>JAEIGA010012186.1_pt1 | contig 13048 bp, 9 predicted proteins | sample 9270691 | NCBI WGS metagenome assembly JAEIGA01 (sample SAMN17057246, study PRJNA624740) | gut metagenome | biome: biome; isolation source: fecal sample | host: Bos grunniens | place: China: Xizang | collected 2019 | reverse complement strand
CGTCAGCTGGTTATGAATACCTGCGGGGTAAGCGGAAGAGGATGGCCAGGAGGGCGCAGGCTCCCATCACGAAGGGGTAGTAGAGGTAGCCGATGATGGACAAGGATGAGACTCCGGCTAGTCCGGCTGCCATAAGGAGCTGGGCTCCGTATGGGATGAGGCCCTGGATGAGACAGGAGAATGTGTCCAGGATGCTGGCAGTCTTGCGTGGATCCAGATCAAACCGAGTGGTGATATCTCGTGCTATTGCTCCTGTTGTGATGATTGCTATCGTATTGTTGGCTGTGCATAGATTGGACAGACTGACCAGTCCGGCGATGCTCAGTTCGGCGCCTCTTTTTCCTTTGATCCTGCGTGTAAGACCGCGTGTTATGAAATCAAGGCCTCCGTTTACCTTTATGACTTCAAGCATTCCACCTGCAAGCAGGGTTACGATAATCAAGTCGCTCATTCCTCCGATGCCCGTTCCGATGGCTTCCATCCAGCCTGTCCACGAAAGGCTTCCTTTGCAGAAACCTATGACTGCAGCGACAGCCAGGCCGGTAGTAAGGACGATCGATACGTCCAGTCCTGCCAGTGCCAGTGCTATGATCAGGATGTAGGGGATGATGAGGACCAGATTGATGGATCCGTCCTGAGGTACTGCATCTACAGACGATCCCATGAATATATAGAGTCCGCATACTATCAATGCTGCCGGACCGACGATCCTGATGTTTGCCTTGAATTTGTCGCGCATCGAGCATCCCTGAGTACGGGTGGCGGCGATGGTCGTATCGGAAATGAAAGAGAGGTTGTCTCCGAAGAATGCACCTCCGACGATTATGGCGGTTATGAAGGATGTCATACCTGTCAGTTCTCCTGCAGGGGCTATCTTATGAGCAATGTCTACAGCAATAGGGACCAGAGCTGCGATTGTTCCGACGCTTGTTCCTATTGACATGGATATGAAGCAGGAAGCAATGAACAAACCGGCGTAGAGCAGGTTCCCAGGAAGAAGCTTCAAGGCCAGATTGACGGTGGCGTCGATTGCTCCGATCTCCCGTGCCGTCTGGGCGAATGCACCAGCCAGAATGAATATCCATATCATCAGGAGGATGTTCTTGTTGCCGGCTCCTTGCGAGAATATTGTAACTCTTTTCTCCAGCGAACGTCCGCGGCTGATGCACAATGCGTATATAGATGCTATGAGAAAGGCTGATGAAACAGGTATCTTGTAGAAGTCCTGCGCTAAGATTGACGAAACAAGATATACAGCAAGGAAGACAAACAATGGACTGACTGCCAGCCATCCGTTTAGCGGCTTCTCGCTGCTGCCTTTCAGTCTGCGGCCCAGAGCCTTCATCTGCTCTGAAATATATTTGTCTGGTATTATGCCCATGGGGAAAATCTGTTAAGCGGGCGCAAAGATACGTAAAATAGAATTATATTTGTGAGATTTCTCCGCTCACTGGGTTCGGTCGAAATGACAGGTTGAGGGGGGCCATAATGGAAATGAAACAAAAGAATAACATACAGGCGCCGATGGGGGAGAAGACGGTTCTGCTCCATACATGCTGTGCGCCGTGCTCGAGTGCCATTATCGAGGCGATGATGCAGAACGGGATCACGCCGGTCATATATTACTGCAATCCAAATATTTATCCCCAGGAGGAATACGAGATCCGCAAGAACGAGTGCACAAGATATGCGCAGGCTCTGGGGCTTGAGATCGTTGACGCTGACTATGATCATGAGAACTGGCTCTGCGAGATGAAAGGCCTCGAGAACGAGCCTGAGAGGGGAGGCCGCTGCCTGAAATGCTTCAAGCTGAGACTACTCAGAACGGCTCGCTATGCCCGTGAAAGAGGCATCAAGGTCATTACGACCACCTTGGCATCATCACGTTGGAAGTCCCTGGACCAGATAAACGAAGCCGGACAGTGGGCATGTAAAAATATCCCACCTGACGACTGTGTCATCTGGTGGAATCAGAATTGGCGCAAAAACGGTCTGCAGGAACGCCGCCTGCAGATTATAAAGGAATATGACTTCTACAACCAGCGGTACTGTGGCTGTGAATTCAGTATGCCGAAGGATGATCTGACATCTATGCTGCCGTCCTTGACTTCAGACGGAATTGACTCACGCGAATAGGTCATTGCTTCCTCAGAACCGTTTTGTGCGGTGAGAACCATCGAATCCTTCCCGCTGAAACTCATCTTGTAGGAACTTCCCCATGCAGATCCGTCTGCATATGTTCCCGAAAGTACGTCTCCTTCAATAGACCAGCTTCCGGTGTAGTGTCTGTATCGACCTTCGCCGAGCATCTGGTACAGGTCAAAGTCACCGTCCTTTTCAAAATTGACGTAGACGTCTGCTCCTAATTCGACAGCAGCGCAGTGCCATTCTCCCGGCAGCAGACCCTTGTAATCGACAGGCTTCTCATCCTTTTTACAGCCCGTTGTCATCAACAGGGCAAGGGCTGCAAGCATGTATAGTATTCTTTTCATTTTCTTTATATTATAGATTCCTCGACTTCGCTCGGAATGACAGTTTGGTTAAAGCCATCCGCCGTTCTCAGAATAAACTCCTCTGGAGATTATAGAGATCTCACGTGTGATCTCGGTGCCTCCGATGTTGCTTCCGCCACCGAGCTGAACGCCTCCGGCGATAGCTGAAACCTTGATCTTTGCCGATCCGTTCTTCATGCAGACAATCTCAAGTACTCCATCCGCAATCTTTGGGTTTGAAGCAAGTCCGAGAGTCTTCTTGGCCTCGTCGTCGATTTCTACTCCAAGATATGTAAGGTCTGCTGCCCCCTCTCCGAAATACTCGGAAAGATCCACCTGAGTCTTCTTGCCGGCCTGAACCATGGCTGAAGGCGTGCCCTCGATCTGCATGAGGAGTTTCCACGCATCGATGGCTCCGGTACCCATGCGGTTGTGGTAGGTCTGCATGTTTATCCACATGTCCTTGAACGACTTTCCTCCCTCAGTCATGTATTGGTTGATGTCGTTTACAGAGGTCAGCAGCATGGTCTTGAACTCATTGTCTGTGAACTTCTTGCCTAGCATTCCTGCATATGAGACACCCAGTGCCGCGACTCCTGACATATGTGGACATGCCATGGAAGATCCCTGCATCCAGATGTAGTCACCGCTGACCTCGCTGAGTCCGGTCGACAGAATCTGGCTTATGTTGTCCTCCTCCTTAGGGGCTCCGATCCAAAAGTCTCCACCCGGAGCAGCGATATTGCAGCCGCGTCCGTAATTCGTATATCCCGCAGGCAGAAAATCAGGACCGAATGCCGTTACGGAAATGCACATAGGGAGGGCTCCAGGATAACCTGAAATGGATGCGCTTTCATTTCCTGCAGCAAAAATGGCGATGTTCGCCTCCAGTGAAGGGTGATTGCAGTTCTTTGGATTGGTGAAATATTTCAGGGCCCTGTATTCCAATGATGCGTTGTCAATGAATGCATCATCGCATTCAAATGTGCCGGCAGGGTAGCCGTAAGAACATTGCACTATGCATGCGCCGTTATCGGCAGCATACATCAGCGCCTCGGACATGCCTCTGTCTCCGTCTGAATAGATGCCTTCGAAGACCTGACAGCACATCAGGCGCACGCCGTCGCCCTTGCCGCTGCCTCCGGCAACCGAACTGACACCTATGCCGTTGCCGTTTACAGCCGCAACGATTCCTGCAACATGGGTTCCATGACCGCTTTCTGTTTCAGTCTCCCAGTTGATGGATCCGTTCGAACCACCTCTCTTGTAGAAGTTGTATCCGTGGATGTCGTCAATGTAGTCGTTTCCGTCATCATCCACTCCCTTCGCGCCATTGAGCTCCGCCTCATTTACCCACATCGAACCTGCAAGATCAGGATGAGTGTATTTCACAGGAGCATCACATACGGCCACGATGACGTCAGGCGTGCCGGCAGTCAGCTTCCATGCATCGACAACTCCGACGTCCGCCCCTTCGCGTGCAGTGGCCGCCACGTTCTTGTCACCCGTATTGTTCAGGTTCCACTGGTAAGGGTTCATGGGGTCGTTGAACGGGATGGTCCTGGATGTCGGCGATGAGCTCAGTCTCACCTGGGGCCTGAACGGAATGCTCTTGCAGTCCGAAGCCAGCTTAGGTACAGAGTTGAACTGGATTGCGCATACTTCAGGACGCACGGCGATGAATTCTGCAAAAGCTTCCACCGGAGTATCTTCATCAAATGATACTACAAACCATCTGTGCAGTCCCAGTTCGCGGGCCAGCTCTTCATTTTTCGGTTTATGGCTTATGGCCTTTTCGAAACCGGTGTACCCGGCTTCGCCAAACAGCTCATCAGCAATATCTTCTCCGTTCTCATACCGAGCCGTAGTCTCCTCGTCAAGATACAGAAGAAGACATCCGTCTATGAACTCTCCGCTCACATTGCCGGTCAGCTTTGTCATGAGACAGCTGGCTGATGATGTGTTTTCTGTAACTGAGGAAACCTCGCTTTCTTTCACACAGGAAACGGCTGCCAGAATGACGGCAGCCATAGTCAACTTCCTAAATATCATACGTTATCTTGATTTTACTATAACTTCGCAAGTCTCCTTGACTTCTGCCGGGATTTCAGCCTTTTCATAAGTAGACTTCTCGGCAGTGTCGTTGCTGGATGTGAGAACCAGCTGTTTGTCTCTCATTTCCACCTGATATGCAGCAGCCCAGTCCTCGCCGTCATTGTATTTTCCGGTGAGCAGGGTGCCTTCAAGATTCCATGTTCCACGATATAGTCTGTGCGCTCCTTCTCCGATCTGCTGGTACAGCTCGAATGTCTTGCCCTCCTGGAAGTCGATGTACAGGTCTGCCTCCAATGAATTGGAAACGCTGTGCCACTGACCGACAAGCTGCTGTTCAAGGGTTAGCTCCGGCTTTTTGTCCTCTTCGTTCTTGCCGCACGATGCGAGGAGCACCAGGGCTGAAAATATGTATATTAATCTTTTCATTATAACCATCCTCCATTGTTAGTTGCGAACGCTCTTGATACGATCGATATCTCACGCGAATAGCTCATCTCACCGATACCGTCTGTCTTGTCCGGATCCTTGCCCACAGCTGCGCTGAGGGTGATCTTTCCGGCTCCGATCTTGGTGCATTCAATTTCAAGGAAACCTTCCCTCTTTACCGGGTCTGAGGTCAGACCGAGGGATTTGCGTGAAGCCTCGTCAATGGTTATGGTGTATGTATCCCATGGGTTGCAATACCTGCTCAGATCGATCTTTGCCTTCTCTCCGACCTCTGCCATTACCCATGGAGTACCTTCGATGGCCATAAGGAACTTCCATGCATCTACGGCTCCTGTTCCCATCTTGTTCTTGTACTGGCTTCCACTTGCCATATATCTGTCGATGTCATTCACAGAGGTGAGAAGAAGCGAAGTCAGCTCCTCCCTTGTGAACTTCTTTCCGATCTTCTTAGCATATGAAAGACCCAGAGCCACAACTCCTGAAACATGAGGGCATGCCATCGATGTTCCCTGCATGTATACATAGTTCTTGCTTTCACCCTTTCCTGTCTGCACTCCAGGTGACTGGGTCGCCGCTCCAGAAACGCCTGTTGAAAGGATCATGGTCCCATACTCACCCTTGATGCCTTTATATTCTCCACCTGGTGCGGCAATCTTGCATCCCGGACCATAATTGGTGTAGTTTCCTGGCTGAAAGTCGCATCCGAATGCTGTCACGGAGATGACGTACGGAAGGGCTCCAGGGTAGATTGAATATGGATTGCTGTGGTTTCCGGCAGCGAATATCGCCATGTTGCCTTCAAGTGACTCATGGTTGCTGTTGGCAGGGTCAAGGAAGTATTTCAGCGCTGCATTCTCAAGGGTTGAGGAATTGACCTTGATGGTCTGTCCGTCCTGCTCGATCTCTCCGCCGTTGATGTAGATGTCGTCGCTTGTGATTATGTTGGCGTTTCCATACGAACACTGTGCTATGCAGGCTCCGTTGTCAGCGGCATAGATGAATGCAGCTGCATTCTGAGCGTCAGCGCAATATGACGAACCCTGGAAGATCTGGCATGTCATAAGTCTCACGCCATCACCGTTTCCGGTGCCACCTGCGATTGAGCTGACTCCCTTTCCGTTGTTGTTGGTCGCGCCGATGATACCGGCTACATGTGTTCCGTGGCCGCTTCCGGCTGTGCTGTTGAGCGGATTTCCTTTAAGTGCAGTCTGCTTCTGACCTTTGAGTGCGCCGTCGACATACTCCTGGTCAATAGAGTAGCAGTTCACGAAGTTGAATCCGTATTTGTCGTCGATGAATCCGTTGCCGTCATCATCCACGTCAGCCTGACCGTTGACCTCGGCCATATTTTGCCAAAGCGCATCCTGAAGGTCTTCGTGTCTGTTTGCCACGGCACAGTCGAAGATGGCTACAACCACGCTAGGGTCGCCTCCTGTGAGTCTCCATGCGTCCTTTACGCCTACGTCAGCGCCTGGGACAGCGTTCTCGTCAATGCTGCCGTCATTGTATAGATTCCACTGGTATGAGGCGTATTCATCATTGAACATGCCGCTCTGTTCCGGAGCCTCAGCCTTGGTCATCGGTTTGGCCTCGAACGGATGTACCTGACCCTCCCAAACCGGCTGCACGAGCCTGTTGTACTGGATGGAACGCACTCTGCGGGATGCTGCCATCTTCTCTGCAATCTCCTCTGCGCTTGTCTGTTCGTCAAAGGATATCATGAACCACTGGTCCAGACCATATTTGCGTGCAACTTCCATGTTCTTTGGCTGCACCGGAAGGGCTGACCTCAATGTCGCGCCTTCGACCCCGTCAAGCAGCTCTTGCGAAACCTCCGCAAGTCTGCCCTCTTCTATAGCCTTTACGCTCTGCGCGTCCAGTCTGACCAGAAGTGTTCCCTGTGCAATCTCACCGTCTGTTCCCCCCACCAGCTTGGCGCTCAGTTCAGGAGATTCCTGCAGACCTTGAACGCTCTCTGGAAGTTCCTTCGTACATGCTATGCCGACAAACGCAAGCGCTGCCAGCAGAATGTGTGAATTTTTCATATGTTATTCGGTTTTTATTTTCAGTGTAGCTTTCTTTACGCCTTTGCCGCTTACCTCCACGGAGATGTCTCCCGGCTGCGTGCCAGCCTGCACGAGCACTGTAAGCTGGCCGCTGAAAAGATGCATCTGCGGCTGCTGGAATGACTCCAGACATGTCGGATCGCCATTGGCAATCGCCTTGAACGATCCAGCACCGCTAACCTTTACCTTTACGAGTCTGCTGTCCGCAGGGACAGGATTGCCTTCCTTGTCCACAAGGCTGACATTCACAAAGCATAGGTCCTCTCCGTCGGCATTCAGCACATCTCTGTCCGGAGTAAGCTTCAGTGCCGCTGCCTTTCCGGCTGTGCGCACCACCTTTTCCGCTGCAGCATTACCGTCGGAATCATATGCTACTACACGGATTTCGCCTGGCTGATAAACGACATCGTTCCACATCAGGCGGAAACGCTCCATGGCTTTTTCTCCCAGGCAAGGCACCTGGCCGTCCGGCTCAGCAAACTTTCGCACTCCCTGAGAAATTCCATTCACAAAAAGTTCCGCTGAAGGATATGATGTATATACAAACACAGGAGTCACCTCGCCTTCACGTCCCTCCCAGTTCCAGTGCGGGAGTACATGGAGGGTTGCGTCAGTCTCGTTCCACTGACTGCGGTATAGGTAGAATCTGTCCTTAGGTATATAGGCAAGGTCCACGATGCCGAATACAGAAGAGTGGTTCGGCCATGCGTCAGTGTCGTATGGCGACGGCTCACCGAGATAGTCAAAACCGGTCCAGACGAACTGGCCGATGCACCAAGGGTAATCTTCGTCTGCGGCGAAGTCATTGTCCGGAATGTTTGACCACCAGCAGTATTCTGTGTCGTATGAAGATGACTGATGGTCTTCATGCATGATGGCTGCTCCGAGCTTGGCAGGGAAGTGGTAGACTCCGCGCGAACTCACGGTTGAAGCAGTCTCGCTGCCGAGGATGATCTTCTGAGGAAGAATCTGATATGCAGGGATATATCTGTCGACCTTGTAGTTGAATCCCACGATGTCAAGCTGCTCGGCAAAGCCGTTGATGACCACTGAATTATACTGGTCCATTCCGCAAGTTACAGGTCTTGTTGGGTCTTCGCAGTGGCAGATGTCCTGCAGCCATGCCGCTACTTTCACGCCTTCATGCTTCCACTGAGAAGGAACCTCATTTCCTATGCTCCACATTACAACTGAAGGGTTGTTGCGGAAATGGTGAAGCATGTTGAGCATGTCGCGCTCTGCCCAGATCTGGCCGTTGCCGCTGTCCTGATTGAAGAACCGGTGATAGCCGTTCTCGCATTTCGCGATGTCCCACTCGTCGAAGTTCTCGCACATGACCATGAATCCCATCTCGTCGCAAAGCTCGATGAGTTCCTCTGCAGGCATGTTGTGAGAGGTTCTGATCGCGTCGCAACCCATGTCCTTGAGGATGGTGAGCTGACGACGAAGGGCAGCCTTGTTGATGGCTGCTCCGAGCGGACCAAGATCGTGGTGCATGCACACTCCCTGGAACTTGCGCGCCTGACCGTTGAGGAAGAATCCCTTGTCAGGAACAATCTCTATAGTTCTGAAGCCGAAGCGTGTACCATGACAGTCCTGCTTGTCTTTACCATGAGTCACTGTTATCGCAGGCCTTTCCATATTCCAGTCAGTATCTATCGAGCCGCCGAGATATACCTCTGTGACGGCATGGTACAATGCCGGATTTTCAGGTGACCAGAGCTGAGGATTCTCTACTGTTATGTTCTGCTCCAGTTCTCCGTTGAAGATCGGCTGAGTGTCGATGCTTCTTGCCAGCATCTTGCCGCTGTCATGAGCAATGATTTCTGTCACGAGAGTTACTGGAGTGCCGTTCTCGACACCATTAACCTTGGTCTTTACGTTGACTGTCGCATAATCCTCTCCCACATATGGTGTAGTCACATATGTACCCCACACAGGAATATGGACCTTCGGCAGCATGATGTGGCGAACCTTTCTGTATAGTCCGGCGCCAGGATACCATCGCGATGACTGAGGCCTGTTTTCGAGCAGTACAGTCACTTCATTTTCGCCAGCCTTAAGATGCTCTGTCACATCGCAATGGAATGAGTTATATCCATATGGCCAGAAGCATACTTTTTCACCGTTTACGTATACCTGAGCCTCGCTCATCGCTCCGTCGAAAAAGAGTATGTGTCTGCGACCATCAAGCTGACCTTCCGTAACCTCGAGGGTGCGTCTGTATGCGCCCTTGCCCATGTAAGGAAGACCTCCGGTACGGCCTGTTTTCTCGGTCGCGACGTTCTCTCCGTTCTGCACGATGGCTACGGTCTGCAGGTCGTTGGCCTTGTCGAACGGTCCGTAAATCGCCCAGTCATGAGGCACGGAAACAGCCTCCCATCCTTCTGTAGCCTCGATGTCATGCCCTTTGCGGAAGTCCCACTCCTTCAGGATGGTCTCGCTGCGCTGAGCCTGTGCGAAAGCTCCTGCTGCAGTAATTATAAATGATAGTGTTACCAGTAATCTTTTCATATTGTCATCTATTCCTTGAAAGGATCCAATATTATCGTTGCCTTGCCGTTCTTGAATGCACCCTTGTCGTATGCATTCCAGCCTAGTGCTGCATAATTTGCAGGCTTCCATACCCCATCGGTCTGAGGCTCCCAGTAGAACACTCCATGGCAGTCTTCGATCTTTTTAGTCTCGTCGAGGATGTACTGGACAGCATCTTTCGACATCTGAGGCTCCCATACAGGAAGTCCGATCTCGCAGATCATGACAGGCTTGCCGTAAGCGGAAGTCAATGCCTTGATGTTGTCGATACATGCGTCCACGTTAGGCTTCCATGCACACCAGCCGTTGTTTTCCCACCAGGTAGGGTAGAGTGAAAGGCCGATGATATCATATTTCACCTTGCTGGTCTTCAGGAGATTGAACAGCCACTTGCACTCATTGGCCTTGTGACCCTCGCTTCTGTGGATGATGACCTTAGCCTCCGGATACACGCTCTTTACAGCATCATAGCCCTTGTTTGCAAGAATGGCGAAATTGGTGGCGTCGCTGCCAATTTTTCCTATAGGATGCAGCATGCCGCTGTTGGTCTCGTTGCCGACCTGCACCCACTCCACCTCGACGCCATTGTCCTTGAGCAGCTGAAGCATCTCTTTTGTATGAGCCTCAAGGGCTGCTGCAAGCTCGTATACCGGAAGATCCGCCCATGCGGCCGGGGTCTTCTGGTTTGACGGGTCCGCCCATGTGTCGCTGTAGTGGAAGTCTATCATGATTCTCATGCCGAGCTCCTGCGCGCGCTTTGCCTTCACAAGAACGTCTTCCTTGGCACACCAGCCTCCCTCTGGATTTACCCATACGCGAAGGCGTATCGAATTGAATCCAAGTTCCTTCATCAGAGCGGTACATTCCATCTCCTTTCCGTCTGATGTGTAGAATTTCTGTCCGTCTGCTTCCATCTGAGTGAGCCAGCTGATATCTGCTCCTTTTGCATAGTCGCCTTTTTCAGCCGGTGGCGGAGTCTGCTGTTCCTCTTTATCGGGTTTCTGAATGTCAGGCTGGTAGCCTGTAGGTCCATAAGGATTCTTTTCGCATGCAATAAACATGATTGCTGCGCAAAATGTGATCAGTGTACGGTTAAGATTCATAGTGGTATTAAAATATCTTACAAAGTTAACAGAAAATTGAAAATTATTATCTTTGCAATTGCCCAAATAATACTGAAACAATGAGGAAATTATTCTATACGTCATTATTGCTCTTCGCTCTGGCTTCCTGCACACAAAGTTACGAGCATCCGATGGAGGATTCGCTGCGAAAGGTCGATCAGGCTTTGGAGGACATGAACGAATATGTAACTCTAAAGGAAAACAGAATCAATGTCATATCGGAGTCTTTGTCTGCAAAGGATCTGACTCTACAGCAGAAGCATGCCATTTATGGACGTTTGTTTGAAGAGTATGCCCCATACCAGTTTGACAAGGCGCTGGAGATGCTGGAGATGCAGGAGCGTATTGCCGATACATTGGCCGACCAGTCGTTAAAGACGACCGCTCTTCTGAACAAGGCTTTCCTTCTGACAACATCAGGACTTTATCACGAAGCCGATCAGACCTTTTCCCAGCTGGATACATTGTCGTTTGATTATCAGCAGAAGATATTGTGGTACAATGCCCGACAGAAGTTCCTCACTGATTACCAGGCATACCTCAAGACATCAGGCATAGATCTTCCCGAAGCCTCAAAGATCAGTTCTTATCAGAACCTTATTCTGGAGAATACCCCTGAGGACTCCTATCTGAACAGACATATTTCCATCATGCTACTGATCTGGGCAAACAGATGGGAGGAGGCATACGAAGAAAACATGCGTCTTATCGAGACGTTGAACAAGTCATCGCGCGATTATGCGGTCCAGGCCTACTGGCAGGGATTCATCTGTGAGAATCTTGAGAGAAAGGAAGAGAATATCCAATGGTGGATAGAGTCGGCTGTCTGCGACATAAAGGGAGCGATAAAGGATAATGCTGCACTATGCTCAATCGCAATAAAACTCACCGATCCGAGAGACACCGAGCGTGCATTCAGGTATATCCGTCTCTCACTTGAAGATGCCATCTTCTACAATGCCAAGCTCCGCATGGTGCAGATTGCTTCCACAATGCCTTGGATCGAGAAGACTTATATCGACGGCCAGACTGCTCAGGTCGAAGAAACTCGTAAGTATTTGATATTTATCTCTTTGGCTGCACTGCTACTGCTCATATCTATTTTATTTATGTTCCGCCTTCATATACAAGGAAAGAAAAAGGCGAGGACTATCGAAAGTCAGAATACCATGCTGGCTGAGTCCAACCAATCCATTATCCAGACCGAAGAGACCCTGCGCAGGACAAATCTGGAACTTGTGGAGGCAAATGCTGCCAAGGAAGAGTATCTCGGATTGTACCTGTCAATGTGCTCTGGCTACCTTGACAAGCTCAAGAAGACTATTGCCAGAGAGCAATACGAGTCCGAACTAAAGAATTTCTACAAGACCTTCGACCGTTCTTTCCTGCAGCTATATCCGTCATTCGTCGATGATTTCAACTCTCTTCTGAAAGAGGACAGCAGGATTGTTGTCAAGGATGGTGAACTGCTTTCGACAGAGCTTAGAATCTTTGCCCTGATAAAGCTGGGTATCACCCAGTCGTCCCATATCGCATCTCTTCTCCGCTACTCTGTAAATACCATCTATAACTACAGGGCTCAGATCAAGAATGCAGCTCTCTCAGACAGAGAAAATTTTGAGGAAATGGTGCGTAATATAGGTTCTAGGCGTTAATTATTTCCACTTTAGTATAGTTTTATTCTAAAGCGTAAAGTCTTGATAACTAATATTATATGGTGGATGATCAGTGCAAGATCATCCACTTTTTTATTTTTAACCGATATGCGCGTTAAAGTCAAATCCACTTTTTTAGCGTGAAAAAACGATTCAATGTATTGAATATCAGCAAAATGTATATCCACTATCCACTAATTTGGCCCTCGTTCCTTATACATGTGCGTGTGCGACATTTTTTTTCTTAAATTTGAATGACGAACAAAAAACGGTTCGAAACACATTATTAACACATAAACACTAACCCATGAAACACCTAACTTACAGAATCGCCCTTATCTTTGCGATAATGGGTCTGAGCTGCGCCAGCGCGTTTGCTCAGCAAGTGAAAGGTACAGTCAAGGATTCAGCAGGTGAGCCAGTAATAGGCGCTGCAGTCGTTGTCGAGGGTACTACTCTCGGTGTGACAGTGGATCTTGACGGTAATTTCGTGTTTGACAAGGCAGTCCCTGCTGACGCTGTCCTCGTTGTGACCTCGATCGGTTACAAGACAGCCAAGGCTCCGGCAGCTCCTTTTGTGGAGTTTGTCCTTGAAGAAGACGCGGAAATGCTCGACGAAGTGGTGATGATCGGATACGGTACTCAGAAGAAGGCCGTGGTATCAGCAGCCATTT
>JAEIGA010012185.1_pt1 | contig 13048 bp, 8 predicted proteins | sample 9270691 | NCBI WGS metagenome assembly JAEIGA01 (sample SAMN17057246, study PRJNA624740) | gut metagenome | biome: biome; isolation source: fecal sample | host: Bos grunniens | place: China: Xizang | collected 2019 | reverse complement strand
TAAGAAATAAGTGCACATCTGCACACGCAGCATAAATCATTATACTTCAGATGGTTTTTCGCGTGCAGATGATGTGCATATGAGAATATAGAAATAACACTTATATGAATATCCAGAAAAGGTTCGGAACTCTTTTATCTATGTTTTAGGAACTTTTCTTCTGGTATCTCTATATGATACCATTGTTATCTCTATAAATTAATATCGGTTTCTGTAAAGGGTTTGCCATAGCAATAATAACCTTAGAATATATATGACTCATAATGTTTTGGAGCACGTATGTGAGTTGTTTATTCCTATGCTTTATATAGCCTATATTAGAGGAGAATTAATTGCAAGAAAATTTCTGCTGGGATGTGAGAAGATGAGTATGTATTATCTGCATTGTCACTGTATTGTTCACGAACTTTATATATAATATAAAAGATAGGGGCGAGGCTGCCATATTGACATGACGATGTTACTTCTGTCAGAAAAGCGGCATCTGTATTTATCTGCACAGAATTTGCACGAATGTAAACTTGCTATATTACAAATAGTTATGAATCTGTGTGCAGATGTGCAGATTTCTAAATTAAGATGAACATGACATCTTTATTGTTAACCTCAAATCCTTTATTATTACCTTGAAACTTTTCTAAAATAAGGGGATGTGATGGAAAAGATAGAATTCTATCACTATATTTTAGAAGACAGAGATAGTTGCATTCTTATAAAAAAGAAGCCGCAGGGTCTTTCTCTTGACCCTGCGGACAATTCGAGTATTTAAAGATCTCATTGTATAGTAATATCTCTAAAAGTGTGATATTCTATTATGAACGTTCTCTCAGCTTTTGTGTAAATTGTGTTACGCATTCAGCTTGCGGAGTTCTTGCATGAGCCTTTCTATCCAGTTTTCTCCATTCTCTGGCTGTAGCGTGTGAATGCCCAATCGGCTTGCGGCTTCGATGTTACGTGGTCCGTCGTCAAGGAACAGCGATTCTTCTGGAATGATATTCTCATGTTGCAGGACATGCTGGTAGAAGCGGATATCGGGTTTCATTGCGCCAACCTCGTAGCTGCGATATACTGCATCGAAATAGTGGCTGGCAGGCATGCCTTCAGGAGCCTCGTTGTCTAAGCCTTGGCTGAAGCTGCTGCTCATGGCCCATGACATCATGTATGGGTTTGTGTTTGACAGCATTATAAGGCGATATCCCTGCTGCCTAAGTTCTTTTAATATGCTGATATTGCGTGCAGGCACTTCTTTTGCGTAGCCTAACCATGCCCATAGGCATTCATCGTGTGTGAGCTGCCGACCGCAAAGTTGCGATAGTTCTCTGCGGAATGTTTCTGTATCTATTGTTCCCTGTTCTATCTCGCCAAAGATTCCTCCCTGTGTGTATGCGTCAAGGTGTTTCTCGGCCTCACAGAGTCCGAGGGCACTGAAGCGGGCAATGGCTCTGGGATGGTCAAGGGTCATTATTACTCCACCAAAATCAAATATGATGTTTTTTATCATTGGTATGTCTGTAATGGTAAGGTTTGCGGTTCAAATATTCAAGATTGTCAGGCATGCTTCAGCGTAGACTGTATGCCCTATTTATACGTCTCCTAATATTTGTTAGCTCGCATTGTCAGTCTCTTTGGAATATGTCACGGGTGTAGACCTTGTCTGCAACGTCGTCGAGCGTGCTGTCGTATCGGTTTGCTATGATTGCGGCAGAGAGTTTCTTGAATTCGTTGATGTCGTTGATAACCTTTGAGCCAAAGAACGTTGTGCCGTCAGGTAGTGTTGGCTCATATATGATTACGGTGGCGCCCTTAGCCTTTATGCGTTTCATGACACCCTGAATGGCAGACTGACGGAAATTGTCAGAGTTTGATTTCATCGTGAGGCGGTATACACCTATGACAGGTGCTGCGCCTCCGTCTGAAAATGTTGTGTCAGAAAGATATTCGTTGCGCTCAGAATATCCGTACCATCCAGCCTTGCGCAAGACAGCGTCTGCAATGTAGTCTTTTCTTGTACGATTTGATTCGACTATGGCTGTCATCATCTGCTGCGGAACGTCTTCGTAGTTGGCGAGAAGCTGTTTTGTGTCTTTTGGCAGACAGTAGCCTCCATAGCCAAATGAAGGGTTGTTATAGTGGGTGCCGATGCGTGGGTCTAGCCCCACACCTTGTATTATGGCTTGCGAGTCGAGGCCTTTCATTTCTGCGTATGTATCTAATTCGTTGAAATATGATACGCGAAGGGCGAGGTATGTGTTTGCAAAGAGTTTTACGGCTTCGGCCTCTTTCATCCCCATGAACAGGACTTCAACATCTTTCTTTGCCGCACCTTCTTGCAGTAAGGCGGCAAAAGTGCGTGCGTGGTCTTCTAAATGATTTCCAGCAATAGCCTTGATGGCCTCATTCTCTTCATGAAATCGCGGGTCGTCGATAAGTTTTGGGTAACCTACGATGATTCGTGAAGGATAGAGATTGTCATAGAGGGCTTTGCTCTCGCGCAGGAACTCAGGAGAGAATAGCAGACGCAGCTTGCGTTTTTCTGTGGCATAGGGGTTTGCTTCTGCCTCAGACTGAAATTTCTTCGCATAACGTGTGTATAACGAACGGCAGTAGCCTACGGGGATAGTAGACTTGATGACCATGACAGCATGCGGGTTAACCTCAAGTACAAGGTCTATGACTTCTTCTACGTGTGTGGTGTCGAAGTAGTTTTTTACAGGGTCGTAGTTGGTTGGTGCGGCTATTACAACATATTCTGCATCTGCATAGGCTTTGCGAGCATCAAGTGTTGCTGTAAGACGCAGAGGCTTTTCTGCAAGAAATTTTTCAATGTATTCATCTTGAATAGGCGATATGCGGCTGTTTATCATATCTACCTTCTCCTTTATCACATCAACAGCTGTGACATCGTGGTTTTGCGCAAGCAGGGTGGCTATAGACATACCCACATATCCTGTGCCGGCTACTGCTATCTTCATAGTCTTTGTATGTGTTTAGAACTTAGGGAAGATTAAGAAAACAGGATGGCATACCGCCGACTGAGAGACAGGTTGCCATCCTTGTTTTGAAAAAAATATTACCATGCGAACATAGGATAATCTTTCATGACGTCGTTTACCTTGCTTCGTACGCCTGCAATTACTTCTTCATTCTCAGGATCATTGAGTACGGTTTCAATAAGTTCGGCTATAAGTACCATCATGTCTTCCTTAGCACCACGTGTGGTGAGGGCTGGAGTTCCAAGACGAATGCCTGATGTCTGGAAAGCTGAACGGCTATCGAATGGCACCATGTTCTTATTGACGGTGATGTCAGCTGCTACAAGCGCATTCTCAGCAACCTTGCCTGTCAGTTCGGGATATTTTGAGCGAAGGTCAACGAGCATAGAATGATTGTCGGTACCTCCAGATACGATAGTGAAGCCTCGCTTTGTGAGTTCTGATGCAAGTGTGGCTGCATTTTTCTGAACCTGTGCAGCCCATTCTTTAAATTCTGGTTTCAATGCCTCACCAAATGCTACTGCCTTAGCTGCGATAACATGCTCAAGAGGTCCGCCCTGCTGTCCAGGGAATACAGCGGAATTGAGCAGCTGTGACATCTTTTTTACTACACCCTTTGGTGTCTTGAGTCCCCAAGGGTTGTCAAAATCCTTACCCATGAGAATTATACCGCCACGAGGGCCACGGAGTGTCTTATGCGTAGTAGATGTTACGATGTGGGCGTATTTTACAGGGTTGTCCAGCAGGCCTGCTGCAATAAGTCCGGCAGGATGTGCCATATCAATCATAAGGAGTGCACCCACTTTGTCTGCTATCTCGCGCATACGCTTATAGTCCCATTCACGGCTGTATGCTGAGCCACCTCCAATGATTAGTTTTGGATGACATTCAATCGCAAGACGTTCCATTTCGTCGTAGTCAACACGGCCTGTCTCTTGATTGAGTTTATAGCCTACAGGCTTATATAATATGCCAGATGTGTTAACTAATGAACCATGTGAAAGATGACCGCCATGGTCAAGATCCATGCCCATAAATGTGTCGCCAGGCTTAAGAACTGCAAGAAGAACAGCGGCATTAGCTTGTGCACCAGAGTGTGGCTGCACATTTGCATATTCTGCACCGAAAAGCTGGCAGATGCGGTCAATGGCGAGTTGCTCAACTTTGTCAACAACTTGACAGCCGCCATAATAGCGTTTGCCTGGGTATCCTTCAGCATATTTGTTTGTAAGACATGAACCCATGGCACGCATGACGTCGTCACTTACAAAGTTTTCACTGGCGATAAGCTCCATTCCATGATGCTGTCGCTGGTTCTCCTGTTCGATGAGATCGAATACTTCCTGATCTTTAATCATAATTGCTTCTCTTAACTCTGACATTTATGTGTAATATTCTGCCAGAGCATCTTTTTTATTATTAATACTAATACTTACGAATTTACCGTGTAGGAATGTTATGCATTCTTAATGCTCGATGTGTCTATTAATAAAACAGACTAACATAGTTTCACCTTGCTGATATCCTGAACCTTGTCGCAGTAGCGGCAGCGCAGTTCGGCAGTGTGAGAGTTCTTGTCGACTATATGGAAGTGTGTGCGCATAGGCTCATTGTTTGTTATGCACTTCGGGTTGTTGCATCTGACAATGCCGATAAGCTCATCAGGCAACGCCACTGTTTTCTTCTCAACAACCTCATAGTTCTTTATAATGCTGAGGACAACCTTGTTGGCTACGACAGACAATTGGTTTATCTCTTCGTCTGTAAAATATTTGTCCTCGACTTTGATGATGCCTTTCTTTCCTAATTTCTTCGACAAGTAGTTTAGACCGATTGTAACTTGTGAGTTAAGCTTGTCAAGCTCCAATAGGGTTGCAACCTGAAATGTCTTGTCTGCTGGAATATGGTCAATGACTGTGCCATTCTCTATTGCCGCAACGAGGCGTTCTTTCTTGCTCATAGACATATATGTATATTTAGGGGCTGAACTCTTTCTGCCGAGAGTGGGGCAGAATGACTTGCCTTCAAAGAGTTATTGTTAATGGTGAGAATCTTTTTTCTTGCAAAATTGGCTTGCCGCAAACCCGTTTGGCAGGCTATTATTTGCCGATGATAGTCTTGTCATTCTTTACCTCGTCGAGCGAGATGCCAAGCGTATGACAGAATATTGCCTCGCGTGCAAAGAGACCGTTGCCCGCCTGCTGAATGTAGTATGCGTGCGGGTCGTCATCCACATCGTATGATATCTCGTTAACTCTCGGCAGCGGATGCAGAATGCGCATATTCTCTTTTGCTTTGACAAGCATATCCTGTTTCAGGATGTATACGTTCTTCACTCTCTCATACTCCATGAGGTCAGAGAAGCGCTCTTTCTGTACGCGCGTCATATAGATGATGTCGGCATCTTTGATGACTTCTTCGTCAAAATTCGTATGCTCAACGAATTTTATTCCGTAGGTGTCGCAGTAGCGCTTGTATTCGTCTGGCATAGCCAGCTCTTTTGGCGAGATAAAATGGAAAGTCGGGTTGAAATGTCGCATAGCAGTGATTAGCGAATGCACCGTACGGCCGTATTTCAAGTCGCCTACAAGATATATGCAGAGGTTGTCAAGCGTTCCCTGGGTTTTGTAAATAGAATATAAATCTAACAGACATTGTGAAGGATGCATATGCGCTCCATCTCCAGCATTGACAACGGGTACCGGAGAGACTTCGGCAGCATACAGCGCCGCTCCCTCAATATGGTGGCGCATGACAATGACATCAGCATAATTGGCTACCATAAGTATCGTGTCCTTCAGCGTCTCGCCCTTTGTCGCACTCGTAACCTTGGCATCGGTAAATCCAATGACACGGGCGCCAAGACGATTTGCGGCTGTCTCGAAACTTAGGCGTGTGCGTGTTGACGGCTCAAAAAATAATGTCGCAACAACACGTCCCTTTAATAGCTCGCGGTTAGGATGTCTTTCAAACTCCTCAGCCATGTCAAGAAGATAGAGAATTTCTTCTTTCGACATATCGGCAATAGTAACAAAATCCTGTTTCTGCATTATAAAAAAGTGTCTTATGTAAGATTTGAGTGCGAAGTTAGCAATTAATTTTCAAAAAACATCAGTTTTTCCAAATTATTATTGTATTTTTGCAGAAATATTTTACAATATGTTGATATGGCAAAGAAAATAGTATATATTTTATGGGGCATGCTCGCAGCCGGTGTCCTGGTGATTGTAATAGGGTTTGTTGGTATTTGGAACGGATGGATAGGCTATATGCCTCCTGTGGAAGATTTGCAGAATCCGATAGATAAATACGCAACGCAGATTTATTCGTCTGACGGAAAGGTTATCGGCACGTGGAATCTTAATAAGGATAACAGAATCCATGTGCCATACGATAGCATATCGCCAAAATTGATAGAGGCCCTCATAGCAACAGAGGATATTCGCTTTTATGAACACTCAGGAATAGATTTCTGGGCTTTAGGACGTGCCGTGGTTAAGCGCGGACTCTTCGGGCAGGAGAGTGCTGGCGGCGGCTCTACTATTACGCAGCAGTTAGCAAAACAGCTCTACTCAGAACATGCCCATTCTACTCTCGAACGATTGATGCAGAAACCTATAGAATGGGTGATTGCCGTAAAACTTGAGAGATTCTATACAAAGGAGGAAATCATCACGATGTATCTTAACTATTTTGATTTCCTGCATAATGCTGTCGGCATAAAAATGGCTGCTAATACGTATTTCGGTAAAGACCCAAAGAACCTTAATGTCGTAGAGGCTGCTACACTTGTCGGACTATGCAAGAATCCATCATACTATAATCCCGTGAGATATAGAGAAAGGGCAGAACAACGAAGAAATACCGTTCTGCACCAGATGCTCAAGGCAGAATATATTACTGAGGCAGAATATGCTGAGAATAAAGCTCTTCCGCTGGTATTAAACTTTAAGACGTTAGACCACAAAGAAGGCTCGGCAACATATTTCCGTGAATTCCTCAGAAAATATATGACTGCCAAGAAACCGCAACGAAAGAACTATCCGTCGTGGGCTTCTACACAATATTATATTGACTCTATTGCGTGGGAGCAGGACCCGCTGTATGGCTGGTGTAACAAAAATGTCAAGAAGGACGGAACAAACTATAATGTATATACAGACGGCTTGAAAATTAGAACTTCGATAAACTCTAAGATGCAGAAATATGCAGAAGAAGCTGTCTATAAACATGTTGCGAAATATTTACAGCCGCTTTTTGACAAGGAGAATAAAACTAAACCGAATGCTCCTTTTACATCGCAGTTAACACAGAAGCAGATAAATGATATTTTGATGCGATCTATGAGACAGAGCGAGAGATGGCGTGTGATGAAAGAGCAGGGACATACTGATGAAGAAATAAAACAGGCCTTCAATAAGAAAACCGAAATGACGGTATTCTCTTATCACGGAAATATTGACACCCTCATGTCTCCGATTGACTCAATTAGATACTATAAGTCATTCCTGCGTGCAGGATTTATGAGCATTGACCCGAAAACTGGCGAGGTGAAGGCATATGTCGGCGGTTTGAATTATCATCATTTCCAATATGATATGGTTATGCTTGGACGACGACAGATAGGTTCTACAATTAAACCTTTCCTGTATTCACTTGCAATGGAAAATGGATTTACTCCATGCGATTTGGCACCAAATGTTCAGCAGACGTACAACGTAGCCGGACAATCATGGACACCACGCAATTCGTCTCGGGCAAGATACGGCGAGAATGTGACACTGAAATGGGGATTGCAACAATCAAATAACTGGATTTCGGCTTATTTGATGTCCAGACTTAATCCACAGCAATTAGTCACGCTCATGCAGAAATTCGGCATAGATTCGCCTGATATTCATCCGTCTATGGCTCTCTGTCTCGGACCATGTGATGTTAGTGTTGGCGAGATGGTGAGCGCATATACCACATTCGCTAATAACGGTATTAGATGTGCGCCACTGTTCGTTACGCGAATTGAAGATAATGAGGGAAATGTCATTGCTGACTTCCAGACACGTATGACTGAAGTAATCTCGCAAGAGGGCACATACAAGATGCTCGATATGCTGCAGGCGGTCATACAGGGCGGTACAGGCTCAAGACTAAGGTATAAATTTAATATCGAGGGGCAAATAGCGGGAAAGACTGGTACGACGAACCGCAACTCTGACGCATGGTTTATGGGTATAACGCCAGAACTCGTTTCTGGCTGCTGGGTCGGAGGCGAAGACAGAGATATACATTTCGGCTCAATGACTTACGGACAGGGTGCGGCAATGGCTCTCCCGGTATGGGCGTATTACATGAAGAAAGTATACGACGATAAATCTTTAGGCTATAGCACGAGTGCTACATTTGATCTGCCTGCTGATTTTAATCCGTGCAATAAAATGTTCCAGGATGTCATACTCGACGAGTCAGAGGCTGACCCTATGCTATTTGAAGAGATAATAGAAGAGTAAAAGTATGATAAAACTTTATTAAAAATGACTGTTATATATCAATCTCCGATATTTGGTCCTGTTAAGTCACGACGTTTGGGCATCTCGCTGGGAATAAATCTTCAGCCTGATGATGGCAAGCTTTGTTCGTTTGATTGCCTGTATTGCGAGTGCGGGTTGAATAAGCAAAGGCTTACAAGAAAAAAACGTCCAAGTCGAAATCTTGTTAAGGCTAAACTTGAGGAGTGCCTTGTAATGATGAAAAAAGAAGGTGTATTACCCGATGTGCTGACTTTTGCAGGAAACGGAGAGCCAACAGGACATCCTGACTTCCTGAATATCATCAAGGATACAATAACTCTTAGGAATCACTATTGTCCTGATGCAAAAATTTCTGTGCTTAGCAATGCTACATTCTGTGACAGGCAGGAGGTGTTTGACGCCTTGATGCTTGTTGACAATAACATCCTTAAACTTGACACTGTATGCAATGAATATATACGGATTGTCGATAGACCTGCACAGCCTGGCTATGACGTGCGGAATGTTGTAAAATGGATTAAACGATTTAATGGACATTGCATCATCCAGACTATGTTCCTGAAGGGGCGTGGCGTAGCAGATGCTGACGAAGGAAGCATTACGGTTGATGTTAACAACGTCAAGGAGGAGTATATCGCCCCATGGATTGAAGCATTAACTGAGATAGCTCCTCAGAAAGTTATGATTTACACTATTGACCGCGAAACGCCAGTCAGATGGTTAGAGAAAGCAACGCACGAAGAACTTGATGCTATTTGCGAACGGGTAAGGCGGTGCGGCATAGATTGCTCTGCTTCATATTGATTTCGTAACCATCCTATTCTTAATGCACGGAAATGCTTTCTGTGTGAATTAGCATTCCCAAAATAAAAGTTGAGCCCATTGCTGCAGATAGCAGAATGAGCTCAACTGTTTTTTTAAATCTCAAATATATTATTTGTATTACTTCTTGTTGTAGAATGGAGTGTTGTATGTCAGACGCAGGTAGTCCTTTGCTGGGCAGATAACAAGCTGTGTGCCGTCTTCAGATACAGTGTATTTTACATAATCTCCCACTTTCTCTGTCTGGTGGTAAACTACATTGAAAAGCTTTACAGCTGTCTCATATGCGTTCTCCATGTTGTTCAATGGGATGTCAACAATCAGCTGTGCGATTTTATTCTTCTCTGTTACGTCATTGTAGTTTATTGAAAGGAAAATCTCATTACCCTTGCACATACCTTTGAGACAGCCGCGTGTGTCGTCATATACGTAACCCTTCATACCTATTTGGCGTGTAATCTCAATTGCATTGCCATTAAGATCAATACCGTCAAACTCAAATGCACTTGCAGAAATGCTCATCATGAGCGAAACGAATGCGAAAACAAATTTCTTCATAGTTTGTTAAATGTTATTGATTATTATTTCTAATTCTTATTTCTTGTATGATAATTTGGATGCAAAAGTACATATTATTCCCCAAATATATCGATTTATATCTCTATATTTCTTCTAATTTAGTCTTTATTAACATTAAAGTGTTACAGGTAGTGTTTTTTTTGGATGCCTTTCGTCAATAAATAACTTCATGTTTGTGTGCTCTAATCATTATTCCGCAAATTAAAATATTCCGCTACAAACTTAGAGAGTAATATATTTGGGGTAGGGGATAAGTAGTGTACAAAAAAAGCTCTCACCAGAAAAGGTGAGAGCTTATGATATGTATTGTGATTAATCTTCCCAGTTTTCTGCTGCCTTGCGTACATATGACTTGTAGCGCAATTGAGCCATCTTCTTAGCCTGAGCGAAGAGTTCCTCTGCTTCTTCTGGATAAGCCTTCTTAACAGATAGGTAACGAACCTCACCGTCAAGGAAGTCCTGGAAGAGATCCCAGTTAGGCTCCTTAGAGTCAAGAGAGAATGGGTTCTTGCCCTGCTCTGCAAGCTCTGGGTTATAACGCCACAAGTGCCAGTAGCCACACTCAACAGCGCGGCGCTCCTCTTCCTGTGAGCGTCCCATGCCACCCTTAATCTTCAGACCGTGGTTGATACATGGAGCGTATGCTATAACGAGAGATGGGCCGTGGTAAGCTTCTGCCTCGCGGAATGCCTTCAGACACTGAGCATTGTCAGCACCCATAGCAACCTGAGCAACATAAACGTAACCGTATGTTGTGGCAATCATACCGAGGTCCTTCTTGCGGATGCGCTTGCCTTGTGCTGCAAACTGTGCGATTGCGCCGAGCGGAGTAGCCTTAGATGCCTGACCGCCAGTGTTAGAGTAAACCTCTGTATCGATTACGAAGATATTGAGGTCCTCTCCTGATGCAATAACGTGATCGAGACCGCCATAGCCGATATCGTAAGATGCACCGTCACCGCCGATAATCCACTGTGAACGCTTGATGAGATAATGGTCAAGAGTCTTGAGTTCCTTGCAAACCTCGCAGCCAGATTCTGCACCAGCAGCAATCATTGGCTTCAGAATTTCTGCAAGACGTTTTGTCTCTTCAGCATCCTCGCACTTCTCAATCCATTCCTGTGCAGCTGCCTTGTATTCTGCAGGAGCGTTCTCGTTAGCAATAACCTGCTGGAAGAGGAATGCAACGCGCTCCTTCATCTTCTTGTTACCCATTACCATACCAAGACCGAATTCGCAGAAGTCTTCGAACAGTGAGTTGTCGAATGCAGGACCTTGTCCCTTCTCGTTTGTTGTATATGGTGTAGATGGTATAGATGCAGAGTAGATAGATGAGCAACCTGTAGCGTTTGCGATAATTTCACGGTCACCGAAGAGCTGTGAAATAAGTTTTACGTATGGAGTCTCACCGCAACCTGAACATGCACCAGAGAATTCGAAGAGAGGAGTTGCGAACTGTGAGTTCTTTGGATTAGCCTTGATGTCAACAAGGTTCTGCTTAGAAACGACATTGTCAACAAGCCAGTCCCAATCCTTTGCGAGTTTCTTCATATCCTCAGCATCAGGGTTGTATGTTACCATCTTTAGAGCCTTAACGTTTTCGCCAGTCTCCTTGTTCTTCTTTCCAGGACATACGTCAACACAGTTGCCGCAACCGAGACAGTCAAGCACAGAAGGCTCGATTATGAAGTGCATTCCCTTGAGAGCTGCAGGAGCCTTGATTTCCTGTGTCTGGATGTCAATGCCCTTAAGTTCTTCGTCAGTAAGGACGAATGGACGTATAGCAGCATGAGGGCAAACGAATGAACACTTGTTACACTGTATACAGTTCTCTACATCCCATACAGGAACGAATGCTGACACACCGCGCTTCTCCCAGCGTGCGCTTCCGTTATACCATGTACCGTCAACAGTGTCATACTTAACGAAGTCAGAAACCTTCAGAAGGTCACCAGCCTGTGCGTTGATAGGACGAACGAGGTCTTTTACGAATGCTGGAGCGTTATCCTCAACAACAGCGTCGTCAGCAAGGTTAGCCCATGCTGGGTCAACTGTCAGCTGCTTGTATTCGCCACCGCGGTCAACTGCTGCATAGTTCTTGTCGATAATGTCCTGTCCCTTCTTGCCGTAAGACTTAACGATGAACTTCTTCATCTGCTCAACGGCGAGGTCAACGGGGATTACTTCTGTGATGCGGAAGAATGCAGACTGCAGGATAGTGTTAGTGCGATTTCCGAGTCCGATTTCCTGTGCAATCTTAGTTGCGTTGATGTAGTATACAGTGATATTCTTCTCTGCGAAGATTCTCTTCACCTTGTTCGGTATGAAGTTTACGAGCTCTTCACCCTCGAAGATTGTGTTGAGGAGGAATGAACCATTCTCACGTATACCGCGTGTCACATCATACATATTTAGATATGCCTGTACATGACATGCAACGAAGTTTGGAGTTGTAATCTGGTATGTTGAGCGGATTGGCTCGTCACCGAAGCGGAGGTGTGAACATGTGAAGCCGCCAGACTTCTTAGAGTCGTATGAGAAGTATGCCTGACAGTGCTTGTTTGTATTATCACCGATAATCTTTACAGAGTTCTTGTTTGCACCAACAGTACCATCGGCACCAAGACCGAAGAATTTCGCCTCATAAATAGACTTTCCGCCGAGTGCCATCTCCTCTACAGCAGGGAGAGATGTAAATGTTACATCATCAACGATACCTACGGTGAAGTGATTCTTTGGTTCTGGGAGCTCCAGATTGTTGAATACAGAGATAATCTTAGCTGGAGTGATGTCAGATGAACCAAGGCCGTAGCGTCCGCCTACGATAACAGGACGGTTCTCCTGGTCGTAATATGCAGACTTAACGTCGAGGTATAGAGGTTCGCCTTCTGCTCCTGGCTCTTTTGTGCGGTCAAGTACAGCAATCTTCTTAACTGTTGCTGGAACTGCAGCGAAGAGGTGCTTGATAGAGAATGGACGATAGAGATGAACAGCCACCATACCGACCTTCTTGCCTTCAGCAACGAGATGGTCAATAGCCTCGCGTGCAGCCTCTGTTGCAGAACCCATGAGAATGATTATGTTCTCTGCATCTTCAGCTCCATAGTATGAGAAATTGTGATACTCACG
>JAEIGA010012184.1_pt1 | contig 13048 bp, 16 predicted proteins | sample 9270691 | NCBI WGS metagenome assembly JAEIGA01 (sample SAMN17057246, study PRJNA624740) | gut metagenome | biome: biome; isolation source: fecal sample | host: Bos grunniens | place: China: Xizang | collected 2019 | reverse complement strand
ATTGTTGACAAGGAAGAAGAATTAAAAGTGGTTATGGGAGAACATATTGAAACAAAATCTATTATCATTAAGCAGATAGAGGGAATAACAAATAACACATTTTATAAAATACTGACTAAGAAATACATAAGGTTTCAAAGTTTAACGCAGATAGCGGATGATATGGGTTATTCGAAACGGCAGATTGACAGATTACACGGCAAAGCGTTATTAGATTTTGAGTCACTTTATGGAGCAAAATACCTTAAATTATAAAATATGTCCTTAAATGTCTTTATATGTCTTTAAATGTCTGTTGAAGTCTTAAAAAAAGTGTGATATTGGTAAAGTAGAAAAACAAGCGAAAGGCACTTGAAACAAAATGTTTTGAGTGCTTTTTTATGCCCGGAGATAACAAATGAAAAAGATGATTAAATGTCCTAAATGCAAAGAGGACATACAGCAATATGACGGAAGAAGTACAACAATAATTATCAGAAAATGTCCAAATTGTAAAAGGTTTGTCAAGTATGAGCCTTTAAATAATACAACAACGATATTCGACAAAACGCTCAGAGCAGACTCGGGCGGTATGAGATTTTATTGATTGGGTGGATGAAATGATAGCAAGGATTCAAAATTATTATAAAAACTACAGGTCTTTTTCAGCAATAGTTGATTGTCAATTTGGCAGAAAAGTTATTTATACAAATGTTGAAAAGATAACCATAGATAACATTGAAGAGGAATTGCAAAGTGCAAAGAATATACACGCTTTTAATGCGGATGCAATAAGATACCTTGATAATTATTATCGTGGCGATCAGCCTGCAAGATACCGTAAAAAAGATATTCGACCTGAGATAAACAACAAGATAATTGAAAACCACGCATTAGAGATAGTTGATAGCAAGGTTGCAGACCTTTACGGAGAACCGGTTCAATACGTTTTACACGGTTCTGACGAAGCTAAAGCACAAAAGCTTATGGAACTAAACTCATATATGGACACCGAAGATAAATCGGCACTCGATATTGAGCGTGGTACTTGGGCGAGTATATGTGGCACATCATATCTTTATGTAGGCGATAAGAACAGATTACCGATTATTTATGATGAAGCCCCATATTATCTTCGTTGCGAAAATCCTATTTATACATTTGTTGCTTATTATTCAGACGATAGAACACCTGCTTTTAGCTGTCAGACACGCAGGGATGATAAAGGCGAATATGACATAGTTTATACGAATGATTTTTCAGTTAAAATACGTGGTGGCAAGATTGAGGGCGATATCAGTCCGAATGGTAACCACATGATACCTGTTATTGAATATCCGAACAATTCAAGGCGATTATCGGACATTGAGATAACAATTGAAATGACAGATGCAATCAATAAAATGGCTTCTGACAGACAGAATGGTATTGAACAGTTTATACAAGCATTTATGCTTTTTAAGAACTGTGAGATAGATGATGACGGAATAGTTAAGCTGCGTGATAAAGGTGCTATATCCATTAAGGATTGTGCAGATGGAAAAACGGCAGATTTAAGAATACTTGCCGAACAGTTAGACCAAACACAGTCGCAAACCTTGAAAGAAGATATGTATAACAATGTGCTTATCATACAAGGTATGCCGAGCAGACAAGAAAACTCGGGTGGAGATACCGGACAGGCTGTTGCTTTAAGAAATGGCTACTACGCAGAAGATAAACGAGCAGAACTTCGAATACCGATATTCAAGCGGTCTGAGCGTATGATGTTAAGAGTGGTCCTTAACAAATTGCGAATAAGAACTAATGGCGAATTTGACCTTAAACTTTCGGATATTGAGATTAAACCACAAAGACGTAAGCTTGAAAATATGTCTGTCAAAGCACAGGTTCTTAAGATGCTTCACGATATAGGAATTGATGATGCAATAGCAATTAAAACTGTTAATTTGTTCAGCGACAATCAGGAAGTTATTGAAGCTTCAAAAGAGCGTATGGAAATTAACTTTTATGCGAATAACGCTGACAATGAAACAGAAGTTATTGACGTAAACAACGGTGGTGTTACTGATGGCAACACAGGAATTTGATAAACTGAACAATCTTCGGAGTATGCCTTATGAGCAATACTTTGGAGAAATGGGAATAAGCGATAAACAGAAAAAGGAACGTATAGCATTAGCAGAAGAATTAGAGGATGTATTTGATTATTTATTTTTAATCATTGCTTCCTATTCTTTAATTGGCAGGGAGTTAGTTATCCCGGAGTTATACGATTTAGTTTCTACACGTTATACAGACTTGGTTAAGACATTGTCAGACATTGAGGACAATGACGAATATATAGAAACCTACATCAATGATATATCCAAAGAAATTGTTGATGCAACATTTAAGCATATTAAGGACAGCTATTATACGTCAGAAGACAGGGCAATGCTTATAGCCGAAGAAGAAAGCAATACAATTTACAACTATGTTGATGAATTAAGGGCTATGTCGCAAGGGAAAACACGGAAAACGTGGGTAACAATGGGTGATGACCGAGTAAGGCAAACACATAGAGACATAGACAGAGTAACTATTGGAATATTTGAAAAATTCAGAGTAGGCGATAGCTTGATGATGCGACCAAGGGACCCGAGTGGTAGCCCACAGGAAGTAATAGGCTGTCGCTGTTGGCTTGAATATACGTGGTAAACAAATAGGCTTTATAGCCTATTTTTTTTATAAAAATATGCACCTATGCGTGAAATAGGAGAAACACGGCAGAAGCGAACTGCGTAAACAAAGCGTGTGTTTAGGAGGGTAATCATGACAAGAGAACAGGCAAAGGCAAATTTAGTCGCTTTTGGTGTTACTGAACCAACAGAGGAACAGATAACTAACTATCTGAATCAGATCGGTAACGAAACCAAAAAGGAACGAGAAAGAGCAGAAAAGTACAAGGCTGATTCCGAAAGAGTTGAGGAACTTAAAAAACAGCTTGAAGAAGCCAATAATCAAGGCTTGTCGGATGTAGAAAAAGCAAACAAGGCAGCAGAAGAAGCTAACAAACGAGCAGAAACTATGGAAAAGCTTGTTAAGAAAATGGAAGTCAGAAATAAGTTGGCTGAAAAAGGCATTGTTGGCGAAGATGCGGAGAAATTGTTTGGAGAAGATGGTGCTTTGGACATTGATTATCTTGGCACGATTATCAGCAATAGAGAAAAGAAAGCTATCTCCGATTTTGAGAAAAAGAGTTTAGACCAAACCTTAGATGCAAACGGAGGAGCAAATAATGGTAATAACAATGATGCTGAGGACAAATTGGTAAAGGAAATTGCACAGTCAATAGCCGGAACCGGTCAGCAATCAGCAGACATTGTTAAAGCATATGAATAAAGGGAGGAAATAGAAATGATTTTTAATGACAAGAGCGTTGCTTTTCAGAAAGAAATTTTGAAAAGAAGACTCGGTGGCGAGCTTATTATTCCGGTAACGATTGCTAATGCGTCATTCACAAGTGGTGTATGTAAAGCCGGAACCCCACTTACTAAGTTGGGAGCAATCGCAAATGATGAAACAGCAGAGGGAATACTTCTCAATGACGTAACTTCTGACAATCCAAATGGTGCTTTAGTTGTTGCTTACGCAACTATCAACAAGGCTAATGCCGAAGCTAACTCAGGCTTAACCCTTGATTCTGATGCAATTGCAGCATTAAGCAACCTTACATTTGAGTAAAGGAAAGAGAGGTAAAAGATAATGGTAAATATAAGAGATATATACAATCCGAGAATTATCGCTGCTGTTCATACTGAAAGCGGTAGCAACAAAATCCCTTATCTTGGCTTGGGACTTTTCCCTGCAAAGAAGAAAATGGGACTTGATTTAAAATGGATAAAGACTTCTAAAGGTCTTCCTGTTTCACTTATGCCGTCAGCTTTTGATGCTGTTTCTACGATTAGAAGCAGAGAGGGCATAAAGATGGAAGAGACAGAAATGGCTTACTTCAAGGAGTCAATGATTGTTAAGGAGCAGGACGAGCAGGATTTAATGAAACTTGAAGATGCTAACAGCCCATTCTTAGCAGAAGTAAGAGACAGAATCTTCAATGATGCTGAAACTCTTATTGAGGGTGCAGAAGTAGTACCTGAGAGAATGAGAATGTCGCTTCTTGCTGATTCAAACGGTCATCCATCTATTTCAATTGCAGCAGATGGAGCAACCTACGCTTACAATTACGATCCAAACAGCACTTATTCAACCAACAACTATGTTGCATTGTCAGGAACTTCACTTTGGAGTGACACAACAAATTCGGACCCTATGAAAGACGTTGCTGATGCACAGGATAAGGTTGAAGCTGCAACAGGTGTAAGACCTACAAAGATGATTTGTTCTAAAAAGACAATGAATCTTCTTAAGCAGAACACTAAGATTAAGAATTACATACTTGCACAGAACACTACAGCTACTGTTATGGTTACTGATGCAAGAGTTAAGGAAATCTTTTCAACTGAACTTGGTGTTACAATCCTTGTTTACACTAAGCTTTATAAGGATGAATCAGGTACAGCTAAGAAATTCTATCCAGACGGAATGGTAACTCTTATTCCAGACGGAGCGTTGGGAAATACTTGGTTTGGTATGACACCAGAGGAAAGAACCGGTGTTAAGGATCCTGCAAAGCAGGTTGCACTTGTTGGCGAGGGTATCGCTGTAGGTGTAACAATTACTGACGATCCTATTCATACAAAGACAACCGCTTCTGAGATTGTACTTCCGTCATTTGAGAGAATGGACGAAACTTACATGATCAAGGTGGAGTCAACTGTAAGCTACACCGTTTAGTAGGAGTTGGTTATATGGTATTTGTATATCCTGTAAAACATAATGGCATATATTACCCGGCAGGTGCGGAAGTACCTGTCGAGGAAACAGCCAAGAAAGAACAGCCTATTGTTCAAGAAAAAGAAGAACCTAAAAAAGAAGTTAAATTCCCATACAATAAAACACAGATAAATCGAATGAGTACAGCCGAATTAAAAGCCGTAGCAAAAGATTTAGGTATGGATGACAACTTAAGCGGTTCAGAAATAAAGGCAACAATCATTAAGAAATATCTGTAAATGGAGGAACACTATGGAGGAATGGATAAATTCAATTATTGATGAATTAAAGATGGAATTTAATATAGGCGAATCGGACACAAGGAAGATAAGCCTTGTAACCTCTAAAGTGAATAATGCAGTTTTAGAAGTAAAGCAAGCACGAAGCTATCCGACAAATATGAGTGAGACCGATATTGATACAGATTTGCAAAACTACGCAAATAATATAAGGCTTTTGGCTGAGTATGATTATGCGAAGATAGGTGCAAACGGACAACAGGCTCACAACGAAAACGGAGTCAACCGTACTTGGATAGACAGAGCGAAATGCTTTAACGGTGTTTTTGCTTATGCAAAAGTAATATAAGCAGTAGTGCGTGTATTGCTATTCCTCCGTTTAGCGATACGCATGGGAGTAGGGAATAAATATGGTGGTGGGTGACCTACAATTATATGTATGAGAGGAAAGATGCTTATGGAAAGACTAAAATGGATTTTCTCTTTTTTATGTGGATGCGTAGCAACATTTTTTCAGCATTACGGAATAATGATTATATTAGTGCTTGTTGCTATTGGATTTGATGTAATAACAGGCTTGATAAAAGCCAAAGTAACAGGCTCTGGGTTAAGTAGCGAAATAGGAACAAAAGGATTTTTCAAGAAACTTGCTTTATTGGCAAGTTTATTTTTTGGTTTCTTTTTAGACTATTTTATTCCGATTATGGTTGTTAATGGTATTGGAAAAGAGATACCGTTTGATTTGCCATTTGGGATGATGATTTGCATATACATTGTTTTAAATGAAGCAATAAGTATATGTGAAAACCTTTACGCTGCAAACCCAAGTACAATGCCCGGATGGATAGTCAAACTCTTAATGAGTGCGAAAGAAGAAGTTGATAAAAAGGTGGATGACAATGGAAACCCTGATGAACAATGAAACTAAAATGAAATATTCGTTGTATGTTGGAGAAATTGTTGATTATGAACGTGACGAAGACGGAGAAATAATTTATGAAGATATAGATGGTACAATGACCGCTGTCGAAAGTGGTACGCACGCAGGCTATTTGATTGTAAATGATTTTGAAGCAAATATCTCATTCGGTGGACAAACGAGCGAAGCCGAGTACGGACTTAATGTCACAGATTATGACGCAAGCATTGTAACAAACCTTAATCAGTTTCCGTTTGATGAAAGAACAATCATTTTTGTAAACTCCGAACCGGTTATAAAGGACGGAGAAGTACAAAAAGATAGTGCAGACTTTATTATAAAAGCTGTGCGAAATAGTCTTAATCAAACAAAGTATCTATTAAAGGCAATTCCGAAAGGAAAAGTGATTCAAAGTGGTAGTTAAATGTCATTCTATACAAGAAGTTATCGAGCAATTACAAAACTTTGGTAAGAGGATACAAAGTAAAAACAGTCAATTTATGGCAAGACTCTTAAACGAGGGTTTCACTTTGGCTAATAACAATTTAGAAACTATTAGTGCTTATTACAAAGAAGATGCTACGGTAAGCATTGGTGTAGAAGACAATGGGAAAACTATAAAAGGATATGTGTATCTAAACGGTGGCAAGGTCGCATTTATCGAGTTTGGTGCAGGTGTTACGTTTAATGGTTCTGCCGGAACAAGCCCACACCCAAGAGGAACAGAATTGGGAATGACAATTGGTAGTTATGGCAAAGGTCAAGGTGCTAATTCGTGGGGTTGGTGGTTCAGAAAAGATGAAAGGCAATATGAAAGGCAATATGAACACTCTTATGGTAATCCTGCATATATGCCGTTGTATAGAACATTACAAGAACTAAAAGAAAAAGTCGCTGATATAGCGAAAGAAGTATATGGAGGTCGTTAGTACTGTGAATAATTGGAATACATACGATAGTCGTATCTTTACCATATTTAAGACCAAATTAAAGCAAATATACGGAGAAAAGTACCCTGCACTTAGTTTTAGTGATGAAATAAACAACGAAGAACCAAGTTATCCGAATGTCTATGTCACATCCGTAGGCAAAGGAGAGCGAGGAATGGCACTCGATAATGTCAATGTAAATGCTGTTCAAGACACCATTCAAATTCAAGTAACATCAAATGCTTCAAAAAATGAAGCAAAAGATATAGCTTGGGGCTGTGTTGATATTCTTAAGCAATTGAAATATACAGTTTCGGGTTTACCTTTACCAAGTATAAGAAACTCTGTTTATACCTTTTCGATAACAGCGACAAAGGTGATTGGACAGGGAGAGTTATAAAAGAGCGTAATGCTCTTATTTTTTTATGAAAAATTAGGAGGAACGAGAAATGGCATTTTTAGATTTATCTACAGCCGGAATGAAAGTAGCTTTTGCGATTGAAACAACCGCAGGTACTAAACCATCTGCATTTACTAACATTCCAAAACCAAAGTCAATTCCTGACTTTAACCCAGAAGCAAGTGCATTGCAGACAACTTCTCTTAATGAGACTGAGTTTCACACTTATATCAAAGGTCTTAAGGATGTTGGTGGTGCATTACAGATCAACTTCAATATGTCACAGGATTTCATAACTATGTGGAATACTAATGTTGTGGCAGCAGCAGAGACCGCAAAAGCAAGCGGTAAGGCTCTTTGGATTGAGTTTTATCATCCATCACTTACTGACGGATTCTTCTTCACAGCAGAAGCTTCGGAACTTGGTTTCCCGGCTGCTGATGTTGATTCAGTATTTGAGGGTGCTGTCAGCCTTACTCCAACAGGTAATATTGGATGGGCTACGGCTGTAGCACCAACGGACCCCTCATAACCTCTTCGGATAGTAACAATAGCGACACCGAACCCGAAGAGAATGATGACGAAAATGGTGGCGAGTAAATGATAAAGGGGGAGTGTTACGGCACTCCCCTAAATTTTATATAACGGAGGAAATTATTATGAAGAAATTTAAGATTAACGGACAGGAATTTGAATCGAAAGAATTGGATATGAACTTTTTTTGTGATGTAACTGATAAATTCGGAATATCAGCAGAGAGATTTCTTTCTGACGAAATGAGCATGATTAGAATTTATGTGGCTATGTGTGGCGATATATCGCTTAGTGAAGCAGGAAAACTTTTGGAACAGCACATAATTAGCGGTAAAACGCTTGAAAATGTTGGAAAGATAATCGCAGAGGAAATAGATAATTCGGGTTTTATCAAAGCGATAGCCGCAAAGAGGGAACAGGTGGCTACGCAGAACGAATCGGAAGAAAAGAAGTAAAAGGAAAAGAAGATAATAGACCGTTTAGGATAAGGGTTTTTGAAGACTTATTCCCACATTGTCATCAACTTGGAATGACTGAGGAACAGTTTTGGCACAGCAATCCAAGGAAAATAGCTGTGTGGGAAGAAGCCCATAAAGTAAAAGTCAATGAAATAAACCGACTTATGTTTATAAACGGACTTTACACGCTTAATGCTACAAGGGTATCTGTTGAACAATGCCTTATTGGAAGAAAATCACGAAGCAAATACTATGAAGAACCTATACAGATATATGAGAAGTCCGAAAAGGAGAAAGCTATTGATGAAGAGATAGCATTAAATCGCCTTATCGGATTTTTTAATGGTATGGAAGCTGATGCAAAGGCAAAGGCAGAGAAAGAGGTAACATAAGCGAATAAACAAAAAAGGTTGGTGGTATCAGAATGGCAAATGAAATAGATATTGATGGTTTGTCCATATCAATCGAAGTCAATTCCGAGAAAGCGTCAAAGGGCTTAGACAATGTCGCAAAATCAGCCCAGAACGTAAAAAAAGCCGTAAATAATATAAATGCAGGTAAAGCATTAGGTAATGTAAAAAAAGAAGCAACGGATAGCACCAAATCTTTAACTGATTTAAAAAATCGAATGGAGAGTTTGTTTTCCAAGGGTGCTACGGCAGGCAAAAATTTCTTTAATGTCGATAAGCTTGGTATAACAGAACTTCAAAGCAAACTCCAAACATTAACAAATCAATACAATAAAGCTATGGACACCATTAACACGAAGATGGTTAGTGGTATCACAGGCGGTAAAACCTTTGATAATCAAGTCATAAGTGCCGGAAAGCTTGCGACACGAATGGATATTGTCAGAGATAAGATTGAAGCGTTACAAACAGCACAAAACACAAATCAACCTAAAAATTTTTGGGAAGTCGAGGGCTGGGAAAATAAAAAGGGTGCATTAACTGACATTGCTGACGGATATAAAGAGATTAGTGAAAGTGCAGATGTAGCTTCGCAATCCGTCAAAAAAGTTAATGATAGTATGACTTCAACTAAAGATGTTGGTTATGCAACAACGGCAGGAGAAATATTAGAAAAGCAAAAACAAAAAGCTTCTGAAACAGCCGTAGAAGTCAAAAAGTTATCAGAAGAAACTATGACTATGGGCGAAGCTTGGAAAAACACTTTTGGTTTTATTGGACAGTCTGTAAAGAATTTACCAAAGAATCTTATTGGTGCTGTATCTGACAAGATTACTTCAATCAAAGAAAAACTTGCTTCACTTAAGAGTGAGGGCGGTTTTTTTGGTGGAATAAAAGGTAAATTCAGCGAGATCATATCTGAATCAGATGTAAGTAAAGTATCTAAACGTGCAAGTAAGATAGCAAGTGCGTTGAAGAACCTTGGTGGATTTGCTCTTAAAAATCTATCAGGATTTACATTTTTGCAAAGAGAATTTAACAAGCTTGCAGATGCAGGAAAACACCTGTCAAAAAGTTTAAGCCGAGTGACTAAAATGTTTACCCTTATGCTTATAAGAATGGCTTTACGTAAGGTTATTGAGGGCATTAAAACAGGCTTTACAAATCTTGCAATGTATAGTGATTCTGTAAGTGCTTCAATAAATGGGCTTAGAGATAGTTTAAGCTATTTAGGTAACAGCTTTGCTGCAGCATTTGCACCGATAATCAATACTGTTGCACCGATATTATCAGCGTTTATTGATTATCTTGTAGGTGCTATAAATGCCATAAATCAGCTTATCTCTTCATTGCTTGGCTTTGGCACTTGGACAAAGGCTACAAAGCTTACCCAGAACTACGGAAAAGCCGTAGGTGGAGCAGGCAAGGCAGCAAAGGAATTAAATAAACAATTACAAGGTTTTGATGAACTTAACAACCTCACAACCAACAATGGCGGTGGTGGCGGTGGCGGTGGTGGTGCAAGCACCAACTACGCTGATATGTTTACAACCGAAGAGGTTGACGCTTATTGGAAATCTATAGCTGACAGAATTAAAGACACTTGGAACTTTAATGACGCTGACTTTACTTGGCTTGGAGAAAGCCTTGGTAAAAAGGTATCTGAACAATTAGACGGATTTATAGATGCGTACCCTCAACTTAAAGAAACAGCAAGGAAATCCGGTAAAGCTATCGGAACACTTATAACAGGTTTTGTTGAAGTGCCTGACCTTGGACATAAGATTGGATTTTCAATTGCAAGTGCTATTGATGTAGGTGTAACAGGCTTAAATGGATTTTTAGAGAATGTACATTGGGATAGCGTAGGGAAATTTATCGGTGACGGAATAAATGGTATATCCGATAGTGATCTTATACCTGATGTATTTACATTACTCAAAAATGTCTTAAATGGTGGTATAAACCTTTTATATGGCACAGGTTCAGCAATTGATTTCAAGAAGCTTGGTTCAACAATAGGAGAATCGTTTACTAATGCTATCGAAGACCTTGACACAGGAAAACTTGCACAGTCCTTAAGCATTTGGATAACAGGTGCCTTAGATGGAATTGCAAGTTTCTTGACTAATACAGATTTTGAAGAAGTCGGTAAAAAGATAGCAGAGTTTTTCTCAAACATAGATTGGAAAAAGATAGGAATATCGTTCCTTAATCTTGCCGGTGCAATAATCGAGGGTATTGTTGATGCTATAAAAGGTTTGTGGACAGATGGAGACGCTCTTACCAAAATAGGTTTAGTTATTGCAGGTTTAATAGGACTTGCGAAGATAAGCGGAATAAGTGTAAGCCTTGCAGGTGCTTCAATCACAGCCACAGGTGCTTCAAGTGCAGGTGCTTCATTAGGCACTATAATTTCAAACGCTTGTAATGCTTACTTTGGAACAAACCCATTAACTGTTGCGGTAAGTGTAATTGTTGCTTGGAATATCGGAGAAAGTATCGGAAAACAATTTGGTGCTGAAATATTTGCTGCAATAACAGACGATCCACAGATTTATAAATACTATCAAGACTTTCATTGGTTTGGCGAGGGTGGTTTCTTTAGCGAAGTAACTGATGATTTAGATGTTACAAAACAGGCATTAAGTGAAATGCTTGATGATATTGACAATTATTGGGAAAATACCAAAATATATAAATTTTTCCATAAGACAGAAGCAAAAAAGTTAGGATCCCACTCACTTAGAGATCTATCCGGTGCAAGAAACCCAAGAAACGGCTTCAATACAAGCAATTTGAATAATGTTGATAAAGCTTATTCAAAAGCGGCAAAAGGGATAGAAAATGCAAGTAAAGCGATAAACTCTGCTTTTAATAGCAATTCTGAATCAATGAAAAGTTTATCTGCTGTTGCAGGCAATATGTATAACAGTATTGATACTTCAACAAATAATACGCATAGTAATGTAATCGAAAAGTTTTCGTCAATGAAAAACAATTCGGTTGCTCTTACCGAGGAGCAAAAGAATGCTGTAAATGCCAAATATGAAAATATGAAGCAAACAGCTTCGTCAAATACAGATAGTATTTTAGCAAAAGTTAAGTCTGGATTTAGTGAAGCAAAAACCGAAGCAACAAATAATACTTCTACAATGAATACAGAAGCTGTAAATAACTTTACAGCTATGAAGACCGGTTCAAGTGCAAAACTTACTGAGTTAAAGAATGATGTATCGACTTGGAGTACAGATACAAAGAAAATTGTTAAAGATACAAAAGAAAATGCCACATTTGGTGTTGATACACCTGCGGCACAAACTATTGTAGATAAAATGAATACACTTAAATCAAAGTGGACAAATAAGAATGCGAACTTTGGCATAGAAACTGAAAGAACTGATGTGTTGCAACAGGCATATAACGGTCTTGCAGGCTTATGGAAAAATCATTCAGCACTTTTCAGCGTTGATGTTTCGGCTAATTCTTCCTCATTAGGTAGTTTGGTTTCGGAAACATTGTCAAAAATTAAAACAGCTTTCTCAAACTCAGGTGTATCTTGGCTTAAAAATGTTGTAAGTAAAATTCATGCGTATGCCAAAGGTGGTGTAGCTGATGAAGCTACGCTTGGTATTTTTGGTGAAGCAGGAACAGAAGCATTAGTGCCACTTGAAAGAAACACCAAATGGCTTGGCAGAATGTCTGATATGTTGCTAACCGAAATGCAAGACAGACAATTTACATTGCCACAACCAAGTATGAATTATAACAATTCTTACGGCAACGGTGTTTACGGAAGTGATAACTATGCTATTGCCGAACAAAACGCTTTATTACAAGAGCAGAATAATTTGTTAAGGCAGATAGCAAGTAAGAATGTAACGATAAGCAGCCGTGAAGTATTCAATGCGGTAGTAAACGAAAACAGAGATTATGTGAATAGGACTGCAAGCAGTCCTTTTGTATTTTAAAGGGGGATAAAAAATGGCTTTAGGAAACTATATGTTGAAGATAGGCAATTATATATTCCCTATGAACAAAATAAGACTTGAGACATATAAGATTGCACCGGATCAGCGACAAGAATTTGACAGTTATGTTGACGGAAACGGAGTTACACAAAGACCGAATGTAGTCTCACATACAAGGTCAAAGATAGAGTTTGAAACGGTTTATATGTCTCACGCAGAAATGCGTACAATCTTGGCTAATATATGGAATAATCTGACGGACACTCTTAAGCTTGAAGCAACTGTTGAATATTACGATATTGAAACAGATAGTTATAAGTCAGGCACATTCTAT
>JAEIGA010012183.1_pt1 | contig 13049 bp, 7 predicted proteins | sample 9270691 | NCBI WGS metagenome assembly JAEIGA01 (sample SAMN17057246, study PRJNA624740) | gut metagenome | biome: biome; isolation source: fecal sample | host: Bos grunniens | place: China: Xizang | collected 2019 | reverse complement strand
TATTCACAACCAACTCCACAACGCTGGGTTTCTCAAGAAGAACGTCAAATCGCTTACGACAACTATGAAACAGGCGACGACCACGGTATGATCATCTACGGTAAAGCTAAAGATCAACTCGGTAACAACTACTTCATCGTAAAGAACTCATGGGGTGTTACAGGTAACTACGACGGTACATTCTACGCTTCAGAAGCATTCGTACGTTACAAAACTATGAACATCGTTCTTCACAAAGACGCTCTTCCAAAACATATCAAGAAAGCTCTCGGTATCAAATAAAAAAAAAAGCGGTCGAATGACCGCTTTTTTTATTAAATTCTTATTTCTTCATCATCTCAAAGCCTTTTCCATAAACTCCCATAACAGTATTGACTGAAACGAAAGCTGCCGGATCCATTTGTTTCACTATTCTGATAACTCGTTGTGACTCTATCTTGCGAACAACAACCATCACGATTTCTGATTCTTTCTTAGAATACCATCCCGTGCCCTTTATCATCGTCACGCCACGATGCACTTCCTCTCCTACTTTGTCGGCTATCTCGTGCGGCTTCGATGTAAAGATAAACATCTGCACCGATTGTTTGCTGCCATTCATAGTCATATCAATAGTATAACTTGTAACCATAAGGCCAACATAACTGTAAATCAAAAGTTCCAAATCTTTAAAGACAAAATACGAACATCCGATAACCGCTACATTAATAAATAAGGAGAGACGACCTATTGTCACGTTACGATATTTGTTAATCATCACGGCTATCACGTCAGTTCCTCCGGTGCTGCTGCCTTCAAGGAAAATGATGCCACAAGCGACTCCGTTCAAGGCAGCACCTAAAACTGATGCAAGAAATTTGTCGGCTATCAATGGAGTGTCGCCAAAATATTCCTGTCCTAAATAAAACATTACTGAGGTCATGATAACCGAATAAATTGTGCTTAATGCGAACCTTCTTCCTAATGATTTAAAAGAAATAATAATAAGAATTGCGTTAAGAACGAAAATCATAACACCGGCTGGAATACCGGTCAACCAATAAATTATTGTGGAGAGACCGCTCACGCCTCCACCCAACATCTGATTAGGAATAAGAAAAGCACACCAGCCTATCGCTGATAAGGCAACTGCCAATGTGATAATAATGTGGCTCTTAATCTCTTGCCAAATAAAATTATTATTTTTCATATACATAAATTTTTACGATGCAAAATTATAAAAATGATAACATTTATTTTGTTTTATGACAAAGAAAATTTTCAACATGCTGTCAGCTGTCTGCCATTAGCTTTTTTATGATGTATATTTGAAATTTACAGTATATTTTTAGGTCATTTTTTATCTAAAAAAAGATCTTTTTTTATTTTTTGTGATATTTTCAATTAAAAACAGGAATCATTTTAATGTAAAAAAAGGCACTTGGGGATAAAATTTCATATTATTTTATCAAAAAACATTTTATAAATATATGATTGTCAACATATAAAAATATTTTTTAAAAAAAGTTTAAAAAGTGCTTGCGCTGAATAAGATTTTATGTATCTTTGCACCATCAAACAATGCGGAAATAGCTCAGTTGGTAGAGCACGACCTTGCCAAGGTCGGGGTCGCGAGTTCGAGTCTCGTTTTCCGCTCCAAGTCCCGACACAAAGTCGGGATTTTTTTTTGTAACAACAGGATAAGTGCCCGAGTGGCGGAATAGGTAAACGCACCAGTTCAATTCCGCCTCCGTTTCATCAAAAATAAATTTCATCTCTATCGCTATAAGCATAAGAAAAAACACTACCCTTGCAAGCTTTAACTGCATAGTAATTATCAGAACAACAAACAGCTTTATCAAACATATATATACTTAATTATCAACTTATTGTAAATTTTGAATTATTAAAAAAATAATAAACACAAACAAATAAAATGAAGAAAAAATTTACTTTTTTAAGTTTAATCATGCTGCTTCTTTTGGGAAGAGCCATGGCACAATCCGTTGAACTTACCTTCAACGAAGGATTAACCACTTCTTACAAGCTGAAATTTACAGTCATTGAAGGTACCGACGAATGTTCTGTAAAGGCATCCAGACCAGCAACACAATTGACTCCTTTGGAAATTCCTACCAAGGTGACCATCAACAACAGCGATTATTATGTTACTGAAATCGACTCAATAGCTTTCAGAAACAACTCAAAATTCTCAAGCGTGACTCTCCCTGACAGCTTGAAAATAATTAGAGGCAGAGCCTTCTACCACTGTACTGGTTTAACTGGCGACCTCATTATTCCTGATAATGTAACTTATATCGGAGAATACGCATTCTACGGCTGCTACAACATGAAAGGCACTCTTAAATTATCTGAAGATCTCGTTACAATTGGCCAATACGCTTTCTCAAGAAGTTCAAGCAACAATACTAACATGGGATTCTCCGGCAGCCTCGTAATCCCTAACAAAGTTAAAACAATTGGCCATTATGCTTTCAACTACTGTACTAACCTTAAAGGCTCTTTGGACCTTCCTGAAAGCCTCACTTCTATTGGTGATTACGCCTTTTATTATTGCTCAGGCTTTACAGGCGACCTCATCATACCTAAAAATGTAAAAACTATAGGCAGTTACGCTTTCTACTACTGTACCGGCTTTAACAGCGAACTCGTGTTCCCTAACGGATTAACTTCCATTGGCAATTATGCCTTTACTACTAACTCCAGTTCTACCGGCATGAATTTCACCGGTGACCTTGTAATTCCTAACAGCGTAACTTATATAGGCAGCTATGCTTTCTATAACGCTGGCTTTAGTGGGGATTTGATTTTATCAGAAAACCTTACTGCTATCAACAATTACACATTTTATAGATGTAAATTTAAAGGTAATCTTAGAATCCCTAACAGCGTAACTTCTATAGGCAGTTCCGCTTTCTACAATTGCAGTTACTTCGACGGAGACCTGTCACTTCCTGCTTCTTTGCAAACAATAAACTCAAGTGCTTTTTACGGTTGTTCTAAATTCAATATCATGTATTGTTACGCAACAACTCCGCCAACAGCTTCAAGCAACTCTTTTACCGGTCATAACATCTCCATTCTCTATGTACCAGAAGAATCTGTTGACACATATTGGGAAAAATCTCCATGGGCAGACGAATTCTTTATCATGGGATTATTTAAAATTAATGACTATGAAGTGGAAGTAAAAGACGACAACAACAACGTACTTTATTCTCTCATATACGATACTACAGACGATTTCTCAGGCGTTAGCGTAAGAATTGGACAAAAACCAACAAGCGCAGTGGAACTTGTAATACCGGAAACTTTATGGTATGTAGAAGAGAACTTCACATACAACGTTACAACAATACCGGCAGAAGCTTTCAAAGACTGTTCTTTCTTTACCGGCGTTGAAATACCTAAATACGTTAACAACATTGGAGAAAATGCTTTCTCTGGCTGCAGCAACATTAATATCATAAAATCTTTAAACCCTATACCACCTTCAGCAGCCGACAACAGCTTTAGAAACGCTACTGCAAGAGTGGCAGCCAACAGCTTCGACGGCATCCCTACAACAGCAAAATTGTTCGTGCTACCTAATTACATGGAATATTACGACATTGAACCTTGGAACAGATTTGAAATAAAGCCTTTACTCATTGACCATGAAGAATTCTATTATGAAGGCAACTCTTATTATACGTTGATTTACAACTTAAATGAAGACTACAACAGCTTGAGAGTTAAAATAGGACGTATCTCAGGAAGCCCTAAAACATTAGACATCCCTAATTCTGTTTATGACTTTGACGTTACCATTATTGAAAACAAAGCTTTCTATTATAGTAGTTATAGTAATAGTGTTAATACAAGAACTTTTGAAAATCTTGTTCTTCCAAGCACCATCACTCATATTGGCGACTCTGCTTTCGCAACATATAGCACAAGCTACCCATTGAACCTCAAAGATGAACTTATTATCCCTAACAGCGTAACTTATATTGGAGAAAGAGCTTTCTATTATTGTAAATTTACAAGCCTCTCTTTTGAAGAAAATTCCAATTTGGAAACTATTGGTAATTATGCTTTCTATTATTGCTATGGCTTCACTGGAGAGCTCAACATCCCTAACAGCGTAACTTCTATAGGTAATTATGCTTTCTATTATTGCAGAAACTTTACAAGCCTCTCTTTTGAAGAAAACTCTAATTTACAGACTATTGGTGATTACGCTTTTACAAGCAATAGTTCTTCTTATCCTATGGGCTTCACAGGTGAACTCATTATCCCTAACAGCGTAACTTATATTGGTAATTTTGCTTTCGGTTATTGCAGAAACTTTACAAGCCTCTCTTTTGAAGAAAATTCTAAATTAGAAACTATTGGTGATTATGCTTTCTATTGCGATGATTTCACTGGTAATCTCAACATCCCTAACAGCGTAACTTCTATTGGCAATTATGCTTTCTATTATTGTGATGGTTTCACTGGAGATCTCATTATCCCTAACAGCGTAACTTATATTGGTAATTCTGCTTTCGGTTATTGTAATGGTTTCACTGGTAATCTCAACATCCCTAACAGCGTAACTTCTATCAGCGATTATGCTTTCTATTATTGCGAAGGCTTCAATGGTAATCTTAGCATCCCTAATAGTATAACTGCTATCGGAGCAAGTGCTTTCTATAATTGCACTGGTTTCACTGGAGATCTCATTATCCCTAACAGCGTAACTTCTATTGGAGAAAGAGCTTTCTATTATTGCAGAAACTTTACAAGCCTCTCTTTTGAAGAAAATTCTAAATTAGAAACTATTGGTGATTATGCTTTTACAAGCAATAATTCCTCTTATCCTATGCGCTTCACTGGTAATCTCAACATCCCTAACAGCGTAACTTATATTGGTAATTCTGCTTTCTATAGTTGTGATGGTTTCACTGGAGATCTCATTATCCCTAACAGCGTAACTTATATTGGTAATTCTGCTTTCGGTTATTGTAATGGTTTCACTGGTAATCTCATTATCCCTAACAGCGTAACTTATATTGGTAATTCTGCTTTCGGTTATTGTAATGGTTTCACAGGAGAACTCGTTATCCCTAACAGCGTAACTTCTATCGGTAATTATGCTTTCTATAATTGCAGTGATTTCACAAGCCTTTCTTTTGAAGAAAATTCTAAATTGAAGACTATCGGTAGCAGTGCTTTTGGCTCCATCTATATGTACAGCGAACTCATTATTCCTAATAGCGTAACTTCTATTGGCAGTGGTGCTTTCAGTTCGAATAATTTTAGCAGAGTCATTTGTTACTCAACAAGTCCGGCATCATTTACAGGAGACAACAGTATTTTCACCTCGTCAACAATATATGTTCCAGCCGTTTCTGTAGAGGCATACAAAACTGCATGGAAAAAAGACGCAAGCAGATTTAACGCAAACGGTCTTCCTACATTCTTGGGCGGCGATATAGACAATGTAAACAACTGGTATGTTTTAGAAAACGGCAGCCAAGTCAGCAGATTGCCTAATGAAAACGAAGAAATAGCAATCAACGCAACATTAACTATCAACGATGGTGAAATGCTTAACGTCAAATCCTTAGGATATTGCGAAAACGGAGACCTTACAATGAAAGAAGGCGGACAGCTCAAATGTAACAAACATTATTCAGACATCAAAGTCGAGAAGAACATTGAAGCTCACGGTACTGAAACAACAACATGGACAACAATAAGTTCTCCTCTTGCCACTGTCATGAATCCTTCCGAGATAACAAATCTCACATCCGGCAATTATGACTTATACCGCTATGACGAGCCTTCTGCAGTATGGCAAAATTATAAGAACTCAGCAAGCAACGGCTTCACAAGCTTAGAAACAGCTCGCGGATATATTTATTCAAATGAAGTTGACACCAAATTAACATTTGAAGGCAAGACCGACGGAGCAACATCTGTTTCTTACGAACTTACAAAAGACTCTGAAAAATTGCCAGGCTTCCATCTTATCGGCAATCCTTACACTCATAATATCTCTTTAGATAATTTGTCAACAAGTGCAGATAGTGATAAGATTATAATAACATTGAGCAATTCATACTGGAGTTCAGATAACTATATACAAATAACCAGTGAAGATGGCAGCGTAAATGAAACTTATCAAAGCAACGGAACATACGAACTGACAGGTTGTTATGGCAAGAAATTAACAGTATCATGTGTACATAATGCTTATATGTATAATTCTTATGTTTCTATCCGTTACGAAAATGAAGCTAATATATATTCAAGCAATTTATATTATTCCTCAAATTATGGAACAAATACATTGACAACATTTACAGTAGATAATAAAATATTACCAAAAGACATTCTTGCTGAAGGCTATTATTCATTAAGCAACGAAGGCGCTTGGGGTGTTAAATACGGAGAAGAAACAGAAATCAAGCCTTGCCAAGGTATTTTGGTCAAGACAACTGAAGCTGGTTATTTAAACATCAACAGCGAGGCTCCTCAGACAAGAAGCGCTAAGAGAAGCGTCAACAATTTCTTGGCTATCACTGTAACTAACAGCAAATATGAAGACAAGGCTTATATCTCATTCAACGAAGGCGTAGGCTTAGACAAGATAGCTCACGAAAACGAAAACATCCCAATGATCTATATCCCTGTCAACAACTCAGATTATGCTGTAGCCATCCAAGACAAAAACTTCAAGGAGATACCAATCTACTTCGAAGCTGGCGGAATGGGTGAATATACTATCAGCATATCACAATCGGAATGTGGCTTCGACAGATTATATCTCTATGATAAAGCTGAAAGAAAGACTGTCAACATCTTGAAGAGAGATTATACATTCTTTGCCACATCATCAGATTTCCCAGACCGCTTCGTTCTCAAGACTGTCAACGACGAAGTATTAGAAGATTTCACATACATCAACAACGGCAATTTAGTCATTGAAAACATCGTTGGCAAGGCTAACATCGAAATCTTTGATGTATTAGGTCGCAACGTATTACAATATAACAGCAGCGATGATGAATACGAAGTTTCAACTGACAGATTCTCAGCCGGCGTTTATATCATCAGAAAAACTGACGATAACGGAATAAAGACTCAAAAAGTTGTTATTGATTAACTAATGTAAAACAAATTAAAAAAAAGAAAAGATGAAAAAGTATATTATAATAATAGCAGTTCTTTTTGGATTTATATCAAACATCAGCGCTCAGGAAGTACAAAATTACGACACTAATACCGACGGTTTCTTCCATAATTTCAAGTTTAAATTCAGAACCGAACAACAGAGTGAAATACTTCCGATGTTGCCTGACGGATACAATTATCTGACAGATTTTGACGCAACAGACCCTAACAATCCAGTGCCTGTTGGTTCAGGTTTGTTAATCTTGACAGGTTTAGCGATTGCATATTCTCAAAGAAAAAAAGAATAGCATATAACGAAAAGAGGCCGTCTAACAAGTTTAGGCGGTCTCTTTTTTAACCAATAGCCAAAAGCCAATAGCTAACAGCCAAAAGCCAAAAGCCATCAAGCCTTATTCAGAAGTTTTTTAATATCGTTCAATTTCATCAGAGCCTCTACGGGAGTGAGAATATCGATATTTGTATTTAGAATATCTTCTTTTATCTGAAGCAAGAGAGGGTCGTCGAGCTGAATAAAACTCAGCTGCATGTCATTGCACGATTTTGTCTCTTTCACAGCGTTATTCAACGATTCGTGAGAATGCGATTTTTCCAACATCGAAAGCAAGGCATCAGCTCTGTCGATGACCTTACGCGGCATTCCTGCCATCGCTGCCACATGAATACCGAAGCTGTGCGCACTGCCGCCTTTCTTCAGTTTTCTCAAAAATATGACCTTGTCGTTCATTTCCTTCACGCTCACATGATAGTTCTTGATTCTCTTGAAAGAACCTTCCATTTCTATAAGCTCATGATAATGCGTTGCGAACAAGACCTTAGCTCGACATTGAGGATGTTCGTGAAGATATTCAGTGATAGCCCAAGCGATGCTGATTCCGTCGTATGTACTTGTTCCTCTGCCTATCTCATCGAGGAGCACGAGGCTTCTGTTAGAGATATTATTCAAGATGCTCGCTGTTTCGTTCATCTCCACCATGAAAGTAGATTCGCCTGAAGATATATTATCGCTCGCTCCTACCCTTGTGAAAATCTTGTCCACGAGGCCGATGCGTGCCGACTCAGCCGGGACGAAGCTGCCTATCTGAGCGAGAAGAACTATCAAGGCTGTCTGTCGCAACAAAGCCGACTTACCCGACATATTAGGTCCGGTTATAATTATAATCTGCTGTTTTTCTCTATCTAAATAAACATCATTGGAAATATATTGTTCGCCAACAGGCATCATCTGTTCGATGACCGGATGACGACCTTCCTTAATATCAATGACGTAAGACTCATCAATTTCAGGTTTGACGTAATTGTTTTTCAAAGCCACTGCTGCGAAGCTAATCAGACAATCTATCTTAGCTACGAGAGAAGCGTCAAGCTGGATAGGAGCAATAAACTCGCCGCAGGCGTTCATCAATTCAAAATAAATGCGTTCTTCGATAGCCTGTATTTTCTCATCAGCGCCGAGAATCTTCTGTTCGTATTCTTTAAGTTCCTCTGTGATATAACGTTCAGCATTAGCCAGAGTCTGCTTGCGAATCCATTCTGAAGGCACCTTGTCCTTATGAAGATTGGTCACTTCAAGATAATAACCGAAAACATTATTGTAACCTATCTTCAAAGACGAAATTCCTGTTGCTGCCGACTCGCGTTTTTGAATATCCATGAGATAATCTTTTCCCGAACGCGACAACAATCGGAGCGAATCAAGTTCTTCATCAACGCCATCATTAATAATGTGTCCTTTGGAAATGAGCGCCGGAGCATCAGCATTTATCACATTTTTTATTCTCTGTCGTATCGTATCGCAGACATTAAACTGTTCGGCATATAATTTCAAGGCTTGGTTATTGCTTTGTGCGCAAAGATTTTTTATCAGTTCAATATTGTCGAGAGCTCTTGCCACTTGCAGCAGTTCTCTCGGATTGATGCGCAGCAACGAGACTTTGGAGATGAGACGTTCCAAATCGCCTATCTGACGAATTGCGTCTTGGAACGGCGAGATAAGTTCATTATTTTGTGTAAAATAATCCACCACTTCATAACGAGCGTTTATCTGTTCCTTGTTTTTCAGCGGAAGAGAAAGCCAACGACGCATGAGGCGGCTGCCCATAGGTGAAGATGTCTTGTCGATGACGTCAATCAAAGTCTTGGCATTAGCGTTTGCGGAATGAAGAAGTTCGAGATTCCTGATTGTGAATTTATCGAGCCACACGAACTGACCTTGGTCGATGCGCGACAACGAGCTTATATAAGATATTTTATCGTGTTGTGTTTCGTGAAGATAATGAATAGCGGCTCCTGCTGCTATTATACCTTTAGGGAAATCGTTGACGCCAAATCCTTTAAGGGAATTAGTATTGAAATGACGTGTGAGAATATCATTGGCATAATCGTCGGTAAAGACCCAGTCGTCGAACACCGTCATATAATATTTCTCGCTGAAATTCTCTATAAACAATTTGCGTTTGTTTCTCTGGCAGAGCACCTCGGAAGGGTTGAAGCTCTGGAGCAGTTTGTCGATATATTCATTATTTCCTTGAGTAAGATAAAACTCACCTGTCGAGACATCGAGGAAAGCAATTCCCGATTCTTTATCATCAATATGGATTGAAGCTAGGAAATTATTTTCTTTTTGTACGAGCACATTATCGTCGTAAGTTATGCCTGGAGTGACGAGTTCCGTTATGCCACGTTTAACGATTTTCTTGGTAAGTTTAGGGTCTTCGAGTTGCTCACATACGGCCACTTTCTGACCTGCTTTGACGAGTTTAGGCAGATAAGTGTCGAGTGCATGATGAGGGAAACCGGCGAGTTCGGTAGCAGTAGCCGACGACTTGCCTCTTTTGGTCAGGACGATACCAAGTATTTCGGAAGTCTTGATGGCATCTTCGCCGAATGTTTCATAAAAGTCGCCCACTCTGAACAGCAGCAAAGCCTCTGGATATTTCGACTTGAAAGAATAATATTGTTTCATCAAAGGGGTTTCAAGTTCTTGATTTTCTTTGTCTGTCTTCGCCATAAAGTCTTCCGTTATTTTTAATTTTCTTTAAATTACAAAGATAAATATTTTTATTTTCGTTTCGTTTTTGATAAAACATTATTTTTGCCATAAAATAGAATTGCGATGCGAAAACTTACGATGCCCGAGTTGAACAGATTAAGTTTATCTGAATATCAACAAGTTGAAAAATTAGATGTTATTATTGTTTTAGACAATGTTCGTTCATTGAGTAATATCGGATCTTTTTTCCGCACTGCGGATGCCTTCAGAATAGGAGAGATTTTTCTGTGCGGAATAACGGCATGTCCGCCGCATCGTGAGATACACAAGACCGCTTTAGGCGCAGAAGAAAGCGTCAAATGGCGTTATTTTGAAACTACAGAAGAAGCTTGTGTATATTTAAAGGAAAACAATTACACGATTAATGCTGTAGAACAGATTGAAGGAAGCGTGATGTTAAACGATTTCATTCACAAAGAGAAAAGCGCATATATATTCGGTAATGAAGTCGATGGCGTTGATGATGAAATATTACAATATTGCAATAATGCTATTGAAATACCACAAGAAGGTACGAAACACTCGCTGAATGTCTCAATCAGCGGAGGCATTCTGATGTATGAAATATTCAACTCCCTCTGGAAAAAATAGCAGCATAACTATAAACTACAAACATTGAACTTTAAGCAACCATCTTTGTTTCTTTACAAACTTAAAAACAACAAAAGATGAAAAAGTTCAATTCACTATTCAAGACAATCATGGTTGTCATCATGATTATGACACCTATGATTTTTCATGCTAAGAATCATGATGTAAAAAGCATGGCGAAGCACATTAATAAGGTTTATATAAACGCTTCGCCGCAGATTTTGGAAAACAAAGGCAACATGGTCACCGTGACCGTAGAGACAGAATTTCCTCCAAAATATTTCAACAAGAAAACCGTCATGAACATCACTCCTGTTTTAGTTTATGAAAACGGAGAGACAGAATTGCCATCCATGAATTTCATCGGAGAGAAAGTCGATGGCGAAGGAATCGTTGTCAGCAAGAAAAATGGCGGCGCTTTTTCTTACACCGTCACAATACCTTACATTGACGACATGTACAATTCTTTATTGATTGCAGAACCTATTGTTTACAAATTCAAAGAGACTGTCCATCACAATCAGAAATCAATCAAAGACCATGAAGATTTCGTTTTATGCAATGCCGTTTTAATTGGAGAAGGCGTTATCAACACTGCTCAAAACATTGATAAAAACGCGCTTAAAACAGCCTACGCAAAACCCGACATGAAACAAAACATCACCACCGACAACGGCGACATTTTCTTCATGGTAAACTCTGATGCCATCAACTGGGCTGTGCCTTTAAACAAAAATATGCAGAACAAAAATGCAATCCACGATTTGACATCGCACATAATGAAAGGCTGGGACATCGACAATATTGAGATTATCGGATGGGCATCACCAGAAGGTCCTTTAAGTTACAACAAGAACTTATCGAACAAGAGAGCCCAAATGACCGAGGAATTTTTGAAAAAAAGATTAGAGTCATTATCAGCTCAAAAGAACTCACATGTAACTTATAAAAACGTCAACGACATCGAATTCATGACGCAAGGCAAAGGCGCAGACTGGGACGGCCTGATGAAAGCCATCGAAAATTCTAACATAAAAGACAAACAGGCAATTCTCAACACATTAAAAAAGCAATCTCCTGAAGAGAGAGTTGCTCAATTAAGCAAATACATCAAACAATATCCGGAGTTGGAAAAGAATATCTTCCCATCGTTACGACGTACTATTGTAAAGGTGAACACCATTGAACCAACAATGAGCGACGAGGCAATCACAAAAGCTTGCACCAACAATCCTCAATCTTTAAGTTGCGATCAAATGATGTATGCAGCGACTTTGGTAAAAGAACTTAAAAACAAAGAAATGATATACATCACTGCAATAGAGACATATCCTAACAATGCCGAACCATATTGCAATGCAGGAGCTGTAGCTATTGAAAAAGGCAACACCAAACATGCGAAACATCTCTTGAACCAAGCAATAGAAATAGATGATTTGTTGGGAGAAGCATACAACAATTTAGGCATAATTGCCATTTTTGAAAACGATTACGAGACTGCGGCAGATTTGTTCAATCAAGCGAAAAAATTAGGAGTCAACACAAATTATAATGAAGGTGTTGTCAATATATACAAAGGCAATTATGACAAAGCCATCAAGTTAATGTCTAAAGACAATCCTAATTGCGATTACAATGTTGCATTGGCGCAAACATTAGACAAGAAGTACATTGTCGCAGAAGAAACTGTCAGTTGTTTGGAAGAAAATGGCAAGACTTTGTATCTGCAAGCTATCATTGCAGCAAGGACAAAAGACATAGAGAAAAGCATAAAACATCTTGCTAAAGCAGTCAAAAAAGATTCTAAAATCAAGAATATCGCAAAATATGACATGGAATTTGCGTATATGCAAGACGAACCTGAATTCATTGCATTAGTTGAATAAACATAAGTATCTAATAATCAAGCCGCTAAATGCGGCTTTTTTTTACAAAAAAAATTACTCAAAAACATCACGCATTATAATAATTTTATTATTTTTGCATGCTATATATTATATTTTCGCATAAAATTTATCAAAATAAAATAAAATAAAGGAATATCGTGATGTTGAATTTTACAAAAAAAATTATCCTTACATTGTTAATGCTATGTCCATTGGCATTTTACGGACAAATAGAAGGTAGATTTTCATCAAGTAACAAAAACTTTAAACCTATTAATTACACTAAAGTAAAGAAAAACAATAATAATTATACAAAAAACAGTCCAATCCAAAAGCTCATCAAATACAACGAGCAAAAG
>JAEIGA010012182.1_pt1 | contig 13049 bp, 8 predicted proteins | sample 9270691 | NCBI WGS metagenome assembly JAEIGA01 (sample SAMN17057246, study PRJNA624740) | gut metagenome | biome: biome; isolation source: fecal sample | host: Bos grunniens | place: China: Xizang | collected 2019 | reverse complement strand
TTGCTACCAAGTAAGCTTTAACTGCAACAGCAATGAATACAAGAACGATAACTGAAGAAACTACAATACCTGCCACTTTCCAGCGTTTCATCCAAATGTTGTTGTTAAGACCTAGAGTGTGGAATGCGCTCCAGAAACCGTGGTTCATATGCAACCAAAGGGCTACAAACCAAACAACATAAAGTACAACAACCCATAGAGGTTTGAAAGTTGCTTTAAGAAGAGCTGCACCGTCATGAGTGTACTCCTGACCCATAAACATTGGAAGCTGCATTTTTGCCCAGAAGTGAGTAAGGTGGAAAGCCATCACTCCAAGAACAATAACACCAAGAACCAACATGTTCTTAGATGCCCAGTCATCAGTCTGAGCTTTGTTTGCTACAGCATATCTCTGAGTACCTCTAGCTTTGTAGTTCATATAGTTAAGCACAAATGCATAAACAATGTGAAGAACAAAACCTGCTGCAAGAACAGGGACCATAACCGAGATTACAGGCAATGCCATGAACTCGCAACCTGCGTTGAAAGCCTCATCACTGATAAGTGACAATCCGTTGACAAACGCGTGAACGCACATAAAAACGATAAGGAACAGACCGCTTATACTCATAATAAGCTTCTTCCCGATAGAAGATGTAAAGATATTAGCCATATCAAATTTTGTATTTAAAATAATTCTTAAGTTGTGGCGGAGCGGAAAAACCCGCATCTGGAATACAAAGATAAACTCTTAGTTGCAATTTTCATAATCTTTGGCTACTTTTGTTTTACATTTATTGCAAAAAAGATGAAGTACAAAAGAATACTGTTAAAGCTGAGCGGAGAGAGTCTTGGCGGCGAAAAAGGTGTAGGCTTGGATGTAAATATGATGAGCCAGTATGCAAAGGAGATTGCTAAAGTTGCAAAAAGCGGTGTGCAGATAGCAATTGTAATAGGAGGCGGAAACATTTTCAGGGGAGTAACAGGAGTAGGAAAAGGTTTCAGCCGTGTAAAAGGTGATCAGATGGGAATGTTGGCAACAGTAATCAACAGTATAGGACTGTCCATGAGCATCAAGTCTGAAGGTATTGAGGCTGAGGTGTTTACTTCAACGCCTATGGAGCCTATGGCAAGGTATTACGCAAAAGAAAAAGCTCAGGAGGTAATGGAGCGCGGAGGTGTGGCAATCATTGCCGGCGGAACAGGAAACCCGTTCTTTACAACAGATTCGGCTTCTGCACTGAGAGCTTGTGAGATAGAGGCTGATGCCCTTCTTAAGGGTACAAGGGTTGACGGTGTATATACAGCGGATCCTGAGAAAGATCCTGCAGCAACCAAATATGAAACCCTTACATTTGACAAGGCTTTGGCAGATAATCTCAGAATTATGGACCAGACTGCATTTGCCCTTTGCAAAGAGAACAATATGCCTATTATTGTATTTGACATGAACAAGGTGAACAACCTTTATGAACTTATGCAGGGTGGCAATGTAGGTACAGTAGTATCAAACAAATAGGTAAATTTTTAAATCGTACAGATATGGAAATAAGTGTTTCTAAAGATTGTATCGCGCAGGCAAAAGAGAAAATGACTAAAGCTGTTGCGCACTTGGAAGAAGAGTTGAAGAACTTCAGGGCAGGCAAGGCAAATCCTGCTGTGTTCAATTCAGTTATGGTAGATTACTATGGTTCTGCCACTCCGCTTCCGCAGGTGGCAAGCATCAATACACCTGATGCAAAAACTATCCTTATTCAGCCATGGGAGAAAAAGCTTATCCCTACTATTGAGAAGGCAATTATGGATGCAAACCTTGGTTTCACTCCTGCAAACAACGGCGAGCAGATCAGGATAAACATCCCTGCTCTTACTGAGGACCGTAGAAAAGAGCTTGTAAAACAGGCAAAGAATGAGGGTGAGACTGCTAAGGTAAGTGTAAGAAACGCAAGAAGAGATGTAATTGATGCCCATAAGAAATTCCAGAAGGACGGTCTTCCTGAGGATGTATGCAAAGATGCTGAGGCAACTATCCAGAAAGAGACTGATGCTTTCAACAAGAAGATCGATGAGATCATTGCAGCTAAGGAGAAAGAGATAATGACAGTATAATTGCTGTCTTATAACTTAAAGACTATTTCAGAACAGGGCCGGTTAATGATAACCGGCCTTTTTAAACAGTAGGGAAGAGATTATGATAGTTTGTATAGCGGAGAAGCCGTCTGTGGCGAGGGATATAGCCCAGGTCCTGGGTGCAACAACAAAAAGGGAGGGGTATATTGAGGGAAACGGGTATAGGGTAACCTGGACATTCGGACATTTGTGTACACTTAAGGAGCCCCATGACTATACTCCCCAATGGAAAGGATGGGATATATACAAACTTCCAATGATTCCTCCCCGCTTTGGGATAAAGCTTATTGAGAACCAGACCTACCAGAAACAATTCAAGATCATTGAATCAATTGTCCGGCAGGCAGAGATGGTCGTAAACTGCGGTGATGCAGGCCAGGAAGGAGAGCTTATACAAAGGTGGGTTTTGCAGAAGGCGGGTGTAAAATGCCCTGTAAAGAGGCTATGGATATCATCCCTTACAGAAGAAGCCATAAAGGAGGGATTCAATAATCTTAAGGAAGAAGCAGATTACCGGTCGCTTTATGAGGCCGGATTGGCCAGGGCTATCGGAGACTGGCTGCTTGGAATGAATGCTACCAGGCTTTATACTTTAAAATATGGGCGTTCCAAGGAGATCCTTTCAATAGGAAGGGTGCAGACCCCCACTCTTGCCCTCATTGTAAACCGTCATCTGGAGATTGAGAATTTTGTACCGCAGGCATACTGGGAACTCAAGACTACATATAGGGATACGGTGTTTTCCGCTGCCAAAGGAAAATTTACCTCAAAGGAGGAGGGTGAGGAGTTCCTGCAGAAGGTGGTGCAGAATGACTTTACCATTACAGATGTAACTCACAAGAAGGGGACGGAATATGCTCCACGCCTGTTTGACCTCACCTCACTGCAGGTGGAATGCAACAGGAAGTTTGCCTATTCGGCAGAGGATACGCTGCAGACAATACAATCATTATACGAAAAGAAGATAACAACCTATCCAAGAGTAGATACCACATACCTCAGTGATGACATTTATCCAAAATGTGCAGGTATCCTGAATGGTTTGGCGGATTATCAGCATCTTATGCAGCCGCTCAGAGGTAAAAAGCTTGCCAGGAGCAAGAAAGTGTTCGATTCCTCAAAAGTTACCGACCACCACGCAATAATACCTACAGGAGTGCAGCCACAGAACCTTTCGGACATGGAAAGGAAGGTTTTTGATCTTATTGCACGCAGGTTTATAGCTGCTTTTTATCCCGACAGTAAAGTCTCCACCACTACAGTATTGGGAAAGGTGGATGGAATAGAGTTCAAGACGTCGGGAAAACAGATACTTGAACAGGGTTGGAGAGTGGTATTTGCGCAGCCCGGCACCCAACAGGAGAAGGAGGATGGGCAGGAGGCGGATGCGGAGAAGACCCTCCCGGACTTTAAAGCAGGAGAAAGCGGTCCGCACATCCCCGACTTGCAGGAAAAATGGACACAGCCACCCAAACCATATACAGAGGCTACTCTACTGAGGGCAATGGAGACAGCAGGCAAGCTTGTGGAGGATGAGGAGCTCAGGGATGCGCTCAAGGAGAATGGAATAGGACGGCCTTCAACCAGGGCTGCAATCATTGCAACCCTGTTCAAGAGGGAGTATATCCGCAAAGAGAGAAAAAACCTCCACCCTACACAGACAGGAATAGAGCTTATAACACTTATTAAGGAGGAGTTGTTGAAATCTGCCCAACTCACAGGTATCTGGGAGAAGAAATTGCGCCTGATAGAAAAAAGGGAGTATCAGGCATCCCAGTTCCTTCAGGAATTGAAGGATATGGTTACAGAGATAGTTGTAGGTGTGAGAAGGGATACATCCAACAGGCGTGGAGAAATTTTGAGGAAGTAAATTTATTGCTAAATTTGTGGCTGATAATCAATCGGATAATTACAGGTATATGAATCGTTTCGTTTTATTGCTTTTTGTGTTGGTGCTGGGAGTGGACACCATGTCGTTTTCGCAGAATTTCGACGAGATGAGAAAGCGTTTTGATGATTTCAAGAATCAGAACAGAAAAGAATTCACGGATTTCAGAAATCAGTGCAACAGGGAGTATGCAGATTTCATGAGGGCTGCATGGGAGCAGTTCGGTGCCAAACCTCCAGTGGAGAGACCGGTTGAGGAGAAGCCTGTTGAGCCTATTGATTATGTAGCGCCTGACCCGGGAAAAGAGAAAAAGGAGGTTGTCAAACATGAGTTTGATGAGGTTATTGAGGTTGAGGTTCCACAGCCGCAGCCGGAGCCGGCTTTTCCTATAGTAGAAAGGCCCAAAGGGGCAGTGCTTCCGGGAATGGGATCTTTAGGGGGGATGAATCCTAAAGTACAAATGCAGAACAGGGAGAAAAAGATCCAGGATACCATCAAGTTCAAGAAAATCAATCCTGAGGATCTTCTTCCTTATGAAGAGAGGTTCGAATTTGTCTTTTTGGGGACACGCGCAAGTGTCCGAATTGCCCCCGAGCAGAAAATAATGGTCACCAAGTGCAAGGAGGGGGTGATTGCAGACGCTTGGGAGAAATATTCGTCGGGAGACTATGATAATCTTATATATGATTGTCTTCAGTTGAGGGTGAAACACTCGTTGTGTGATTGGGCTTATCTTACCATGTTGCACGAACTTTCCAAGGCTTATTATGGGGAGGACAACAACAGTGCTGTGCTGATGACTGCATATATATTTTGCCAGAGCGGTTATCAGATAAGGCTGGGTATGGGAAACGAGGGTACAAAGCTGGTACTGTTGTATGCGAGCCGCCATATGATTTTTGAAAAACCATATTTTACATTGGATGACGGCGAGAATTACTATACTTTCAATTATGAAGGCAAAACGCTGAATATATGTAAAGCCAAATTTCCTAAGGAGCAGCCGTTGTCATTGCTTATTGGAAACAGCTTGGCGTTGGATACACAGGATTTCAAGGAGAGAAAATTGCAGTCCAAACAATATGCTTCTGCCAATGCTGACGTTAGGGTAAACAAGAATCTTATTGATTTTTATGACAATTATCCTGCATCCATTTTGGGGGACAATACAATGACAAGATGGGCAATGTATGCCAATGCCCCTTTGGATATGGAGGTGGTTGATGCTTTGTATCCATCTCTAAGAAAGAGTATTGAGGGTAAAAGTGAGGCTGATGCGCTGAATGTCCTGCTCAATTTTGTACAGACAGCTTTTGTTTACGAGTATGACAATAAGGTTTGGGGACGTGACAGGGTTTTCTTTGCAGAAGAGACTCTTTACTATCCGTATTGTGATTGTGAGGACCGTTCAATCCTTTTCTCAAGACTGGTAAGGGATTTGTTGAAACTGGATGTCCTTTTGGTATATTATCCTGGTCATCTTGCAACAGCAGTGAAGCTTAATCAGCAGGTAAGGGGTGATTATATAATACTGAATGACGGAAACTATATTGTATGTGATCCTACTTATATAAATGCTCCAATCGGAGAAACAATGCCTAAAATGGATAACTCCAAAGCCAAACTCATTTTATTGAAATAGAATTAATACATATAAATTAAAGATGAAGAGTGTTAGAATTATTTTAATGCTTGTGCTGTTTGCGTCTGCAAATGTAGCCCTGGCACAGAAAATTAAAACAATTAAGGGAGAGTATACTTATTATGCTCCAAGCAATGTCTCATTGGATGAGGCAAAGCATACCGCAGTGGAGAAGGCAAAAATAGAGGCTCTTGCAAAGGAGTTCGGAACAATTGTAAGCCAGAGCACTTCTACAGTTATGCAGTCCACCAATGGAAAATCCAATTCCCAAATGCTTACATTGGCGGAGTCTCAGGTAAAGGGAGAATGGATTGAAACCGTAGGAACCCCAGAGATTAAAGTAAGCTTTGAACAGGATATGCTGGTTATAAATGTAAAGGTTGCCGGCAGGGCAAGAGAACTTAAACAGCATAAACTGGATTTGCAGGTGAAGGTGCTGAGGAATACCACTAATCTTGTTGGTGAAAGTTCAGTCTTTACTGATGAGGACAGGTTCTACATATACTTCCGCTCACCATTGGCCGGTTATGTGGCCATATATATGGAGGAGGATGCAACCCAAATGGTATCATGCCTGTTGCCCTATATGCATTCAAATGAGGGATCCCATAAAGTTGAGGCAAACAGGGATTATGTTTTCTTCAAGAAAGAGAGCGGTTTTGATACAATAACAGATGAATATAATCTGTTTACAGATAAAAGCGTGGATTACGAGACAATCTACATTATATTTTCGCCTAATCCTTTCTATAAGGCAAATGCAAATATTTCCGAGGATGGAAGTGTCCCTATGCAGCTGTCCCACCAGAATTTTATGGAGTGGCTGATGAGGAATGAAGTTCAGGATAAGGATCTGACAGTAATAAGAAAGCATATTGAGATAAGGAAAAAATAAAAATAACCCCGAAGGACTCTTCGGGGTTATTTTTTTATTTATAATTCCTGTTGGATGCTTTCAACAGAAACGTTCTCAACCGGGCTGCTCTCAACAGCTATTTCTTTTACAAGCTTAAGGTTTGTCCATTCAGGCCATGTAGGAGGCGCCATGTACTGTGGCTCCTGAATCTTGCCTATAATGGCTGTAGCCTGTCTTACAGCAGCTGTTGTTTTCTCAAACAGCTCTTTCATGGTAATATTGCCGTTGGAATCTTTAAGAGTCTTTAGCAGGAAGTAAGTGTAATATCCCTGTTTTTTCTCGTGGTATACACTTGAAGTCTGCTCTCCGCTACTACTTGCAAATGACAGCGTGTATCCTTGTGGTACACCCATTTTTGCAGCAATTCGGACACCTTTCTGGGCGATAAGTGCCTGCTCACTCTTATGTCCTCCACTAAAACACGCATCAAGGAATACGTATGCCTTAATGTTGTGTTTTGCAATATTGTCATATAGCTCAGTAAGTGACAATCCCAATTTGACATTCTTTCCAGTAATGTCCACAGGCAACAGGAATGGCTCTCTTGTAGCCTCGTCCTGGCTTCCGTGTCCGGAGTAATAGAAGAAAATCTCCGCTTCAGGGTCTGTTTTGGCAATACCAAGCAACCAGTCTGTCTGTTCTCTCATCAAACCGGCTGTAGCATTGGGTATCAGTTTGATCTGATGCTCCGGAATTCCGAATGCCCTTACACAATACTCCTTGAACAGGACAGCATCATTGATTGCGTATGGTACGTTTATCTCAGAGTTGTTTCCAAGCATAGAACTGTAATCCTCATTACCCATTATCAAAGCGTATCTGTGTGGATTGACAGCTCCTACAGGAACACCTTCCATAAGCTCGCTCTTGAATGCAAGCGAGAAGTCCTTTACATCAACCTGCCTTTTTTGTGCAACATTGCCGCTCAAGTTAAGTGAGCTTGCAGAAGTAAGGTACTCGCCCATTTTTACTTTATAAGCGTCGCTGATAGACGATGTATTTGTTGATTCTTTGACAGATAGCATAACTGCCAATGAGTCACCCATGAAACGTTTGTTTACAACAAAGTTGTAGTCAATGATCCTTACGTCACCGGGAGCAATACTGTCTACAGTCATAAGTGATGCGTCTGTGGCAAATACATTGTCTGGAAGCTTGAAGTTCAACTTCACATCCTTTGCTGTCTGTGTACCGGTATTTTGCAAAGCAATGGTGATTTTACCGTTGTTGCCGATGGTAATTGAAGAACCTTCGCTTGCAAAGAACTGGTAGTCGGCAACTTTAAGTCTTGGCATTGCGTACTCCTGGGTGTTTACTGTAATTGCGTACGGGTCGGCATCAAAGCCATTGGCCTCAAATGCGTAGATATTGATTACAGCCTGTGTAGAAGGCATATCCTTGCTTACAACATAGCGGAAAGTGTAATCTTTGGATGTTCCCGCAGGAATGTTTCCGCCATCCAGCTCTTTAGGACCATCGAAATACTGGTCATAACCGTTTTGCTCGGAGAAACGCAACCTTACATTGAACGCATCGCCCAATCCTGTGTTTGCAATGGAGAAACTGATAGTTACAGCCTCACCTGCATCAATTACTTTATTGTTGTTGCCATCTGCAAATTCTGTTACATTTATAGCCAGCTGTGCAGGATTGACAGGTCTTGGATTGCCTGGCTCTTCGGCTGTTTTCTTTTGTGCCTGTTGCTGCATTGCCTCATTGTACGCAATAAGTCTGCCGTCAAACGATGAGTAATTCTCACCTGCGTCAACCATTCTTCCCAACACCTCTGCCTCGGCAGTCATATCAAGGAATTTGAATGTGTTGGCAAGGCCAATCATACACTGTTTGTCTGCAGGATTGATGGCAAGAACTTGCTGCAGCTGTGCTCTTGCATCATTGAAGTAAGGCATTGCTTTCTGGTGTATAAGCGCATACTCCTGATTGTCAATGACAGTCTTGCCCTCATCAAGAATTGTTACACCTACGCTGTAGTTGGTGGTTGCAAGTCCTCTGAGGATCTTTATGTCATTTGGATGGAGCGCATACAACCTCTTGAAAATGTCCAAAGCCTCAGAGTAATTGCCCTGGGATTTGAGCATGTTTGCCTTCAATGGGAGAATCTGTTCATCATTTGGGTTGATTGCAAGAATCTGGTCAAATGTGTTAAGCAATTTTGCATGATTCCTGGTTGCCATATATACATTTACCAGGTTGTAGAAGAAATTGATCTCAACCGGATATTTGGCAACAGCTTTCAAAAGAATCTGTTCCTGTGATGCAAAATCCTTCAATCCTCCATAAATCATGCTTAAAGAAACATAGCAAGATTTCTCCTTGCCAGGCTCCCTTTCTCCGTCAGGAAGATTAAGGTATGTGCTGAAATATTTTGCAGCACGCTGATTCTGTTTAAGGTATTGAGCTCTTGTTGCAGCAAGGAATACCACATCCGGATATTGTGCATTTTGAGGCAGCATCTCACTGCGGAATGCCTGCATTTGTGGAAGATCCACGTATGCACCTGCAAAGTTCAGTACTTTTGCAGGGTTCATTTTCTCCTCGTAATATACTGCTGCATTGAACAGGGCCGGATACATGCTCCTTAGCCTGTTTTTGGCACCTTCTGCATATTTTGCATTGTTTGGAAGCTCGAGCACCTTAACAAAGTGCTCGTAACTTTCAAACAAATATGAGTACATCAAGTCTGTGTTTACACCTTTGTCACGTTCGCTCTCGTACATTACATATTGGTTGTTTCCCTGCATAAGTGATGCTTGTGCGGGGTCCTGGGCCAACAGTTTGATTGAGAAAATGCATGACAAAAGGATGCATATAACTGAAATCTTCTTCATCATCTTATCTCTGAGGGAATGCATCAACAATTACAAACTCAACATTAATTCTACGGAACTCACTACCTTTCTCCTTAGCAACCTCAACGCGATACTCGTATGAGTTTTTGGTATCCTTAAGGGTAGAGATGTTGTTTACAATATAGTTATGGACACCGGCAGCACGCATCAATGCCAGCTGCTCGTTGGTGCTGATACCGCTCTCTTTGGTTACAGTTATATTGTCAAGGTCTCCATCTTTATAGTAAGGCTCGTCCACAAATCTGCCATAACGCTCGTCGTAAGGTTTGGTGTTAAGGATACGGCTTGCATCTGCAGAACCGGTAATGATAATCTTGACAGCTTTACCCTCACCAAGATATTTTGCAAAGTCACCCTCAAATGCCTGCTCAATAATCTTCATCAAAGACATGGCTGCATTTGATTTCTCTGTAATGAACTGGCCAGCAGGGAAGTCATCTTTAGCAGAGTACTCTTTGTTGATAACTTGATACTGGTATCCGATTTTATAGTTAAGGATTTTCTGACCGTCTGCGTTAACATCAGGTACTACTTCTGTCTTCACATTAATCTCGGTATGGTCTGAAATTAGGGACTCCTCTTTGTTCTCCTCTACAACCTGCTCTTTAATGGCCTGGAGCTTAACCTGCTCCTGTGAAGCCTGCTGCATGATCTCAAGTGGAACATAGTCCATATCGTTCTCAAGCTGCTGCAGTTTCAAACGGCCGATATTGTCATAGATGTAAACTTTATCAGTAGTCTCGTTCTTAACCTCAACGTATGCCAACTCAAACTCGTCATTCTCATTAAGGACGTAAACGGCATTCTCAAATTTCAAATCTTTTGCATTGCCGAACTGTTTGGCCTCCTCTTCGCTTACAGACAATTTGATACCCTGCATCTTTTCGAATCCGATGTTCAAGACACCTTCGGTAGCGTCGAATGCACCTACAAACGGATTGTCAACTGCAATTCTGTCTCCAGCCATCTGGGTAGCAACCTCCTGTGAGAACAATTGCTGCTGTTGAAGTCTGGTCTCGTCGTTAACACGGATTGCATACTCGTCTGCAGTCTCACCATCCAACATCTTGATCCAGTCACTCATTTTTGCATCAACCTGTTTGGTAAGATCTTTTGAGTAGAAAGGGGTAAGGCCTGTAGCATCCCAGAAAACAATCTGTTTAGCCTTGTTTGACAATATGTAAAGCTCTTTTGTACTGTTGTTCTTGAAGAATTTTGCACCTGAGATGGAGTTGTCGTTAACTTCGCTGAATTTCATCTCAATTCTTCCTGTAATGTGGTTTACTACAACAATCTTGTTCTTGTTGCTTACAAAAGAGAAGTATTTTCCATCGGGATGGAATGACAATGATGACATATTCTCTCCTACACCCTCAAGTTTTTTGCTCTCTTTCCAGGTTTTGGTGTCAAACAGGGTGATTTTATTGTCAGCAGTAATTACAGCCAACAAAGATGCGTCAGTAGAGAATTCTACCTCTTTTACCTCGGCGCCCATAGGTAGTTTTGCCCTCTGCTGCTGTGTCTGGAAGTTCCAGATAACAACATCATTGTTTACAGCGCTTGCAATGAAGTAGTAGTTTGAACTCAATGCAATTGATTTTGCAGGAGCTTCGCCCTTTATGTAAGTTTTAGGCAAATACTCTTTTGTGTCATAAACAACAAGTTCGCCAAGTGTGTTGGCAATAATTAGGGTTCTTGCATCTGAACCGTAGCAGATTGCTGTAGGATATGGTGTTGCAGGCAATTTCTTGCGTTTGTCCCTAATCGCACTGATCAGCTTGTCATACTCGTTGAATGAGTAAATGTTCACTTGAGGTTTCTTTTCGTACATTACTGCAAAAGAAGATCCTGCAGGATTGAATACGATTTTCTCAATTTTGGTATCCATCAGAACAGGCATATTCCTCAAAGAATACATCTTGTTGTCCTTTCCAACATATGCAGCTCTAAAACCGCTATTGTCAAAGTTCTTTACCTGCTGTTTGGTGTTTAATGTTTTTCTTTCGGTAATCTGGCCATTGGCATCGGTCAATGATAGGATTCCTGCCGCACAAGCAATGGACCATAGAATTATTTTCTTCATATCTTTGTATCAGTTAAATAGAGTTTAGTTACCCATTGCTTTATCCAATTGCTGAGCCAATTTCTCGCTCTTCTCAGCCAATTTTGATCTGATTGCTTTTTTTGCAGCCTCAAGAGCAGCCTCAGAGTTGTATGCTACAACTACTCTCACCTCTTTGTTCTTGTTTGATTTGTCGCGGTAGCACTCCATAACCGGCATGATTCTTCCGATATTCTGGCTGATGATGCTTTTGCTTGCCATTACAACCTCAGTGATGGAAGCAGCCTCCTCCTGAGGAAGATTGTTGTTTGCAACACTTGCCTCTACCATAGCAGTAACCTCGGTCTGCAATTGTCCTGCAAGGTTAATTTTTGCCAATTCTGTAGCCTGCATTTTTGCTGCATCGTAGTTCTCTGCAATTGACATAGCCTCTCCAAGGATATACATTGGATAGTAGTTGCTGTCATATTCGTTCTGCATTTTGTAAGATCTGTCAAGCTGTTTCTCCAATGGAAGATGGCCAGGGGCAACTTTCCAGCCCTCTTTGACATACTCTTTTACAGCTTTGCGGGCTGCTTTCGTAGCTCTTTCGTTAAGTTGCTGTTTAGAAAGTTTAGCAATCTCAGCTCTTTCCTTTGCAATTTCTTTTCTGCTTTTTGGGTTTGATGCATCCTGTGCATAAACAGAAAAAGCAGCAATGGTCATGGCCATTGCCAAAACGATTAGTTTTTTCATGATAGTAATTATTAGTTGTATTAAGTTTTGCTTGAAAATGTGATGTTTGCAAAGTTCATACTATTTATTTGAATAAACAAGAAAAAGAATGGTTTTATAAGGGGGTGAGAAACAAAAAAAAGCTGCACAAATGTGCAGCTTCAGCGTATTGGATACAGTTGGAATTATTCTCTGATAGCTTTGATGCCAGGAAGCTCAATGCCCTCAAGGTACTCAAGCATTGCACCGCCACCTGTAGAAACGTAGCTTACCTTGTTTGCGTAGCCCATCTGGGTAACTGCAGCAACTGAGTCGCCGCCACCTACAAGGGTAAATGCACCTTTCTCTGAAGTAACTTTTGCAAGAATCTCTGCAATGTAGTTTGTACCTTTTGCAAAAGCAGGCATCTCAAATACACCTACAGGACCGTTCCAAAGGATAGTTTTTGAGTTCATCAGAACCTCCTCCCAAACTGCAAGGGTTGCAGGAGCTGCATCCATACCCTCCCAGCCTTCTGGAATCTCAAAGTTGTTTACAATCTGGGTATTTGCATCGTTTGAGAAATCGTCTGCAATTACAACCTCTTTAGAGAAGTAAAGTTTTACACCTTTCTCCTCTGCTTTCTTCATGATGTTCAAAGCCAACTCCATCTGGTCGTCCTCGCAAAGTGAGCGTCCGATCTTTCCGCCCTGAGCCTTAACGAAAGTGTAAACCATACCGCCACCGATGATCATGTTGTCGCAAACGTCAAACAAGTGCTCGATGATGCCAATCTTTGAAGAAACTTTTGCACCGCCGATGATTGCAGTTACAGGGTGCTCGCCATTGTGAAGAACCTTGTCAATAGC
>JAEIGA010012181.1_pt1 | contig 13050 bp, 5 predicted proteins | sample 9270691 | NCBI WGS metagenome assembly JAEIGA01 (sample SAMN17057246, study PRJNA624740) | gut metagenome | biome: biome; isolation source: fecal sample | host: Bos grunniens | place: China: Xizang | collected 2019 | reverse complement strand
TGCAAGCTGATGTTGACAGTAAAGCAACTAAAGATTCACTGAATTCACTTAGCACCGTTGTTGATACAAAGGCAGATAAGACAACTGTAGAGATGCTTTCTGCTGATGTTGACAGTAAAGCAACTAAAGATTCACTGAATTCACTTAGCACCGTTGTTGATACAAAGGCAGATAAGACAACTGTAGAGATGCTTTCTGCTGATATTGATAGTAAAGCAAAAGCAACAGATGTAAATAGACTTAGATCTGATGTAGAAGCGCTTAAAACTACTTTAGAATCACTTAGCGATAACACAACAATTATTTCTATTAAAAATCAGATAAAGTACCTTAATGATGAAATAAATAAGATGATGTCTATAGATGACGTAAAACATCTTGAAGAAGACATACTTGCTAATACTGAAAAATTGACTGATGCTGATGCAAAAATTGATTCATTAGAAGATGCAATCGCTAATAAAGCTAGTAAGACTTATGTACAAAGTCAGATAACAGAGCTCAATGGCGCAATAACTGCAATGTCGACAAGAGTCAATGCAAAAGCAGATAAGAAAGATGTTGCATTGAAAGCAAATCAGACTGACATGGATATTGTTGTTAAAAGACTGTCTGAATTGTCGTTATCAACTGAAGCTGATTTTGCTGAATTAGAAGAATGCTGCAGATTGGTTCAAGAAGAACTTAAAGTTAAAGCTTCTAAAACATATGTAGATACTAATATAGCTGATATAAATAATATTGTAAACACCAAAGCTGATGCAAATTTTGTTGATGAAAAACTTGTCAAGCTTAATGATAAGATAAACAAAGTAGAAACAAATTTTGATGCATCAGTTGCCGATATTGCTACTGACGTTTATGAATTAGAATGTGAAGTTGACAATAAATTTAAAGAACTTAACACAAGCATTAATAATCAGAACAAACAGATTGTTGAAAATATTTCACAAATCAATCAGTTAAAGCAAAATGACATAAAAACCAATGAAGCTCTTAAACAACAATGGGTTAGGGTAATGACACCAGAAGAATACAACAATCTATCCCCAATTGGTAGTTCAAGTGTCAATGCTAAAAAGGCAAATGTAATATATATGCTGGTAAGATACAACAAGCCAACAGCTGTTTACATTGGTGATATATTGATTGCTCAAGCAGAACATAAAGATTCTCAAGGATTTGCATATACATTCCCAATTGTTTTTTAATTTATTTAAATACATCATTAAGGGACGCAATTTAAATTGCGTCCCTAATTTATTGATAAATAATGATAAATATAATCGATGATTCCAAATTATTATATATATAAAGTTTATAACAATATAAAATAATATTTAATATATGGCAATAGATATATCAAATCTTCTTGGCAAAAAAGATGATAATCCAACAGATGCTGGTAGATTGACTGCTAATGATTGGAATCAACTTGTTAGTGCAGTGCAAGAGAATCAAGACGCCGTAAAAGGATCAATTAAAGGTATACGATACAATGAGCATACCTTATATAATGAAATTGATAAAGACGGAATCTTGAAGATGATTGTTGGTAATGATGCTGGACGAAAAACAGAATTTGAATTGCTGAAATATCCAAATCCTCAGGATGGTAGTCATTACATCACACCAAATGATCCTTGTATTGTTGAATTCATAGTTAAGGACTATAAAATTGTAAATGGTTCAGAAGTGCCATTTAATGTGCCAGGCAAAATTAATTATTACGTAAATAATACATTAGTTCATACACAAGAAAATGTGTATTCTCATGGTACAATATATTACACTGGTCCTATTTCATTTGATTTTAGCAAATATGCTAAATTGGGAACATCTATCAATGGTAACACTCTTAAGATAGAATATATAAATGAAGGCATTAGTCCAATTTCAGAATATTTTAATGTGTTTGTTCTTGATGTTTCATTGGTTGTGTCTAACGTTGAAAAAATATATAGCACAAACAAATTACAGAACATCAAATATGATATTGTTGGCTATCAGAAGTACTTGATGTATGCAACTATTGATGGTAATTTCGTCATCAACGGCGTTGAATGCAATTCTGATGTTGACTATTATCTTAAAGGATCCGATATTGCACTATTAAATACTCATGGCGCACATATATTAAAGATGTGGGCTGAAATTGAAATTCCAAATAGTACATATAGACTTGCAACACCTGCTCAAGAGTTTACATATATCTATGGAGATGTCAATAATCCTACTCCTGTAATCATATGTGATGTGATGAGCAATTCACAATTTGAGATATACAGTAATTTGGTAATCAATTATTTTGCTTACTTAGCAAATGCAAATTCGGATAAAAACATTTCTATTTCTATTATATCTGATGAAAACAACACATTGTTTAATACCACACAGAAGATATCTTTTACTGGTGATACATGTTCAAACACTCACACATTCTCATTATTCCCTGAAGGAAGACTAACTGCTGATGATATAATTGGAGCAGCAAAGATATCATTAAGTATTGAAAACAATGATCCATTTGAAATTCCTATTGAGATCACCCCATCATCTATACAGTTGGTTCATGAAACTAACTATCTTACTTATCTTTCATCAATGGGTAGAAACAATAATGAAACAGATACATTAAAAAAATGGGAGTCTGTAAGTTATGACAATTCATTTACAACAACTGTTGATTTCGATGAAAGCATTGAATTTACAGATAGCGGATCTGGATGGATTAAGGATTCAGATGGTAATACAGCTATGCACTTACGTAGAGGCAATGGCTTTACTGTAAATTGTCAGCCGTTTTTAGATAATCCAGTTTATCCAAACGGCAATTACGGTACTGGTAACGGATTAACTATATCAGTTGAATTTGCAACAAGAAACTGCTTGAATGCAAATGCAAAAGTAATTGACTGTATGGATGAAAACGGAATTGGCTTTTATGTAACTGCTAGTTCTGCGCATCTTTGTGGATCTGATGTTAGATTGGAAACTGAATTTAGAGAAGACACACGTATTAGATTAGATATTGTAATTGACGATAAATTAAGAGAATACAAGTATACATCAGCCGAAGGAAAGAAAGGCCAACTAACAGATTACACTGACAAGCAATCATATGCAATAATGTTTGTTGATGGCGTATATTCTGGTGTTTCATTGATTGGCCAATCAACATCATTCAAACAAAGCATAGCAAAAAACATCAGATTTGGCTCTGACGATTGTGATTTGGATATCTACAATATTAGAATATATAGAAAAACCTTATCAATAAAGAACATTGTAGATAATTATGCATATGACACACCAGCTGCATCAGAAAAGATTGCTATAGCTAAGAGAAACTTAAACATATTAAGTGAAAACTCTTCTTATCCGTTTATGCCAAATATCAATGTTGAACCAGCTAGAATGTCAAGCGGCGTTGATGGTGGTCTTAAGGTGGCAAAACCTGAACTACCGTTATTCTACATAACAATGGATAAGCCTTATAATAATGTATTGCCAAATGATAAAGACAACTGGTCAGCCGATGCGCTTACACAATTTGTCAATCCTTTGGTAAATGATGTAAACAATATTGAAACTGCACAGTGCTCATTTGAAGTTGAAAATGGTGCTTTTAGAAACCAGGGTACATCATCAATGAACTACCCATGGCCTTGGAGAAACTTTGACTGGAAAGCCAATACACCATTCTATATGCCAAACTTAAATTCATCATTAAGCGCATCAAAATGGTTCCAATATCCATATCGTTTAAGAGACGCAAACAATGGATCATTAAACAACACATTGGCAATTAAGAAGATAACTTTAAAGAAAGACTATGCATCATCTGAAATGTGTAATAATGCTATTACATCAGATTACTTTACACAAATGGCATTGAGCATCTATAAAGATTATGTTGGAAACAGTTCAGCCTCTACAACAAAATTTGATTACAACCCAGGTGTATTGTCGCCAGCAATGTATGAAGACGTATTGCAAAACAACATAACTGATTATAGATTATCACTTAAAGCTTTGCCATGTTTCTGTATTCAAAAGCTTACTGAAACAACTGATGGATCTGTTTCAGCAAGCAACTCTGATACCGGAACATTTGCAATTGGTATGATGAACTTGATACCAAACAAAAATGAAGTAGGATACCTTGGATTTAAATCTAATAAGTGGGAAAAGCCAGGAGAGTCTACATTGAGAGAACAATCTTGGGAGCTTACAGAAAACAAAGATGACATGTATTGGGTTACACCAATAAATTACATTCATAAAGACGAATCAGGCAATTATGTTAGTGAGCTTGATGGTAATTATGAAGCACGTACACCAAAGGATTCTACTTTATACAATGACACCGATTTTGGTATTGTTGATGGTAATCCTGTTGATGAAAAGCAATCTTTGGAATTATATGACCAGCAAAAGGATATCATTGATTTCCATAACTGGGCAGTAAGCGTTGATAGAAGTGGTGCAACAAATAAAGAATTCACAGAAAATAATCCATATTGGCAGCCAGAAGATTGGAATATCAATACGGAAACTGGTGATCCATTATATACAACAGACAGTAAAGAATATCGCTTAGCTAAATTTGCTGCAGAAGCAGAAAAACATATGATTGTTGACCAGTGGATTCTATATTATATTTGGAGAGAACAATTCTGGATGTTTGACTCAGGATTCAAAAATCTTCAGGTATATACTGTTGGAGAAAATCCAAAATACAAAAACAGTGGCGTAATGCAGTGGGGATGTATGGTTCGTGACGCTGATACGGCTCTTGGAATTCAAAATGTTGGTAAAATCGTATTCCCACCATATCTTGAAGACATTGACTATTATGTTCCTAATAAAGTTACTGGTAAATATGACTTCATATTCAATGGTGCAAAAAATGTACATGGATATAAAGAGCTTAAAGCATTGAATCCACAAGGAGAGCCTGTACTTAACGGACAATTTGGATCGTTATGGCTTAACATAAGAGATACATATCCGAAAGAAATTGCAGCCATGTATAGAAGACTGTACAGTTCACCAGAATCAAATTTCAATGCAGCTGATGCAATTAAGATGTTTAGAGATCATCAAGAAAACTGGTCTGAATCGTTATATAATTTTGGATTAAGACAGTACATCGGTGGTGAAATGTTTACTAAGAACCTTGACGCTGCTTGTGGTGATAAAAAACAATCGCGTGCACAATGGCTTGATAGAGGTTTTTATTATCGTGCAAGTAAGTATCGTGCATTAGGTACAGATTATCTGAATATGCGTGGTACAAAATATGAGACCACTGTTGAAGAAGAACAAAAACGCGGTGATATCGTTCGTGTCAAGACATATATTCCAATGTATGTCGGCTTAGGCGGTGAAGGCTCAACAATGCTTGATTCTAGAAATCATTTAAGAATCATTGATGTTGATGATAAAGGAAACTATTATAGAGACATCAATATCGGTGCTGGCGGATTTGAATATGCATTCTCTCCAGATACAAACAACTATATATTTGGAGCTAGCAATATTACTGAACTTGGTGATCTTGCTCGTTACATTAAAGTTAAAGACTTCCAAAATCTATCACTTCCAAAACTTCGTAGATTAGAATTAGGACATGAATCTAAACGTGACGGTATAACATATTATGAAATAATTGAAGTAAATGGTGAAAAAATTAAGCAGCCAATATCAAATGTATTGTTGACTACTAAGAATTTAAGTTTCAACAAATGTCCACAATTGGAAACACTGGATTTGACAAATCATCAGCAACTTCAAGGAATTCAGATTGATGGTTGTCTACAGTTAAAAGAGCTGTATTTAAGAGGTACAAATATGATACAATCTGTACAGTTCCCTAAGACATCTACTTTAAAGACATTATATCTTGGTGATAAATTAACATCACTTGATTTGTCTGATTTATCTGGTGTATCTACGCTTGTTGTTGATAGCTTAACAGAATGTAATCAGTTAGTGATCAGAAATTCAGGTAGTTATATTGGATCTCGTGAAATTTCATACAAATTGATGACTGATGTAATCAATAATCCAAATCTTAACAAACTGATTCTTGAAGATATTAATTGGGACTTTACTAAGATTAAAGACAATAAAACTGTTGAATATCTTGAAAAGATTCTTGAATTAAGAAAACAGTTTGGTAGAGAAAACATATCAATAAAAGGTAAGATATACGGTTTAACTGGATTGACTGGTGCGTTAAAAATCAAGTTAAGTGACACAGTTAATGGCTTTGGCGATATTGATAATGAAGATAATGATCTGTATATCACATACGATCAAAAACCTATTAATTCATTGACTTTGCCTAAGAAGATATATCTCCATACCCCAGAAGTATACAATATGGCTGAGAGATTGGTAATTAATCCTGTTGATGCAAATACATATTTGAGATCTGAATGGACAATTACTGAAAACGATTTTGCAACAATTACAACTGATGGTAAATTGACTAGAAATGATATTCCATGTGAAGAAGGAACTTCGGGAGCAATAATAACTGCAACTGTATATCAGATGAATGATAAAGACGGCTCGCCAAGAGATCCTATGCCAGTTGAATGTGAAGTATACTTCTATGAACGCGTTGCAAAACCAGGTGACATAGTATTCAATGATGGTACTTATTCGGATGAATTGGAGGCTGGTAAAACTCCAATTGGTGTATGTTTTTATGTAGATCCTACAAATAAGGAAAATCGTTTGATGTGCGCTCTTGAAAATGTTCGTGCTGGTAATTATTCATCATGGAGCTGGGGTCTTCATGTTGGTGGTTCATTTGATGACTATTATTATGGTGCAGATCCTAATATGAGTTTTGACGGTGGTGCAGATCCTAATAATCGTGATAATAAATGCTATGATATTGCAAATATTGACAATATTTCATCTGGAGACACTGGTATACCTAATTATAATGAATTCAATAATGATACAGTATTCTTTATAGATGATATATATCGTGACGCTGCAAATGAAGCTAACAATTATTTCAAAGAATTTGATAAGATGACACACTTTGGAGATCTTGGATGGAAATACGCTGATTATAACGTTAAGGTATATGATATCACATTATCCGACGGATCAACATCTCTTGAAATTAAAAATGGCGATTATATACCGTCAGGATATTATAACACGCTTGCTATAATTGCTCACCGTGATAGAATATTGTCTGCATATAGAAATGCTGAAGACGATACATTTGCAAGACCTATAGGAGGAGGAAACTACACAGATCTTACTAAACTTGCATCGTTGATGAGTAAAGCTGGTGGTTGGGAATATGCAAGTCGTAATCCTAATGTTGCAGACACTCGTGGAGATCTTCTTTATTATGGTGCAGCTTCTGCATGCTTTGCATATGAACCAACAGGTGTTGTTAATCTTAACAATAAATTTAAGAAATACAATTGGTTCCTTCCAGCATCTGGTGATATGATAAGAATACTTTACTATTATTATCAGTCATATGATCCAAAAACTGGAAACGTTTCTGTCGATGCACCTATAAATAGTAACTATGGTAATTCATACAAAGATCCTGCAAATGCATTTGCAAAGGCAATTGCTGATAAGAAACTCAGTACTGCTGGATTGAATGGATCTATGTTTGCAACATCAACCGAAATTGATATAAACAATACGTCTACAATAACATCTTATTATGGACGCATTAATACAACTTCAAAATCTTCGGAGAATTATGTTAGACCAATTTGTAGATTCTAATAAATTTGTATAATCATTATGATAGATGTAAAAAATGTTGAAATAAAAACAATCTTCAGGGGAAATGAATCCCCTGAGGTTGTTACCAAAAAAGTTGGAAAGAAATACTATACATATGTACCATATATATTATCTGAAGAAAACGGAGAATACACATGGGAATATGTAGTAATGCTAGCTTATAAATATAGCTATGAAGGGCTGGTTGAAACATTAATTGCAATGAAATACAATAATAATGAAGTTATTGCTATTATGAACAACTACTTATCAGAACCAAAAAACACCAAGTATAAGAAAGAATTCGCAGAACTTCAAGAATGGAGATTGACTTCAAAAAATTATGCTAAGAAACATTTTGGATTGATTTAATGGAAATGTAATCAGTACTTTTTTGGGATCATACATATGTATGATCCCTTATTAATAATTATTGATGAAATATTATTATAAAATTGAAAAAGAATTTGGTAAATTACATGGCAAAACATCACAACAATATGCACAATGGCGTATTAGATTCATCAATGAAAGTCGGATTTCAAATGAATCTTAAAGATGCAATTGAAGACTGCGGCGTAGATGTTCCTTCATCAATATGTCTTTGGCAATATCCTGAATTGATTCGTTCAAAATTGATTGCTAATACTGTCGGCAACGTAAATATCAAAGGCAAAGATATTATTAATATCACAACAGATAAAGAAGACGGTCAGATCTGTTATACATTGTCAACATCTTATGATACATCGAATATAGATAGACCTAATTATGCTGAAGATGATGAATCTTGGGGACAAGAAAACAATGTCAAAACTGTATTAAATGATTTGTTTACAAATATTTTGCCTGCTGTACGTGGTGTGCATTCTGGTGATACAGTAGATACAAATGATGATGGAATTGAGATTAATGAATGGAATAATCCATTATTTAAACAAAGCGGTTTGAAAACTGGTTTACGTCCATCATCAAAATATATTAGACTATATCTTACTTGTCAGGCTGAGCCTATATACATATATTTTGGTAATTTTAATCCAAATACCGAAAACGGATATGATCTGTTAAGTTCAGAAACAGTACGTATTGATACTGATAGCACTAATAAGGTGATGACAGCAAACATACTACGTATTACTGAAGATATAATTAATCAAATGAATTAAACAAAATAAATAAAATACAATTATTTAATAATGGCTGATACTAATAAAACTACGCAAAGGTTCTTTTTAGATCTTGAAGGATTAGGAACATTGTGGACAAAGATTAAGTCAAGCTTTGCAAGTAAAAGCGAGACTGAAAATGCATTGGCTGGTATTAATGAAAATATTGCTGGTGTTGAGAAATCTCTTGAAAATGTTCTTAACATGGTTCTTGCTATTTCTCCAAAAGAAGTTGCTAATTACAGTGCCGCTATTGCATCAGCTTCACAAGTAGTTCCAGGTATTGCTATCAAGGTGCTTAATGACGAGAATGTTGATGGCGACGTAAAGCCTGCTGGTATCTATCTTGTTGAAAATCTTAATCCAGTTTCATTGATTTATGTTGGTGATTCTAATAGTAGTGTTAACACCGAAGAACTAGCAGCTATCATTGCAAGAATTGCAGAACTCGAAGCAAAAACTGTCAAAACAGTTTCTGTGACAGATGGTACAAATAGTCTTGGTAGTTATGAAGTTGCAAACAATACACTATATTTGATTCATGATGATGTTGTAGATATTAACAGTGATTCTATCAATGCACTTACTCATCGTGCAATTGCTGCTAAGTTCAAAGAAATGCAGGAGTTGATCACACTTATTCCAAGATTTACTGTGGCTGTTGTTGATGAGCTCCCTACATCAGACATATCTACATCAACAGTTTATCTTGTTAAGAATTCAGATCCTGAAACAAACAATATGTATTCTGAATGGCTTTATGTTGAGTCATCATCTACAGAGTGGGTTTGGGAGAAACTTGGTGAGCAAATGATAAATACCTCAGGTGGTGTAACAATAGATCAAGTTACATCTGCTATCAATGAATCTCTTAAGAATTATGTAACTACTGAAAATCTTAATAATGCAATTACTGTTGCAAAGACAGAAATTAAGAATGAAATTAAATCTGAAATTTCTGATGAGTACTTAACAAAGGAAGAGGCTGCTGGAATGTTTGCTACTGAAGATTCAATTCTTGAAAGCTTACAAAGTACAGATGAAGGCTCACTTGGTAGCTCAATTTCTATTCCTTTGTCAGACATTGAAAGTCTTTCATAAGAAAATATTATTATATAAATATACACAAACAATCCATAAAAGTTAAATAAACAAATAAATATATTTATGGCAAATACATTTTTGAATAGAGCCGGTTTGGAGCATTTTTGGAGTTTGCTTAAGGCCAAATTCGTAACTGGAGTTAATGTTTCAGTTGGTGATACTGGTGCAGTTTTCACATACACTGTTGATGGAGCTACTAAAGATGCTGGAAGCATTGGACTTGCAACAAAGGATGCAAATGGTCTTATGTCAAAAGCGCATGTTGCTGCTTTAGAGGCTGTTGCTGGTAATATTACTGGTGCTATTAAATTAGAAAGCGTTAAAGTTGCTAACAAAGCTGCAACAATAGACACAGCCAAAGCAGTAAATCTTGATATTGTTTATGATTCTGATGCCAAGGAGATTAGACTCGTTGACCTTAACAATGACAGCGCAGTTCTTACAGCTATTGATGCAAAAGCATTTATCAAGGATGGTATGCTGGCTGGTGCAAAACTTGTTGTTAATCCAACTGGTCAGACTGCAGGTACATATTTAGAATTGACATTTAATGTAGATAAAACTAATGGCGGTTCAGGCACAGAGGTTATTTATGTTAATGTAACTTCACTTATTGATGTTTATACTGCTGGTGCAGGTCTTTCACTTACTGATAAGGAATTCAGCATTAATGTTGCTGATACATATCTCGTTGCAGATGCAAGCGGTCTTAAAGTTGCAGATGCTCTTTGGACAGAAGTTGACCGTCGTGATACTGTTGTTGATACGAAAGCTCAGGGATATGCAAATGATGCTAAAGCTGCTGTAATTGGTACTGATGGTGATACCAAAGATTCTGATACTGTCAAAGGTGCTAAGAAGTATGCTGATGACGCAGCCACAACTGCAAAGGGTGCAGCAAACACTTATACTGATGGTAAGATTGCTGATGTTAACGGTAAAATCGGCTCAGCAGCAGATGGTGACAACGCTGCTACAGGTCTTTACAAGTACATTGATGATGCTGATGACGCAGTACTTAGTGATGCTAAGGCATATGTTAATGATGAGATTGCAAAGATATCTGGAGAAAACGGATCACTTGACGGCGTTCTTGCAGATGCTAAGGAATATACTGATGATAAAGTTGCCGATCTTTCAGGTGCAGTTGATGGTAAGTTAGCACTTAAGGCAAACGCCGCTGATGTTTATACTAAGGCTGACGTTTATACTAAGACAGAGGCTAATGCAGCATTTGATGTTGCAGGTGCTGCAGCTGATGCATATGGCAATTTGCTTGGTACAGCCGCAGATGGCGCTTTTGCTAATACTATCTATGGTGCTAAGAAGTATGCTGATAGCCTTGCTGGTAACTATGATGCTGCAGGTGCTGCTGCAACTGTTAAGTCAGAGGTAATTGGCGCTTCTGGTGATGAAGCTTCTGCTAATACTATCTATGGTGCTAAGAAGTATGCTGATGATGCTATCGCTGCAATTGGTCTTGGTGATATCACTGATGGTGGCGTATCTGGTATGATTAATGACGCTGTTGCAACTGCAAAGGCTGATCTTGTTGGTACAGCTGAAGATGATGCTTCTGATGATACCATCAAGGGTGCTAAGAAGTATGCTGATGAGAAGGCTGCAGCTATCAATACGACTATTGAAGAAAATGAAAAAGTAACTTCAAATGCACTTACTGATCTTGATACACGTGTTAACGCACTTGATACCAACAAAGCAAATGCTGCTGATGTTTATACTAAGACAGAGACTGATACTGCTATCACTACTAAGATTAATGATCTTGACTTTACAAAGGTTACTGGTATCGTTAGATCTATTGAGCAGGTTGACGGTAAAGTTAAGGCAGAAGTTGGAACAGTTTCATACACTGAACTTACAGATAAGCCAGTTGCTCTTACAAACGCTGAAATTGAGGCTATCGTTAACGGTACAGCTCAGGCTTAATTTTAGATATTTTCTAAATACCATAAAGCTCCTCATATGAGGAGCTTTTTTATTGCATTAACAACTACATATTGATTATTATTTTATAAGAATATAAAAATAATATAATTAGTTTGTCATGGCAAAATTTTTAGGACTTGATAGTATTAATGTGTTGAAAGATTATATTGATGATCGTATTGCATCAGTAAACGGTGAAACACGTATCATAACTATTCAAGCATATAATTATGTAAAAGATGATGCAGATCGTCCATTAGCACCAAACCCATCAACAGCCGGCGGTTCATTTGATGTAAATGCAGCATCTTATATATATCCAACTGGATGGACGTCACTTAAAGCTGTAATAGAAGGAATTGAAAGCGGAGCGTATGATGAAAACATAACAGATTTAGATAAAGCATTATCAGTTGGATCAATTTGGATGACTGTTGGAGTTATTACAGGAGCAGACAATATTCCAGATGAATATTCAAAGCCAGTAAAGATATCTGGTCAGAATGGTGTAAGCATCAAGTTTGTATATTCATATGATAAAAATGCAACTGTTGAAGCTCGTTATGATAACCCTAAAGGTCCTGATTCAGAAAATCAAGTAGAATATGTATGGACAAAGATTGGTGATAATGACTGGCAAGGTCCAGCAATCTTTGCAATGTATGCAGAATCTGGAAAAGATACATTGTATCTGTTTAAAGCAACATCTGAGAGAGATGAAGAATTTAATCCAATCGTGCCTGCAACACCCGGAGCTGTAAATGATTGGAGCAATACTATTGGATCTCTTTCGCTTTCTCCTGAATCGCCTTTTCTTTGGATGTGCACAAAGACAGTTGTTGCCGGAAACAATGGAAACGGTATTCCATGGAATGCTCCAGTATTAATTGGACGCTGGGGTGAAGATGGTAATGTTCCAGATTATACTTATACTATATATTGTAAAGGTAATGATAATGCAGATTTTCCAGAACTTCCAGGCATTGTTGCTCCAAAAGCACCTACATTTGAAGAGAAACAGCCTATTGAGTTTTATCTGAAAGAC
>JAEIGA010012180.1_pt1 | contig 13050 bp, 1 predicted proteins | sample 9270691 | NCBI WGS metagenome assembly JAEIGA01 (sample SAMN17057246, study PRJNA624740) | gut metagenome | biome: biome; isolation source: fecal sample | host: Bos grunniens | place: China: Xizang | collected 2019 | reverse complement strand
GCCTGCCGAGGCGGACGCGGGCGAGGCCGTTTACGGAGACTCCTACTATACATTCACTTCGATTTCATCGTCGATTACCAATTCTGTTCCGACGGAGTTTGGCGGATATGTGTTTCAGGGTTGTGTAGACGGGCTTATGCCGATTGAGAACGGTGCGTTCGGATATGAGCCTTTGAGAGGTGCGGAAGAGGATGTCGTTATTACCGAGGAATCTCCCAATAGCAATCTTGGCGGCTCTACTGGTAATCCGACCCTCGGCGGGCGCGTACTTTTAGCGAATGACTGGGGTAATGGTGATGGAGCTATCAGAGGTCAGGATTACTCCAATACTAATTCGGCGACGAGCACTTCTTTCTGGGTGCATGCTGGGCTTGATAATAGTTTTAATGTTCGATTTAAATATTTAAGTCATTCGACTCAAAGTGAATTAATGAGCGGTTCAAGTGTTCAGGAATTGTGCAACTCTAAAGTTATTTGGCATCTTAATAATGTTCGTATAGGTAATAGGTATGAAGTCGGTTGTGCATTTGACACGGCATCGAATTATCTTCCCTGGTCGACGGATGCGTTGCCAAACGGCGAGCAGAGCGAATCCTCGCATCTTGTTATGCGAAATGTGGCGGATGCAGCGATTTATTCGCCTTGCTATACGAACGGTATCGGTACAATCTACTTTGACGCGGTGAATGCTCTCGCGGGTACGAACGGCGCAAATTATAAGATTGTCGTTGAAATTTGTACTAATACGACTAACGGTATAAATGTTCCTAGCGACGAAAATATCGGTGTATTCAGGGCGACGAGCTTTGTGCCTCGCGTCGATGAGGAAGGTAATCCCGTTTTAGGTGAAGACGGAGCTACTTTGTACGACGAGATACCAGGGTATACTAACCGCTATCAATTCGCCGACTGGAAGCCTGTTAAGATTTCCGCGCTTAAAAGGGACGGAACGCCTAACTTTATCGCGCCCGTCGAGACTGAGGAACTCTCTCTTGACATCGCCAACGGCGGAAGCGCCAGGAATTTTTATCGCGTGTACGCGAAGCTGAATTATAACGGGCCTATTCGCTTCAGAGTCAGAAGAGTTTCGGTCGCGGACGGCGACGCGGATAACGTGTTCATCCTTATCGATAACGTTATCGCGTCGTATCCTTCGATGAGGATGGATCTCGAGTCGTACGGCACGTTCGATCCCGGAAAGCTCGGTAAGAACACTCTCGGATTTGAAGGCGCGTTCGACATACCTTTCCCGTCGGTGAAGGACGATATTATTGGACGCGCGAAGCCGGTATATACCGTTTCGGCCGCCGATCCCGACGCCGATACGGGCAAATTCGTCGTGGCGTCGAAGATGTTCTACCGCTGGCGCTATCTCGAGCAGCAGGTGAGCGAATGGAAGGGCGTAACTCTCGACCATAAGAACGGGTTTAAGGCCGTTGAATCGATGAAGCTCGAGAAGGACAAGCCCGGCGATATCGAGTATTACTTCGTTTCGTGGCTTAACGCGCCTTTCTACGATTATGTCGACTATTCGGGCGCAGATTTGAAACTCGGCGGCTTTTACAGCGAGAATACGGCCCAGGTCACCAACCGCTTCGATTCGGCGACGAAGCTCGAGAGCTGCGGAAAGGACTGGTTTATCCGTCTTCGCGAAGGCAGGAGCAACTTTGAGCGCGTTAATCTCGTTATCACGGAGAAGATTGAAGACGATTACACGGATACCGTTTACAAGACGAATTCAATTCCGATGGAACTTGTCGGCGAGGGGATGTGGCGCGGTCTTTATCAGACGCTCGACAAGAACGATAACGGTATTGAATACCGCTTTGAGTTCATGAACGAGCAGGTGAGCGGAGCTACGGAGCGCAATCTGACGACGAATTACTTCAAGATCGCCGAAAACTGGACGAAGCTCCCCGTCACCGACAAGCTTACCGAGACCGCGACGCCCGAGTATTCGACACTTCCTGTCGACGGCGTTACGGGTTATCTCCTTTTCCAGATCGACGAAGAGACGAAGGCGATGACGATAGTCCGCGCCGATTACCAGAATTTCAACACGTGGAGCGACGCGAACAACAAGAACGGCGCGGAGATTTTCGTAGGCAACTCGACTGAGGACGAGGGCAAGACGGGCGCTTCGCCCAAGTCGATTGAAACCAGGGTCAGCGCGACCAACTGGGTTGATATGGTCAAGACGAGCAAGCTCTGGAAGGAGAGTTTTGATACGACTGTTCAGTTGTCGGCCGACGATAACGTCGAGTTTTCGAACGGACTTTCGCCGAACGGCTGGAACATCAACAACGGCATGTTTATTCTCAGCAACTACAAGGACGATACAGCGAAGACCCAGAAAAACAAGGCGAAGGACCGTGCGCTTCAGATGTTGGGCAATGGTCTCGGTAATATGGAGTTCGTCGACTCGAGCGATTCGCCGCGCGGTATCGAGACCATAAGCTTTAACGCGCGTCTCGGCCAGAAGCTCGTATTTGACGAGGTTGCGTATTATAACGGCGGCGCGATCAATTCGATGACGAATTATACGGTTGTCGTCGCCGGTGCGTTCGACACGATGAGCAACAGGACTTTCAGAGGCAACGCTTCGCTGTCGATATTCGCCCATTATCGTCCTAGGGTCGGCGCGTATGAATTTCGCGTGGAGCAGATTCTCGCCGACGGCAAGACGAACGGTTCGGGAGACTATCAGGCGGCGCGTCAGGGACAGCAGATCGCGATCTACCGCTGGCGCTACAAAGGCGGAAAGTATGTCGCCACGCGCTTAGGCGATTACAGCAACAAGCCGGACGGCACATTCAAGGTCGACTGGCCTCTCTCAGACGGTGAGTCCGGCTACCAGGCGCTTTATTTCTCCGTTTCAAACGGTACGGAGGGCGTTTGCCTCGCGGCGGGCTTCAAAAACGATTCAACCGGCATTAAGCGCGCGTGGAATCTGGCCACGGATGTGGAAGGCAAGTCCTTCAACAACCTCGTCTATATTGATAACCACGCCGACAGAATAAGCGGGGGATCGTACGGCTTTCTCGCGGCCAACAGCGAAGGCGTGTTCGCCAGGCCGATTTTGCTCAATGAGCCTGTCTCGGTAATGGGTAAGATACACGATGATTACGTTAAGCCGAACCCGACAATCAAATTGGGGTCGATGAACCGCTATTCGAATACGGCGGTCAATTTCAATGGAACCCCTGTCAAGGCTTGGGAAAGCATGGAGAATGACGAGTGGATATATTGGCCCGAGCGCTTGGGGTACGATGCGCAGAAAGAGTACTTCAAGGCGTTCGTTCCCACGCAGAAGGTTGAAATCTACACGGCTCCAGCAGGCAAGTCGTCGCCCTGGACGCTCTTAACCGAGAGGACTATCGATACGTTCGGCAAGTCGGGTAAACAGACTCCGTATAAGATTGACGTTTATTCGCTTGACGACTGTTCCGTTAAAATCGCGGCGGGCGGAGAGACTGACAGCGAGATAAGAACGGATATCGTAATAGACGATGTCGAGATATCGCAGTTCCGCGGCGGCGAGTGGGACGATGCCCAGAATTCTATGGGGGTCGGCAACTGGAAGCCCGATACGTACCAGAACGGCTATACGAATTTCGTATTCACGACGGCGTGGGTTCGCGACCATGCGATTATGCTTTCGGCGAAGAGGACGAAACCCAACGACAGCCCCTCGTCCATTCGCGGACCATTGTACGACGGACGCTATACGAGCAACTACAGTACTTTGCGCGGCGTTGGTCTCGGAATGTTCTCGTTCAAGTACAAGAACGCCCATCCGAATGTGAATCTTCTCCTTCAGATCGCCACGAACAATGTTTCGGAGTCGACAATGAGCGGTATCGACACGGACATAGGCCGTTGGACGACGGTTACCAACTTTAGCTTCAAGACGCTAACAGACGACGAGCGCAAGCAAGGCATAATGAACTGCTACCTCGGCCTTCACGGCGTCAAGGGCGTCATGCGTCTTGTGATGGATCCGGATCTCGTTAATACGAGCCAGAGTCTGACCGATCCCGCCGACTTCCCGGAAATCTACATCACCGACGTCTACACGCGCGACGAGCCTATGCTCGATTATCGCGCATGGTGGGGCTGGAACTTGAGAACGCTCGGCGAGCCGGAGGATCTTGAGAAGAGAATGTATCTCTACGACAGGACGACGGGACTCCCCAACGGAATGTCGCTCGCGCTCAACAACTCCGTAACGGATGACGTCTTCGTCATGCAGAACGAGGAGTATAAACAGTATCAGCCGTTCCTTCAGACTCCGACGTTCGCGACGAACGTGGTCGGCGAGATTTCGTTCAAGGCGCGTAAGTACGATGTCGACAATCCGCAGCCCGCTCAGGTCACGGTTTACGGCTCGTACACGGGCTCTCTCAATTCCGACTGGGTTGAGATCGGAAAGTTCATCGTTTCCAATTCAACGTACACGACGTATACGAAGAAGACTGAGCCCGGCAAGGAGTACAAGGCGTTCCGTCTTGCCGTTACGGGCGTAAAGGGTGTCGTTTCCTCGAATCCGCCCAACCGTGCGCCTGAGGGTTACGAGGAGCCGGTCAGGGTTCTTATCGACGAAGTGCTCGTTTCGGAGGCGATCCGCGCGAGGTTTGAGTTCCGCCGCGTCGGAGCGTTCCGCACGGGACTCGACACGATGACCGTCATACCGAACGTTCCGAGCATGGAACAGCAGCCAATGGCTGGCGAAAGCTGGGGCGTACAGTGCGAGGTTTATCCTTCGCAGCTCGCCGACGAGATAGATTTGACGCGCAAGCCGCTCGTTAAACTCCACTGGTTCGAAGGAGAAATTCCGTGGGGTTACAACAACTGGCGCTCCAACAACCTCGCGAAGTCGGCATACCTCGCCGAGGCTACCGATACGAACGGATTCTATCGTTCGAGCTACAGGCTCGCGCAGGATGCCGTTATCGAGACGATCAGCAAAAAGTCCACGACGGTTCAGTATGAGCTTGAGGTCATCTACTACACGAAGGGTTCCCAGACGCCTCAGACGAACTTCCTTTCTGAGTCCAGGTCGTGGGTAACGCCCGAGTGGTACAAGGGTGTCGATAAGAATGCGGGCAAGGATAGCTTCTCGGCATATTCGATTCTCGACTCCGTCGCGCCCGGCTGGGCATGGATCAACGAGGTCAATATCTTCGGAACGGATAACGGTTCGGTGGAGAATACCGACAGCGATTACCAGTATGTCGAAATCGCCGTGCCCGCGGAAGCCGATATCGGCGGCTGGAGCGTGAAGATGGTAGAGGCGACGGATGGCAGCCATGTTCTGACGAACACGGTCGCGGTATTCGGAGATGTGATTCCTTCAACGAAGCCCAATCTCATTGGCATGGCCTCCAATATGGTTTATCGCGTCATTGCTAATCAGAAGTCGGCTTCTTCCGGTAGGCTCAAATATGACGACGGAACGCTGGACGGCGTCTGGAAAATACAGAACGCGGGTTGGGCTATGGCCCAGAGCGGAAACATCTACCATACATACCCGATCGGGGTGCAGCTCGTGCGTGCAAGCGGAATCGTCGAGCACGAGATTCTGTTTGTAGGAAAGAGCCTGTTCACTCCGGATATGCCGCTCTATGAGGAGAAGAATCCTTCCAACAATGTCCAGATACTCAACAGGTTGATGCCCGGAAGCCGCTTTATCTACATCGGAAACGACGATCAGGGCGAGGGCAAATCTCTCAGCGTCATGACGTCGCGCGGCGAGGATATCAGCAATTGGACCAATCTGGTTCAGTGCACTCCCGGACGCATAAACATCGGACAGCAGATCGATCCTGATCATCCGACGCCGAACGGAACGTCCATCCTCCTTTACGCGAACCTCGATACCGTTTTCGGACATATCCGCCAGACGGTCGGCGATGCGGTAAATACGAACGGCAACGTGATCCTCGTTATCCCGAAGGGCAGCGAGAGGGGAACGAACATCACATACACGGTCGACCGTTGGTATGATCTCGCGAAAGTGACGACAAACGGCGTCGCCGCGTCCGCGACCCCTGCGGGTCCGAGGACATTTACGACTACGGTCGGCGTGGGAGCCTCGAACAACGTTACGGTCGTCGCTTCGGCGAAGCTGAGCGACAAGCTTGTCGAGGAATATGGTCTCGGGCCTGACAACAAGTACCGCGACGCTGTCGTCGACTGGCTCGAGAAGGGCGAGAGCCTTAAGTTTGGAGAATGGGCGAATCCCGATTCTGACGACATCAAGCTCGCCGAATATCAGTCTCTTTCGGGCAATATCGTAACGAATCTCACGTTGACCCAGATGTACTGGCTCGACATCGATCCGACCGCCGGCGACTTCGTCTTCCGCGGTGGAATGGTCGGCCCGCCCCAGCCTATCACGAGGTCTGTCAGCATCGACGGGGTCGACTACCTCGCGGATGCGCCCAATTTCAAGATGGACGTCAAACTTTACATCACCAACAAAACGGAGAATGCCGAGAGCATGTATTACAACATGGCTTGGGCGCCTTACGTCTTAAGAGGCCGCGGCAAGGGCGAGAACAGCCTGAATTACTCTTATTCCTCGGCGAGATGGACTAACGTCACGTTCAAGATTACCGGCTTTTTGAACAATGGTTTCAATAAACTCGGCAACAAGGATAACTGGATTCCGCAGCGCTGGTTCGTATTTACGGAGGATTCGTTCGACGAAGATTTCGTGACGAGCGTAGAAATCAAGGATCCGTTCTCCAAGGATACGCCTGGCTATTCGAACGGTTGGTACGATTGGCACTTGACGCATCCCAACGACGCGCTTTTCTTCAGCTGGTCGCTGGATACGCGTCTGGAACAGTTCCCTGTCGAGCCTTTAAAGAAGGAGAATTTCTATGAGAATGAGCCGTAAGTTCTGTCTGTATACGGCGCTCGGCGCGTTTGCATTGTTCTCGGGATGCTCCAAGGAGGAGAATCCCGGGAAGGCTGACGTTCCAAAAGAGACTTTGACCGACGCGCAGGCGGCGGCTAGAGTCAACGAGAAACTCGCCAAGGGTGAGCTCAAGCTCGATGTTAACGTGACCGAGGTACGCGAAAAAGACTCTTCCGAAGAGGCCTACAAAGCAGAGCTCGCGGCGAAAAGCAAAGAGGAAATCAAGAAGGTGAACGCCGCGCTCGGTGAGTACGAGGTGAAAAAAGCGGAGCTTCAGAGGGCGAAAGACGTCAAAGCCTCAGATGAGACGATAAGAGAACTCGAGAAGAAATGCGAGGAATCGAAGGAGAATTTCGAAAGGCTCGAGGCAAAGCGTCAGGCTGAAATGAGACGGATTATCCGCGAGCGAAAACTAAAGGCTGAGGCTAATGCCAATTTAGAAGCATATAAAAAACTCGTAGAAGAGGAAAAAGCGAAAGCAGCAAAGTAAACGATTTTAAGAAGGGAAAAAAACATGATTAAGAGTAAACTCCTTAAAGTGATAACGTTAGCCACGGGGCTTATGACCGCCGGGGCCTCATTCGGTATTGCCAACGGCGATATCTTTGAGATCCGCCCGTGCGATCAAAGAGGAAATTCGGTGTCGTACAATGTCGACATCACCAATCCGATGACATCGGGCGAGGATATCTACTTCAAGGTAAGGCTTATCAGGCGCGTCCGGGGTGCGGATGATTCGATCTGGCGAGTCAAGCCGAATATCGCGGGTATGACCTCAAGCGGTATCGATATCCTCTCCGATGAATATAAACTCGGTATCGGCATTTATGTCTCCGGTCAGGAGCGTTACGCCGTACTTGATTCATGGGAAGAGGGCGTCGGCGAAGACGACAATACGGGATTGTTCACCGATCTTATCTTCAAGTATACGACCCGCGCGGGAGATGTCGCGTTTCCTATCGTGCTTGCGACCGAGAACGGTCCCGCCACCGACGGCTCCGTTGATTACTCCGGTTCGGACGAACCGTCGTACCTTATCAGGAATCTCACCAATTGGGAGATCACCAACGGCGATTACGGCAATCGCTGCAATTTCTGGTTCTGGTCCAGATCGGCGATGAGCGAAAGCGACAGAGCCACCTGGGGCGGAGTGGAGTCTCCTGACGGCGGCGATCCCGTCCAGGATTATTCGCTCGCAAAGTGCAATTTCTATGTACAGACTATCGGGTTTGATGAAACCTGGGAAGTTGAGGGTGCGAGCGGCATCTGGCGCTCCGTTCATGCAGGATCGACGATTACAGGCGGCGGGCTTACGCCGAAACTCACAGCCAAGGCTCCGCCGGAAAAGAAGATCGAGCTTTATGTCTGGTCAACTGACGAGAGCGTAGTGCGCGTAAAGTCCAACGAGACCGTTGAGCTCGACATGGACGCGACCGGAACGAACAAGAAGACGACCTATATCGGCAAGGTCGTTTTCTCAGGCGGACAGATTACCCCTGTTGATTTTCAGATTGAAGGCGTCGCGGGCGGCTCCGGCCAGACCTGCAAGCTCGTCATGAGCCCCTGGAAGAACTACAACTACTCCAAGGCGACGAGCACCCGCATCACCGACTATATCGAGGTCCCCGTCAAGTGTCTTGATCCTCTGCCTCCGACGGTTACCGTCGAGACGGACCGTACCATCGCATACGCCAACGGAAACTATATGGTATACGGCGCTGTAATGAGCGTTTATCTCTCTGAAGCCTTTGATAAGGATATGGTCGTTAAAATCACCCCGACCATCGACGGCGTCGCAGCAGAGGACATCGGCAAATATATCCGTTTCTCCGAAACGCAGACCGAGGTTACAGCTCTTCCTGACTATGAAATTCCTACCGTAACGATTCCTGCCGGTTCCACGGCCAAGAAGCAGGTTTACATCTTTTGTCTAAGAGGCGATTCTTTCACAACAGGTACATCGCGCATCGTGTTCAAGCCCTCGGTTGATGACGCCGACGCGCAGGAGTTTCTTAAGAATTACAAGGACGCGGGCATGGAGCTTGTCGCCGAGAATCCCGTTATCACGGTTCCCGTCGAGGCCGCCACGATCGCAGGAATCTGCGGCGACGATATGGAATTCACCGTCGCGATCAGCGACACGTATGCGGATATGTCCGATTCGACGGTCGGCTACAAAATTTTCTACCGCTATCGTCAGACAGACAAGTTTGAGCCTCTCGACGGAGCCTACTATGTCGGAGAAGGCAATGAACTCTTCAGGCTTACGGACGACGGCGCCGGCGGCTTCAACGAGTCGAACGAGCGTCCTATACTCAACTACCCCGTTTCCGGCGAGCAGATCCAGAGCCAGTTCTACGTCGTTTCGCCCGTAAGCGGCAAGAAGAGCGAGACGAGGAACGTTTTTGCGGACATCAAGGAGGCGCGCACTTCGTCGCTTGAGTCGTATGACGCGCTTACCGGCGATGCGAAGACTGTTTACAACGAAGGTGAAGAGGCGAATTTCAAGATTACGCTCAGCGAGAAGAACGATACGGGAGACACCATTTACGCGTTCTTGAAGCCGAGCTCGAACGTCACGACCGATATGTTCAAGGCGACGGGTTCGTACGCACCCGTCATCGGCATGGAAAATCCTGTCGGTATTCCGATCAGCAAGAACAACATCGAGTCGGCGCTGGGCGGCATCCAGTTTGTCGAAGGTAAGAAGGCGCCGAGCGGCCTTTCGTTTACGTTCGAAGTCGTGCTTTCGTACAGCGAGACCGATCCGACGAAGAAAATCGCCGGATATGACGCGAAGCCTCTTAATATCAGGGTACTCAACGTTGAGCCGGTGATCAAGCGCGTCGAGATGAACGGCTTCAAATCTGGGGCCAACGGAGCCGTCTACCAGAACAAGATCCCGAAACTGACTGAAACCAAGTTCAAACTCGTCGTCGACGAGCCCGGCGAGTACGACCTCGTCAACGAGACGAAGCCCTTCAAATACAGATGGACGACAAGCCTCGAGGGCATAGGAGATTACGATACCGGAGAGATCGAAGGCAATCCCTCCACCGAGACCCTCACATATTCCTTCCCGCAGGCGGGTAACTGGACCGTGACCTTCGAGGTTATGGACAAGGATATGGGCGACTACTCCGAGACTGCATATTCGGTCGGAGTTACCGTTCTCGACAATCCCGGCGTCGGAATCATCGCCGAGGAGGTTTACAACGAGAATATGAGAGGCAGCAGGATCCAGGTCGCTTTGAGCTACTGGGATCCGCGCTATACGGGCGAACTTACCGTCAGGCTCGAAGTTACGGAAGGTCAGTCCGGCAAGGCCAATTACGGCTATCTTAAGCTCGACAGCTCGTTCAAGTCGACGATTCCCGGAGAAGACAACGTCTACTACATCCCTGTAAAGGGAACCGCGCCTGTTCCCGTCGCGATAGAGAGCATGGACGGTACGGAGAATTCCTCCATCTACGGATTCAAACTCAAAACGTCGATCGTCGAGGATGTGATACTCGGAACGAGCAAACAGCCCGCGAATGAATACTACGAGGGCACCGAGAGCAACATTCTGATCTATAACGTCGCGCCCGTATGCGAAGTTCAGCCCGAACCGTATACGAACCGCGTTTCCAACGCGGGCGGCAAGACCGAATCCAACAAAATCACATGGCGCGTCAAGAACGACGTCGACAACGATTTCACCGGATTCTGGAAAGACGGCGTTACGACCGGCATCAAAGTTACCATCTCCGGCTGCAACAACGCCGAGGAAATTTACGTAACCGAGGCGACGAGCGATACGTTCATCCCTGATTTCGGCGATGTGCAGGGCCCTGTCGACGTCGTGATCCTCATCGAGGACAAGGACGGCGGATACGAGAAGTTCGTCTACCAGTACGAGATCACGCCTTCGAAGTTCCTCGTGACTTCGGCGCACGGTCCAGGCGGAGGTCTCGCGACCTCGCCTCTCTCCCGCAAGTACGCATCGTTGGAGGGAATCGGCGCGGGTCATACGTTTGCCGAGGACGTAACGTTCTCGAGCGCCAAGAATTTCAGGCTTACCTGGAACTGCGGAACGAGAACATTCGCCAATATTTTCGCGTTCGGCTATAAGGTCGCCGCTCCGCTCGATGACGGCAGTCTCGACAACGGTCAGGATATTCCGATTACCCAGGAGGGCTTCCACCAGTCGAATGTGAATGGTCCGTTCTACAGTTATCCTCCTGCCGGAGCAGACGTACTTTACAACGACGTCAAGGATTCGTTCTTCTACTGCTGGATTCTCCATACCACGACTCAGGACAGCAAGAGCGAAAGCAGCATCCTCGGCGAGACGTTCAGCCCTGAAGTAGCGGGCGTCATAACTCCCGGCCGCGTCGCTCTCCCGAACGAGAAGACTCCGGACGGCAACTATCTCCAGACCGAAGTCGAGGCCATTTTTGCGCGCGAATACTTCCGCGAGGACAACCTCGGCGATATCAACTACGACGGTATTCCCGACTATTTCGCCCACTACACCTGGGGCGCGGGCAATATGGTCGAGCTTCTTTCGGGCGGAACGATTCTCGAGAACAACCTTATCGCTCTTAATAAGTTCAACAACGACGGCGACAGACTTCCCAAGGTTTACGAGGGCGGTCAGAACAACTTCAACTACGCTCCCATCGGCCCCGAGTTCAACGCGCGTCTTGAAATCCGCGGCTTCCACCCCGGTCTCAACGCGATTGACGTCGTAAAGTCCGATCCGAGCTTCTGCGATTTTGACGATGCCGGCGTACCCAAGAAGGATAAGGACGGCAATCTCGTCAACGCCAATGAACTTCTCGCCTGGAGAGCGTTCAAGCGCCTTCAGTACGAGCAGTCCCTCGAGAATAATCCGGACGCCGCGCTTCCTGAGCCTGATCCTGAAGCGTTGCCCACCGCGGCCGATCTTCTTGAGTGGAGTCCTGAGCCCCGCGGCAGAGAGATCAAGCGTATGGATCCGACGGTCGAGGATACCGACGGCGACGGCTTCCCGGACGGCTGGGAATACTACCTCTGGTACCGCGCTCATGTAACATCTCACGTTCCGAATACGAACGTAAGATTCGAGCGCTTTGATTTCAACAATATCCTCAAGGGTACGCTGATTTCGGCCGATGAGGTTGAAGCGCGCTTCAATCCCTGTGAGCCGCTCACGGCTGAGCAGTACAGCGACAATCCTGACTTCGATAAGGACGGACTTTCCGACCTCGAAGAACTTGCAATCGGCACGAACCCTTGCCATTGGGATACCGACGGTGACAGGATGTGCGACGGTTGGGAAGTCATGATGAATCTCAATCCTTTGACTCCTTCTGACAAGACTGCTAACGTCGACGGTGACTTTATGGCTTATCTCCAGATGGGTGCCGTCCCCGGCGTTAAGAACGACGATGGAACGGTTACGTTCTACCCGCAGCTCACCGCCGGCGTCGATTATCAGATGGGTACGATGCTCGACGATGAGGGTAATGAGATTCCCGATCCTTCCACCTTCGTCTTCATCAGAGACGTCAAGGGCACTGTCGCTTTGACGGTTACGGGCTTGACTAAGACGGTTATGGCGATGAATCCCGAGACCGGAGCGGAAGAGGAAACTGAAGTTCCCCATTACTACGGTCTTGAAGGCGAGAACGGCATCTGGGGCGGTCAGCTCGTCGGCGCCATCGTCCGCGATAAAGTTGACTTTGCGATGGGCGGCACGATTCAGAATCTTGAATTCGGATCCGGCTTCGTTTTGCTCCATGATCAGGTTCGTGTGGCGCTCGGCTTCGATCCGCGCACGGCCTGGGGTAATTTCGACGGTTATGTAGCACCGCGTTGGGATCCCAACAAGAATAACGCGCTTGACGGCGGCGATATGACCGGCGCGGCCGTCAATACGAGAGAGTATACCGCATACGATGAATACCTCGTAATGAAGTACCGTCATGACGTTCTCCGTGAGGCCGGTTTCGATGCGAACGACGTCTGGAGAACGCTTCAGACCAAGACAACGAATCCGAGCGTCATCAATCCCGAGATCATAGATACCGACAATACGGATGACAACATTGATGACGGTACCGGCAACGCGGCGACAAACACCGCTACAAACGTGACGG
>JAEIGA010012179.1_pt1 | contig 13050 bp, 10 predicted proteins | sample 9270691 | NCBI WGS metagenome assembly JAEIGA01 (sample SAMN17057246, study PRJNA624740) | gut metagenome | biome: biome; isolation source: fecal sample | host: Bos grunniens | place: China: Xizang | collected 2019 | reverse complement strand
TTATATGGCTTCAGGAGATATAAAATTAGAACCTGACTACGATTATGAAATAAAATTCAATGGAAATAAAACTAGAGTCGTATTCTTCAATACAGATGGAAATAAAACAGGTAACTGTTTACCTACAGATTCTACTTACTATAATGAAGCTACAACTTTAACAAGAGCAAATATACCTGAAGCTGCAGTTTCATTAAGAATGAGATTTGCTACAGGTGGAGAAGTTAATATGAATAATATACATGAGCATCTTCAAATTATTAAAACACCTAAAAATTCTAAATATATAACTCCAATTTCAAGCTGGATGCAAAGTACAGGCTTTGATGAAAACGGTGAAGAAATAGATGACATAGCTGCTATGAATACAGGATATGTAACAATAACTAGTGGATATGATTATATGTATACGCTAAAGAGAGGAGTACCATTCGGATTCCAAATATACTACTACGATAGCAGTAAAGCATTTATATCTTGTAGTGAAGTACAAGATGATCCAATAGGAAATAAAAGATTCGATATACCAAGCGGTGCTGCTTACTATAGATTAAAAGTTAGTCAAGAAAATAGTTTGACTATCGATAATGTTAATGAAAATGTTGAAATTAAAAAAATGCCTGCAGTTGAAGGTATGATATATCAATTCGGTGTATTATCAGACTGTCACGTAGACGCTGGTTCAGATGGAAACTTCTATGATACTAACCATGCTACAAACGACTATAGAAAAGCTATTAAATTTATGGAAGACGAAGGTGCTGAATTCGTAGCATACGGTGGAGATATGGCTACTGGAGATCCAGGGGTATCTGAAGCCGATTATAGAAAAGTTCTTGAAATATTAAAGAACACTCATATACCACACTATATGATATCAGGAAACCATGATTATGGATATTTCTTTAAAGCTTTAATAGAGTCAAGAAAATATTATGTAGTTGAAAAAGAAAATGATATGTTCATCTTCGTTTGTGTTCAAGACCGTGGATTAACTGGTGGGGTAGATAGAGAAATAATAGATGGTGTTAAAGCTATTATAGAAAATAACCCTAATAAGAGATTATTCTTATTCTATCACTACTTTATAAGAAATCATGGATCAGGAGACGGGGCAACTGACGTTAAATATTACACTGGAGACACTTGTGGAGATAACTATGAAGATTATCCATTATCATTAGAATGGGCTAATTTAATTATAAATACTCCTAATTTAATATTCTGTCATGGACATTCTCACTTCAGATTTAAATGTAAAGAAGTATATGAATTCAACAACTACTATCATGCAGATGGTGAATGTCATAGTGTTCATATACCAAGCTGTGCTGTTCCTAGAACAATGAGTGCAAGCAGTACAACTGTAACTAACTGGCCAGAAGGATCAGAAGGATATATGGTACGTGTATTTGCAGATAGAGTAGAGTTCCATGCCGTACAATTATCAGCTTATAGATATTTAACAACTTATAACTTTACTATAAATTTACCACAAGGAAATTAATACTATATGAGGGGGATTTATTCTCCCTCTAATAAAGAAAGGAGTGAGTTAAGTGGCAACAACAATAACAAGTACACCAACAGCCAGTTCGATAACGGTCAGTGGAAATACACAAGTATCAGGGACTATTTCATGGTCAAAACCTACTATACCTAGCGGTGCAACTATAAGTTCATGTGTTTTAACAGGAACTGCAACAGCTTCAATGAGTAAAGGATCAGCGACTATAACAGTCAATGGATCAACAGTGTCATCAGGTTCTAATTTTACCGTAAATTTAGGAACATCTAATAACACAACATCCGTTACAACTACAGCTAAAGGTGGAAATAAAAACGCTAAGGGTACTGTATCATTTAGTAATTTAGTTTATACTGTAACTTATGAAGCGAATGTGGAAGTTTTACCTACAGGAATAACATTAAGCCCAACAAATATAACAGTTCAACAAAAACAAAGTATAATAGTAAATGCAATATTAACACCTGATGATAGTACCGATGAAATCATTTGGTCTATAAACGATACTAATATTGCAACTTTGACTACACAGGCGTCATCTACTCAAATAAGCATTAACGGTAAAACCGTTGGAGAAACTACTATTACTGCAACTGCTGTAAAAAGTGGTATTTCAATATCAAAAAAAGTTACAGTAGAACCGTTAATGATTGAAGCAGAATTTGAAGTTTATTTGCTTTCAGTATCTTATGGAGGCGTAGCTCAAGGTGGTAAAATAACTGATTATTCGTCTATAATCAATGTAGATTTTAGTGGTACTGGAGAGTATCTAGAATCAAAGCCTTATAGTATTGATATTATCGATAAAACATATTCATTATATGATATACAATATTATAGCTCTTTAAATTATAGTTTTAATACATTATACTCACACGTGGATACACACAATAATAAATATATTCCAGAATATTCTTTTAATGGAGAAGTAGAACTTAGAGAACAACATGCTTTGCGAATATATTTATTTCAAGCTGCATTTAAAACTTATCACACAGTAACATTTAAAGACTGGAATGGAACAATTTTAAAAACCGAAACGGTAGAAGAAGGAAATGCGGCTACAGCTCCTTCCGAACCAACAAGAGCGGAATATATTTTTACTGGCTGGTATCCATCATTTAATAATGTAACAAGTGATTTAACTATAACGGCACAATATCAACTTAAAACATACACAGTAACATTTAAAGACTGGGACGGAACAGTATTAAAAACTCAGACGCTTAAATCTGGGGAAAATGCAAAAGCGCCTACTGATCCAACGAGAGAAGGTTATATATTTATAGGTTGGGATAAGTCATTTAGCAATGTGACAAGTGATTTAACGGTTACAGCACAGTATATTGACACAACAGATTATCAAATTAAAATAGCGGAATATAAATTCAATAATAATTCAAGTGACTTAATACCTGAGTTTAATAGTGAATTTGCTTATATTTATGAAGATATAGTAGAGGGAGAAATTACTACTAGAACTATATATAGTAACAGCTTACCTACTTCAATAAGTTTTATGTCTCAAACTAGTTTAACAGAAATAAATTACTTAAAAACGGATAAAGTTATTAGTATGTATGCCATGTTCTATCAATGTAGCAATTTAACTTATGTTAATATGAAAGATTGGAATACTGATAACCTTACTTCATTAGAAGGTATATTTAATAGCTGTTCAAAATTAGCTATAATTGATGGTATAAATGACATTAATACTTCACAAGTAAATAATATGGGAGGATTATTTTCAGGTTGTGCATCTTTACTAGAAATAAATATAAACAATTGGGATGTTGGTAACGTAACTAATTATGGTGCAATGTTTAGAGGTTGTAAAAAAATAACTTCACTAGATATAAGTAATTGGGATACAAGTAAAATGGAGCTTGCATCAGGTATGTTCCAAGGTTGTACATCTTTAACATCATTAGATTTATCAGGTTTAGAAGTCGATACAGCTACAACAATAAGCCAAATGTTTAATGGTTGTTCAGAACTAGTTTCATTAAATCTATCAGGCTGGACTATAAATACAGATTCTTTTACACAATTATTAGTTAATTGTAATAGTTTAAATAATATAATAATGAAGGATTCTGACTATAATTCAGTTAATAAAATAATAGCTCAATTACCAACAAGAACAGCTGAGTCTATGGGTGCTTTAAATATCACAGGAATAGATGATATGTCTCAAGTTGATATAGCAACAGCACAATCTAAATATTGGAATGTTGTTGAAGAACCAGAAGAAGATATTATAGAATGGACTGGTTTAGGTACTGTTGCAACTGGATTAAGAGCTCATGATGTGGAGCACAACAATTATAAAATTAATATAGATTGGAATACTCAATATTTTGATATTATTGTAACTGAAGATTTTAATTATTTAAATGGTAATATGGATATAAATTTCGCCAGTCTCGACAATTTTATAATAGGAGACAATAAGTATACAGCAGCTTTACAAGTAGTTAATGGTATTCTGGATATTACGATATACGACGCATCTAATAAAAATCCATATTATAATTTTGAGCGAAATTATCCTTTTACTATACGTCTTGCTAAAGAAGGAATTTATGTATTACATGGATCAACTAGTCATTTAATAATGGAAAGAGATTATAATCTTGAAGCTATATATTTTAATGAAGATGGATTTGATAATGAGCCTATGAATAATCATGAAAACGGTGATTATGATATAGCTTTTGATTTAGTAGTAAGCGAACGACCTAATGAAGAGCCTGATAATAATAAATTACTTAAATTAGGTGAAAACACAATTAATGTTTTATATATAGGTAATCAACGTATCATACAAATGTATTTAAATGGACAACAATTATTGTAATATTATAAAGAGCCAAAAAAAATTGGCTCTTTTTAATATTAAAATTAAAAGGAGCGATAATTATGTATAATATAATAATTAATGATTCAATACGCACATTGGGTTTAATAACTTTCCAAATTAGAAAAGACGGTGAATATCTAATAAAAGAAGGTCTACTTAAAACTCATTTATATATAGAGGAAATAACTTCTCTGGAATGTGATAGATTTAAAATAAACAATGTAGATGTTTATGCTGAAGCATTTGGATCTACTGATATATTTAACTTATACCATTTTACATATAAAGATTTTGAAATAAAAGAAACGGGCGAAAAATTAAATGAAGATGATTTAATTGAACTATATGACAAAGAGCTGGAATAGTAATAAAATAAGGAGAGAGAGGTGATAAATGTGGAATTAACAGATGGAATAGATAAAGATGAAAAACAACTTCAAGCAGCCGAGAAAAGAATGGCTTTTGAAGATATGATGAAACAGTGCGGCAATCCTTGGGGATATAGCGCAGGAGCTCTTGAAAGTAAACAGGCAGCTATGGCTATGTTAAGTACCAAGACTGGACTGTATAGTAGAATACCTATAATATGTAAAGGCCATGATTGTCCTTATGCAGGAACTTGTGGCTTATTAGAATATGGGCTTGAAACTGTAGGAGAACGTTGTGTTATGGAGACGACAATGATAGAACAAAAATTAGCCAATTATACACAAGAGTTCGATTTAGATGAGTCAAGTTATACGGATTGGACATTAGTTAAAGAACTAATTAATGCCGAAATAATGATAGAAAGATGTATGGCAATCATAAGCCATGAAGGGACGGCTATAGAAGAAATATTTATCGGATCGAATGAAAGTACTGGAGAATCGTTTTTTAGAAAAGATATAAGTAAAGTACAAGATTTGTATGAACGTAATTTAAAAATCAAAGAACGTATATTAGATCAAATGATGGCTACTCGAAAAGCGAAAGCACGAATGCATATAGATGACGGAAATACTGAAAAGTCTATCTTAGATAACATATTTGAAATGGACTTTGTTGAAGATATGAAACCGGATGATCTCAATTAATATGAGATAGAAAGGTGGTGAAACAAATGGCAGTAGGTAAAATTGCAAAAAAAATGTTAGGATTTGCAGATGAATTTATGGAGGGTGCTGCAAAAGGTATAGGCGATGCTGGAACTATAAAACAAGTTAATAAGATAGTTTCTAATATGACACCTGGACAACAAAAATTTGTAATGCAAACTGGTACTAGAAGGGCTGCGGGGATCATGAATCCTACTGTAGCTAATAGAGTTGGAGACGCTGTCGTTGGTGGATTTAAAGATACTTATACTAGTTTAAAGAGCGGAGAAACTGTATCAAAAGCGTTAACAGATGCTTTTGTTGATCCTATGACAGGAAAAACTAGAATGGATCGTGTTGCAGGTGCTTTCTTTGGTACAACTGCAGCTGCTCGTATCGGTACTGGCGGAGGTTTATACAAAGATAGAAATGGTGGAACAAATATAATAGGTTTACCATTTTTATAAATAAGAAAAAGGAGAGATTTACATGGCTAAAAAGAAACAACAATATATGATTATAAAATTAGCACCTAATGTATCAGCTTGGAATGACATGGCTAATAATATATTCTTATCAAAAGGTAGAAGAACTGAACAACGTCTTAAAGATAATTGTGATATGAAAATGATAAATAAAGGTGTAAAAGCAGGATTAATAATATTAAAGCAATGCGAAGAAGAAATCGAAGTTAAAGAAGTTAAATCAAGAAAATCTCAAAAAAATATTACACCTGTAATGCCTGATAATATTACACCTGTAATACCTGATATACCTAAAGAAGAAAAGAAAGTTGAAGAAGTTAAAGATAATAAAAACGAGGTAAAAGTAGAAGTAAATATAATAAAAGATAAGGAGGAATAATTTAAATGTCAGTGCCTGATAACAATCCAAAATATTACGTATTAGACTATACACATGAAGAGCTTATTAATATTCTTGAAAGAATGGCAGATGCAGATTTAATAACTGAAGAAAGAGTTATGGAATTAATAAACCAAGTTCAGTTCGGAGATGCTGATTTTAGTGGATTTGCCAGAATAGAATATGTAGACGAAAAGATAGCTGCTATAGAATTATTAGAAGGACCACAAGGGCCTCAAGGTGAACAAGGACCTGCTGGTATAGATGGTAGAGACGGATTAGATTTTACATATGATATGTTTACTCAAGAACAACTTGAAGCTTTAATAGGACCTCAAGGTGAACGCGGAGAAATAGGACCTGAAGGACCACAAGGGCCACAAGGAGAACAAGGAATACAAGGTATTCAAGGTGAAGTTGGACCACAAGGAGAACAAGGACCTCAAGGCGAAAAAGGTGAAAAGGGCGACAAAGGTGATAAAGGCGAAGACGGAACATTTAATGCTAATATGGTATTTGCAGAATTAATGACGGACGAAAAAACAATAATCGGAGCAATAAATGAATTATTTGCATTATTAAAACAACTTGGTGAAGATGGCGGAAATGAAGAAGATCCAAGCGCACTTGCTAATGTGTATTATGGATACTTCCCATATACAGTTGATGAAAACTTTAATAATTATGCAAATTTAACAATGGATCATTTAAATCATGAAGATTCAGTTATGAATACAGCAGATGGCGTTATGGATAAAACTTCTGTAGGACAAGTTCCTGAAGGATGTTTTATAGTAATAGCTATTAAAAAAGATTTAGGTTTAGTTGCAAAAAAAGATGATGGTTTCGGTGGATTAGTGAGCTTTGATGAAAATACTTCTATAGGAGCAAATGCTGTAGAAGTAGAATTAGAAGGCGAAGAGTACTTAGTATATGGTGAATTCACTATAGTTGATGGTGAAAGATTTATATACATTGTATAATAAGGAGGCGATATAATGGCTACAAGTTTTGATGGTATCATAACGAATGGCGGCGTTAAACCGTCTACGAAGAACACTCCACTTGATATTAGAACTAGAATACAATCTATAAACGAAGTTGAAAGCATACCAGTACCATTTATAGGCATGATATTTTATGTTATAGATGAAGATAGATTCTATGTAGTTAAGTCTCTTAAATCTAAATCTTTAGGATCTATGCTTATAACTGATTCTCTAGTAGACGAATACGAACCTTTCAATAAAGGCTTAGTTACTGAAGAATTCCTTAGAGAACAATTAGAATCAATAGAACTAATGCAAGGACCTCAAGGAGAAAAAGGTGATGCTTTTGTTTTTGAAGACTTCACAGAAGAACAACTTGAAGCACTAAAAGGTGAACAAGGCCCACAAGGTGAACAAGGACCAGCAGGAGAACAAGGTCCTCAAGGCGAACGCGGCTTCCAAGGCGCAAGAGGAGAAACAGGTGAACAAGGACCTCAAGGCGAAGTTGGGCCTCAAGGAGAAGTTGGACCTCAAGGACCACAGGGTGAAAAAGGAGAAGCAGGACCTCAAGGCGAACAAGGTGAAAAAGGTGATCAAGGAGAACCTGGGCCACAAGGAGAACAAGGACCTGCTGGCGTATTTGATGCAGAAACTATATTTGAAATATTAAATACAGAAAACAAAACTGTATTAGGTGCTATAAATGAATTATTAGAATTAATAAATGGTTACCATCCTGGACTTCCAGAAGGTGCTAGAATTTATTATGGATACATACCATATCAAGTATGGAATGGTGTTGTTGAAAACTATGAACAAATATCCGAAGTATTAATTAAAGATGAAGGTTCTGAGATACAAGCTGTTGTTCCTGAAGCATTAGGAAAAGTTGCATTAGGAGACATCCCAGAGAATGCACTTATAATAGTTACTGTTCCTGTATTGGCAGAATTAACTGTTAAAAAAGATAATGGATTTGGCGGTAAAGTAATATTCGATGAAGAAAATGCTGGTGCAAATGGAATACATATAACAATGGATGATATGGATTGTTTACTATTCGGAGAGTTTGCACTTGTTTCTGGAGAAAGATTTGTTCATATAGATGCAAAATAATAAAACAATAAGGAGGAATAATAATGGCCGATAAAGTTGTAGTAAGTGGATCATTAATACCTTCATCTAATAACTCGCCTCTTGACTTTAGAACTAGAATCAACTCTATAAGCGAAGTTGGCAATATCCAAGGTCCATTCGTAGGTATGATATTCTACGTTTTAGATGAAGAAAAGTTTTATGTAGTTAAAAGCTTAAAAGAAAAAGTTGTTGGGCCAATAAAAATAGAAAACGCATTAGTAGACAGTTATGAGTTATTAATAAATATTGACATGGACAATGTTGATATGGACATGGCAAACGTTGCTACTAAAGATTTTGTTGCTGAACAAATAGCAAGTATAGAACTTAAAGAAGGACCTGCTGGACCAGCTGGTAAAGATTTCACATATGACATGTTTACAGAAGAGCAGCTTGAAGCTTTAAAAGGAGAACAAGGTCTTAAAGGTGATCAAGGTGAACAAGGTCCTCAAGGTGAACAAGGACCTCAAGGAGAGCAAGGACCAGAAGGACCACAAGGACCACAAGGTGAAATAGGGCCACAAGGGCTAATGGGACCACAAGGGCCACAAGGCGAAATGGGGCCAGAAGGTCCACAAGGTCCACAAGGTGAACGTGGTGAGCAAGGGGACCAAGGTCCAAGAGGGGAACGCGGAGAACAAGGTGAAATAGGTCCACGAGGTGAACAAGGGGAACCTGGGTTTACTCCTATTAAAGGCGTTGATTATTTTACTGAAGAAGATAGAAAAGAAATAGTTGATGCAGCAGTTGCAGTTCAACAAAGATACGAAATAAACAACATTCCTGTAGGAACTGTAGTTGACTATAGAGATAAAGAAATAAGAATAATGTGTCCTGTAGATGCAGAATTTAAACAACAAGAAGTTGGTGCAGGTGGAAACGCTAATATATACTATATGACTTTCACTACTTTCTTCCCAGAAAATGCTGTTACATTTAAAGAAGGGGATAAAGGAGTTCTTGTTGATGAAGTACTTAACTTCGAAAACTCTACTGGAGCTGGTGTTGATAAACACGGACGTAAATTTAAAAACCACTGGTTTGCATTAGCATCATTCAATGGATCTACTTGGACTTATTATGGTAAAACTTCATCTTTAGATAAATACATAGGATGGACTTATTGCTTCGAAGCTTACGATGCAGAAGGTAACGTTATATGTACTGATTGTATCAGACTTAACTTATCTAACGAAAACTGCCACAATGCTATGCAACCATATCATGGATTCAGAGTAGCAGAAAAAGCTCAATTAGATGCTAAAGCAGATAAAACTGAATTAGAAGGATTAGCTACTAAATTATTCGTTCAAGAAGAAATAGCTAAAGCTCAATTAGAAGATACAGATGTTGATTTATCAGCTTATGCAACATTAGAATTTGTTAATCAAGAAATAGCTAATATAGAACTTAAAGAAGGTCCACAAGGTGAACAAGGACCTGAAGGGCCACAGGGACCTCAAGGTGAACAAGGGCCACAAGGTGAACGTGGAGAAGTTGGGCCTCAAGGAGAAAAAGGTGAAGACGGTAAAGATGGTATTGACGGAAAAGACTTCACTTATGACATGTTTACTGCTGAACAATTAGAAGCTTTAATAGGGCCTCAAGGACCTGAAGGTGTTCAAGGTATTCAAGGGGAACAAGGACCTCAAGGTATTCAAGGACCTCAAGGAGAAGTTGGACCTCAAGGACCAGAAGGATTAAAAGGAGACACTGGTGAGCAAGGACCAGAAGGACCACAAGGGCCAGAAGGACCTGCTGGTAAAGACGGTGTTGACGGTAAGGATTTCACTTACGACATGTTTACTGCTGAACAATTAGAGGCTCTTAGAGGACAAGATGGTAAAGATGGAGAAAAAGGTGCAGACGGTGCTAATGGACAAGACGGTAAAGATTTTACTTATGATATGTTTACAGAAGAACAATTAGAAGCATTAAGAGGTCCAGCTGGACAAGACGGTGCTAATGGACAAGATGGTAAAGACGGAATACAAGGTGAACAAGGCGTAGGAGTTAGATCAGTTGCTATAGACGAAAATAATCACTTAATAATAACTTTAACTAATGATGAAGTATGCGACGCAGGAGAAATGCCTGTTGGAGAAGGCGGAGCAGGTATGACAGATGAAGAAAAAGCAGAATTAGAAAGTTTAAAATTAATAAGACAAATGGTATTAGATATGAGTTATGGAGTAGAATATGAATGGTTATACTTAGTTAATCAAAATTCTGCTGGCATTGTAGATGTGCCATTCAATGAAGAAAATGCTCCTAAATTCTTCGAAGAATTCTATGCTGCAGTTGACGCAGGCGAAGAAGAAATGTTCTATGAAAATTTATATATAGAAGATAAATATAGAATGTATATTATGAAATGTGCTATAGATGCTAAATCTGCAAATAGATATTTCTTACTTCCAATAGATGGACACGAATTACAACAATTAGATCCTGGTGTATCTTTATATGATCCTGTTAAAAGTGTAACTAATTGGAACTGGGATATAGATTCTGGATTCTATTTAGATAGAGCACCTACTTCTGCAATGACATTCGCATTATTAAAAGTTAAAGAAGAATATAGATTAAAGTAACATCAATAATATACTAAACATTTCTAATAAGTGAGGTGAATTCCATGGCGTTAACAACTGAAGAACTTTTACTACAAATGCAGATCTTAACAGAAAAAACTGATGAATCAACTAATCCTAATATGATTTATAAAAAAAGTAAAGCATTAAATAAAGGGTTAAATCCTGAGTATTATTCAGGAAACAATACTAGAATAGTTAACATATTAAATGACTTATTTGCCGCTGATTCAGTTACTACTACTCTTACAACTGACTTATCTAATAAGATAAACGAAATATTAAGAGATACAAGTTCTGAAGACGGTCAAGCTGCTTGGGAAAAACTACAAGGAGCAATGGGTCAAGCTACTATCATAGACGGTTTAAATGATTTATATGATGGTAAAAAAGCAGCTCAAGTTCTTGGCGTTACAGAAGCAGATGTTAATAAAGTATTATCAGTTGCTCAAGATGATAATGGCAATTTAATTTTAAAAGCTATTGAACAAATAGCATCTGAAGGAAATCCTTTAGAAATAGATGTCAATAATATATTATACACTAATGAAAATGTAGGATCTATATCTAATGTAAAAGAGGCTTTAGATTATGCAATTAATGCAATTGCAAATAATGAATTCGAAGGTGGCCTTGGCGGTGGATCTATTATTGGTGAAATAACATGGGACATGATAGATGACAGACCAGAGTTTATTGCAGATAATTTGGTAATCGCAGATAATCAACTACAATTAAAAGACGGAGATTCTATAATGTCAACTGTTCCAATAACAGATAGTAATGATATAGATGATATTGTTGATAATTTATAATATTTATCCAGACTCTATTTTAAGGAGTCTGGATAAATACTAACAAATAAATATGTAATATCTTTATAGCCAATACATTAGTCAATAATGTAAATTATTTTAAAAGGAGTGAATATTCAAAATGGCAAAATTAGTTGATAATGAACAACTTGCAAGACTTGCACAAGCTTTAGACGGTAGAGCTAAAGCTGGAGATGCAGCAAACGCTGCTAATATAGAAGCTAATGCTGCTGCTATAGAGCAAGAAGTAGAAGATAGAAACGCTGCTATAGAAGAAGCTGTAACATTTGAAAATGGAATAACTACAGTTAATGCATTAGGCGGTATACCTGCTGGAAAAAGCTTAGATGGTATGACTACTACTGAAATACTTGATATGTTATTATTCCCATATGTAAAACAAACTATATCTAATGTAAAAGGAACTCCAAATGGTGGTACTTTTGAACATGGTAACAATCAAGTTATAACTGCAGTTCAAGCTACAGTTACTAAAAAATCTAAAAAAATAACTAAAGTTGAATTATTACAAGGTACTACTGTATTAGCTACTAAAGAAGGAGACGAAGTTGCTGCTGGTGGTACATTTACTTTCTCTGGATTAAACGTTGCTGTTAACTCTGTTAACGTACAATTAAAAGTTAAAGCATATGACGAAACTGGTGCATCTGTTGAAGGAAGTACTGCTGCATTTACTTTCGTTTATCCTTACTATTATGGAATATGTGAAGCTGGTGCTGCTATAGATGAAGCTTTAGTTGAAGGATTAACTAAAGATGTATCTACAAAAGCTCAAAAAGCTTATTCTTACAATACAAACAATCAATGTGCTGTAATAGCATATCCTAAAGCTCACGGAGTTTTAAAATCTGCATTAGACCCTAATGCATTCGAAAATATAGGTGCATTTACAAGACATGAAGTAAATGTAGTTGGGTTAGATGGTAAAACTGTAGCTTACTACGTATATGTAAGTGGAGCATTTACAGGTTCTGGATTTAAATATACATTCAAATATTAATAAATAATAAAATAGGTAAAGGAGTGAAAAAAAGATGGCTATAGATAATCAATTCGGTAAAGGTATAGGTCTAGCCGCTGGTTTTGACCTTGGTGCACAAAAACCTCTTGACTCAAGGGTTGCTGTTAATACAATAGCAGAAAGAGACGCACATGTAACA
>JAEIGA010012178.1_pt1 | contig 13050 bp, 8 predicted proteins | sample 9270691 | NCBI WGS metagenome assembly JAEIGA01 (sample SAMN17057246, study PRJNA624740) | gut metagenome | biome: biome; isolation source: fecal sample | host: Bos grunniens | place: China: Xizang | collected 2019 | reverse complement strand
CTGAAGATGTACAATTACTGGTTGCCTGAACTGTTCATTGATGTGCATGTTACCAATGGGGCTGATTTCCAGTATGTCCTTACCTATGCCATAGACAATATGACCGGCAATATGGAGCCGGGGATTACCCGCTGGAGCAGGGATGTTTATGAAAAGCAGTTGTGCAGCATGATGGAGGAGGCCGGTTTTCCTGTCTTCTGGTACGGCAGTTTCAAGAAATACAACGCTCCTGAGAGCGGTTTTGTGCCGGATACATTTGATCCCCGCTACTCGCAGGGTTATGCTGCTGCCCACAACAGGCTGGGCCTTCTTATAGAGACCCATATCTACAAGCCTTACAAGCAGAGGGTTAGGGCTACAATTGAGGCAATTGAGGCCAGCGCCCGTATACTTGCGGCTGAGAAGACTTCCCTCCAGGAAACCCTTGCTGCAGCAGATGTATATACCTCTTCCGAGGCTTCGCGCAAGGAGCCGTTCGGGTTCAACTACCGCAGTACTGGGGAGGAGATGGTGATGATGGATTATTTGAGTTGGGGAAGGGATACCGTAAAGAGTGATCTGTCGGGAGGAGAGAGGGTTACCCACGACTACACCGATTCCATTACCCTCAACATTCCGGTTTATACCTCTTTTGCAGCCACCTCTTCTGTAAAGTTGCCAAAAGCGTATATCCTTATGCCACAGTGGAAAAATGTGATTGAACTGCTTGATCTGCACGGACTAAGGTATTCCGTTATGCAGGAGGCTGGGGAGATTGAGGTAGAGACCTACCGCTACAAAGGTGGAAAATTCTCTTCCCGACAAAGTGAGGGACGTATTCCGGTTAACGCTGAGTTCACTACACAAATGGAGAAACTGCAGTACCCTGCAGGGAGTATTTATATAGATATGAACCAGCCCGCTTCCCGCGTGGCAATGTGGTTGCTTGAGCCTTCGGCACCAGGTTCCCTTACATATTGGGGTTTCTTCAATGTATGTGTGCAGGCAGGCAACGAGTTCTGGATCCGCCCGCAGTATATGGAGGTAAAGGGGCGCGAGATGCTTGCAGCAGACCCTGCCCTCAAAGCCCGTTTTGAGCAGAAGCTCCGCGAGGATGCCGCTTTTGCCTCAAACCCCCAGGCCATCCTCGATTTCTTCTACCAGATTGTAAAGAAACGCTCGCACCAGAACAACGAACTCCACCCCGCCTGGCGCATTTTGTGACGTTGTACAAGAAGACGTCGTCCCTGTGTAAGGTTTTATTACAGTTGTAAAGAAACTTTACACTTTTTTATTTGCGCTCTCTTTTGCAAGTTATAGAATATCAGCAGAGTAGCCACTTTGGCACGCCCGTTGTGCGGGTTTTGGCATAGTGTGGAAAATGTAAAATTCTATAATTATATGGATAGCGGAAAAATAAAGTTGGTGGCGGTGGCCATTGTTATGTATGTAATGCAGGGAGTGGCATCTGCGCAGGCACAGGAGCCTGTGCAGGTGATGACTCTCAAGGAGTGTATGGAGTATGCAGTGTCAAATTCCACCAGTATGAGGATAAGCGAGGCGGACTTGCGTGATGCACAGCTGGAGAGGAGGAATGCAATACTTCAGGCATTCACCCCATCGGTTTCGGCAGGAACTTATGCCTATTACAATTTTGGCCGCTCGGTAGACCCGGAGACCAATACCTACAAGTCAACCACCTCATTCCAGAACGGATATTCGGCATCCGGATCACTTACGTTGTTCAACGGGTTTGAGGCAATAAACAATCTCAGGATTACAAGAACTGCAGAGGCTATGGGTGTGGGCAAGGCACAGCAAACCAGGGATGAGATCTGCCTTGCCACAATGGAGGCCTATTTCAATGTTATATATCATCACCAGATGTGCAAGGCTCTGGAGCAGGAGGTGGAGGCTGCCCGCAAGGCCCTTCAGCTGGCCCGCAGACAGGAGGAGCTTGGGCGCAAGGGGTATGCAGATGTAGTTCAGATAGAGGCAGACCTTGCCGGCAAGGAGTACAGGCTCACAAGCACAACCAATCTGTACAACCAAGCCCTTCTTACCCTTAAAGATGTGATGTTCTGGCCATTGGATGAGCCTCTGCAGATAGATTTTTCAATTGCGGACGAGGAGACCCTCGCAAATGGCGAGGTGCTTGTATATGGCGGCACATTGGATGAGCGCAAGGAGGAGATAGTGGAGAATGCACTCCATACCCTCCCTGCAGCAACCTTGGCAAGGGGGCAGATGCTCAATGCAAAGAGGGCCCTCAGTACAGCAAAATTCCAGCTGTTGCCATCCTTGAGCCTTAGCGGAGGTTGGAGTACCAGTTATTTTACTTATCCCGACGAAAAAGGATATGTGACAACCCCGTTCAACAAACAGTTCACCAACAATATGGGTGAGTACATACAACTTTCCATGTCCATCCCGATATATGGCAGATTGAGCCGTCAGGCAAACATATCCAGGAAGAAGAATGATTATGTGAGGGCAACAGCACAGTATGAGCAGAAGATGAGGGAGATTGAGGCGGAGGTGACCCGTGCACTCCAGGACAAGGCAGGGGCAGAGGCGGCTTTCCTTCAGGCCAACAGGCAGGCTCGGGTGCAGCAGGAGGCATACAGGTACAATACCAGAAAATTTGAGCAGGGGCTCATTTCCCCAATTGAATTCCAGACATCGTCGGGACAATGGTTGCAGGCCAGGGCGGAGCAGGTAAATGCACTGTTGAGGTATTGGCTCAAGAGGTGTGTTGTGGAGTATTACAGCGGTGTTCCATACCTGGAGCAGGAAGAGTTGCAGGGGAAATAATAACATCAGAAAAATAAAAAATTGAGATATGGATAAAATTATTGAAAAGAAAAAAGGTTTTGCGGCGGCATTTACAAAGAGGGCTTTGCCGTATTGGTTGGGTGCTTTTGTGGTTGCGTTCATCCTGTGGCTGGCGCTGAGGGACAATTCCAGCACCTTGAGGGTAAATGGTGATACCCTTTCTTACGGGATGGTTGCCAAAGGTGAGTTCAACGATTACATAAGGGTTACAGGACAGGTTCAGCCAATGACAACTATCCAGATTTCGCCGCTTGAGGGTGGAGTAGTGCAGGAGATTGTTACCGAGGAGGGCTCGAAGGTAAAGAAAGGTGATGTGATTCTGGTTTTGAGCAATGAGAGCCTGGATCTTCAGATCCTCAATTCCGAGGCGGAACTTGCAGAGAAGGAGAACCTTTTGAGAAATACAATGATATCCATGGAGCAGCAGAAATTGAGCGTGAGACAGGAGATGCTGCAGCTGAGGGTAGAGGTGCGCAGGAGCCGCAGGGCTTATGAGAGTGCGCGTGAACTGTATGCAGAGAAACTTATCTCCCGCGAGGAGTGGCTCAAGGCTGAGGAGGATTATCTTTTGGCGTCGGACCGTCTGGCTCTTGTAGAGACCCGTGCGCAGCAGGACAGCCTTTACCGTGCAGTGGAGATAGACCAGATGAATGAAAGCTTGCAGAATATGCGTCTGAACATGAGGATGATCCGCAAGAGGAAAGAAAACCTTACAATCAAGGCCCCAATTGACGGAGAGTTGGGTCTGTTGGATGTTGCACTTGGCCAGAGCATTGCAGCCGGTACCAAAGTTGGACAGATAAATAATCTTGATTCATACAAGATTGAGGCTCAGGTGGATGAGCATTATATAGACAGGGTTATTGCCGGATTGCAGGCCCAGTTTGAGAGGCAGGACGAACTCTACAGCACAGTTATCCGCAAGGTGTATCCCGAGGTGCGTGACGGCAAGTTCAAAACCGACTTCAAGTTCAGCGGTGAGCAGCCTGCCAATATCCGTACAGGCCAGACTTACTACCTTAACCTGCAGTTGGGCCAGCCTGAGGAGGCTGTAATGATACCGCGCGGAACATTCTACCAGAAAACCGGAGGCCGCTGGATCTACGTAGTTTCAGAGGACGGCACCCGCGCCCTAAAACGCAACATCCGCATCGGCCGCCAGAACCCTCAGTACTACGAGGTGCTTGAAGGTCTCCAGCCCGGCGAGAAGGTTGTAACAAGCGGCTACGACAATTTTGGTGATAACGAGGTACTGGTATTCTGATGATTAAGAACTTCTTGATGACACTCAGACGCTACAAGGTGGCGGGGGTGTTGAACATACTGGGACTTACAATGGCGTTTGTGGCATTTTATGTGATTGCGGCGCAGGTGTGGTACTCGGTTACATACAACAGGCCGTTGGAGGATTCGGACAGGGTGTATATGATTTCGGCGCTGTGGGATGGTACTTTAGGTGGAGAGGATGAGCAGTGGAGTGAGTCATCGCCTACACCAATATCGTTGGAGAGTTTCCAGGCCTATCCGGAGGCGGTTGCATTTACCCATTTCAAAAGTTATGCATCTCCGCAGAGAATATGGAACAAAAAGCAGGGAGGAGATTTCCAGAAACTTGCACTGGGAACCTACAATATCTCAATAAGCGGTATTGATGTGTTTGGTTTTGAGATTGTTGCAGGTGATGTTTCAAGGATGGCAGAGCCAAATACCATTGTTATTTCAGAGTCAGCTGCAGAGATTGCTCAGGTGGGAATTGGAGACCAGCTTTATTACGAGGGCGGTCAGATGAATAACAATATGGTTCCAGAAAAACCTTGTACCATAGTGGCCATATTCAGGGACTTTCCAAAGAATACTTTTCTGTATGACCACCATATTTTCAGGGATGACCACTGCGTGGATGGTACGGAGAACAACAATTGGAACTACAGTAACTTTGTAAAGTTCAAGGAAGGGACTGAAATTGATCTGTTCAAGAAAATATGGATGGACAAATATGCTGCCTGGATGTTACAGGAGGTAGAAAAATGGAAAGTTGAGTATCCCGACGAAGATCTATATACAGAAGGCGATGAGGTGCTCCCGGTCAAATTGGTAAGGGTAGACAAAATGTACTATGAGGGAACCTTTTTCGACAGTAACTATGAAACAGGAACAAAATCTACTGTAATTACCCTTTCTGCCATTGCGCTTGCAATTGTAATTATTGCCTTCATCAATTTTGTGAATTTCTTTATGGCACTGGTTCCCGTGAGAATGCGTTCGGTAAATATATGCAAGGTATTTGGCGCCGGGCAGGGAACCTTGAGACGTAATTTCCTTTTTGAGGCAATAGGATTGGTAGTTATATCATTTGTGCTTGCACTTGGTGTTATCATGGCCCTTCAGGGAGGTTTCCTCACGGAATATGTGACATGTTCACTTGCTCTTTCCCATAATCTTCCGGTGCTTGCAATAATTCTGGTGCTGATGCTCACATTGGCAGTAGTATCTGCAATATATCCGTCATTCTACATAACAAAATTCAATGCCTCACTGGCTGTGAGAGGAAAATATGCCGGTTCTCTGTCGGGAAGAATGATGAGGACTGCTCTTGCCGGGGTGCAGTTTGGGGTTGCCATTGTGCTTGTGATTGTGGCGGCTTCTTTCTTCATGCAGTACAGGTACATGATAAATTATGATATAGGTCTCAGCAGGGAGAACATTCTCACTTTTACCTCGTATGGTCTGCGGCCCAAGGGAGAAACTGTAGTGGAGAAGTTGTCACAGTATCCTGATGTTGCCCAGGTGACTGCAACAGGAAACCCTCTTACATCTCCAAGCAGCAGATGGGGCAGAAAATATGAAGGGAAAGACTATACCATGAATGCGTGGTATGTGATGTGGAATATGCCAGAGTTCTTTGGAATAGAGACAGTTGGGGGAGAAGGGTTTACACAGCAGTCGGCACAGCGTGGCGAGATGCTTCTGAGCGGGAGGCTGCACAGGGATATAGGAATTCCTGTGGGGTATGAGATGGAAAGGCTCAAGGTGTGCGGAGTAATGGAGGATTTCAGACTCAATTCCGTAAGCGAAGAGGATATCTATGTTGCGCTGATATGTGCCCGTAAGGGTTTGTCCACTTTTTATGTACGCCTGGTGGAAGGTGCAGACATAAAGGCCTTTACTGCTTATGTGAAGGATTTGGTGCAGGAGTTTGCTCCCGGTAGTGACGAGCCGGATGTGATATTCTTCAATGAAAAGGTGGAGTACATGTACAATTCAACCAGAAAATCAACCATTATTGTAGGCCTCTTTGCCCTGCTGGCGGTGGTGATTGCCCTTATGGGAGTCTTTGGAATAGTGATGTTTGAGACCCAGTACCGCCGTAGCGAGATTGCCATCCGCAAGGTGTACGGAGCGGAGAGGGGACAACTTGTAGGGTTGTTGAACAACTGGTATGTGGGATTGGTATTGGTAAGCTTCGTATTGGCCGCTCCTGTGGCATGGATGATTGTGATGCGTTGGCTTGAGCAGTTTGCCAACCGCATAGCAATGCCTTGGTGGATATTCATTGCTGCTCTGGTGGTTGTGCTCGCAATAACAGTTGCGTTGGTAACCCTACGTTCGTGGAGAGCCGCCAGCGAGAATCCGGCAGAGGTTGTGAGGCAGTAAATACCTGACTTCATAATCAAATAGGTTAAAATAGGGTAAATTTTCAAAAATTTACCCTATGATTGGCAGATATTTGTTAGATTTGTGGAGAAAGAGAGGTGGTTGAGGCACTATCATAAATTTTAAACAAAATTGTGATATGCCGGAAATTAGCAGATTTTATGGGATCATTATTACAATGTTCATTAATGATCATAATCCACCTCATTTTCATGTCCGTTATGAACAATATAGGGCATTGATTGAAATTAAAACAGGCAAGCTTTACGGTCAATTGCCAAGCAGGGCGTTGGCTTTGATTACGGAATGGATGAGCTGCCATAAAGATGAATTGTTGGAAAATTGGGAGCTGTTGAAAAATGGTGAACAGTCCAGAAAAATTGAACCTCTTGAGTAATGGAACTTGTTTGGGTAACTGATGCCGAAGTTTGCAATGGATATAAATTGCTTGTTACTTTTAACGATGGATGCAGGAAAATTTTCGACTGCAGAATATTGTTGGAAGGGGGTAATGCATTGTATGAACCATTGCAAGATGTAAAGGCTTTTGAAAATATTGCTCTTGACGGATGGACAGTTACCTGGAAGGATGGAACCATTGATGTGGCGCCAGAATTTTTATATGAAAAAGGAGTTCCTGTTGAGTGACCCTGTGCATAAATTTCCAAATGACAATGGCAACAAAGATTAAAGGTAAAATACTTGTAGTTGATGATAATGCAGGGATAAGGGGGGCGCTGAAGGTGCTCCTCCCGTTGCATTTTACCCAGGTGGAACTGATAGCCTCGCCCAAGGAACTTATGGCCAGGATGAATGAGTTCAGACCCAATGCGGTATTGCTGGACATGAATTTCCATACAGATATAAATACTGGTAACGAGGGGCTGTATTGGGTTGCGGAAATTAAGAAGTTTTTCCCTCAAACTGAGGTGGTTCTTTTTACCGCATATGCAGATATCCAACTTGCTGTGGAGGGAATGAAACGCGGCGCCTTTGATTTTATTGTAAAACCGTGGGATAATTCCAGGCTGGTTGAGATCCTTGCAAAAGCAGTGCAGAAGAATGCCAAGGAGAGCAGGAAATCACCTGAAGAGGTATCCCTTCTTCCCGACAAAATGATCTGGGGTGAGTCGCCGCAGATACAGGCCATCCGCAGGACAGTGGAGAAGATTGCCCCTACAGATGCTACAGTGCTCATTACCGGAGAGAACGGTACCGGTAAGGATGTCCTTGCCGGAGAGATACACAGCCGCAGCAGCAGGTGCGGCAGGCAGTTGGTGAGCGTGGATGTTGGAGCCCTTACAGAGACCCTTTTTGAGAGCGAGCTGTTCGGTCATGTAAAGGGGGCCTTTACCGATGCCCATACCGACCATACCGGAAAATTTGAGCAGGCCAATGGCGGTACACTGTTCCTGGACGAGATAGGAAATATCCCTCTCCATCTTCAGGGCAAACTGCTTAGGGTACTGCAGAACCGCTGCATCACTAAAGTGGGTGATATCAGGCAGGTCCCCATTGATATCCGTCTCATCTGTGCCACCAATATGGATCTTGAGCAGATGATTCGCGACGGAAAGTTCAGGGAGGACCTTTACTACCGTATAAACACAATGCACATTGTCCTTCCACCGTTGAGGGAGCGTATGGACGAGATAAAGGAACTGGCCAACAGCTTTCTGATCCGGTATTCACAGAAATACGGTAGGAATGCCTGCAAGATTGACAACCAGGCCATTACAGCACTCAAACTCCACAGGTGGAACGGAAACATCAGGGAACTGAAGAATGCCATAGAGAAGGCGGTAATTATGAGTGAAGGGGAGACCCTCACCCTGCAGGACCTTCAGATGAGCATCAATCTTCCCGACAGTTCCCTTTCCGGCCTCAGCCCCATGTCATTGGGAGGAGGGGCATCTTCGCAGGGAAGAGGGGAGCAGGAGTACAACGGGGAAACCCTTGAAATGCAGGAGGAGAGGACGATAAGGGCAGCGATGGAGAAATGCGGCGGCAATCTCTCCCTTGTGGCAAAGACCCTGAATATCTCCCGTCCTACGCTGTATTCAAAATTGAAAAAATATAACATTTGATTGTCGGGATGATGGAGGTGATTCTCATATTGGCAGGTGCTGTGGCGGTGTGCTTTGCGTACACTGTCTATTTGTGGCGCCGGACAAATGAGAAACTTACCTTTATGCTCGATTCCCTTGATAATGACGATGTTAATTTCAGGTTCCGCGAGAGGCTGTTCTTCAATGCCTCGCTTAACCGTACCCTCAACCGCCTGAGGGGAATCTACGAGAAAAGGCAGCGCGAGTTGCGGGAGCAGGAGCAGTATTATGCCCATATGCTGGAGAATGTGCAGACAGGAATTGTGGTGGTGGAAGAGGGGAGCGGGAGGGTGCTGTTCTACAATAATTTTGCTAAAGTGCTCCTGGGGATGGAGCAGGTTTCCCATCTGAGGCAGATTCGCCGTATAAATGAGTCGCTTTATGACGCTTTCATTGCCGTTAAGCCGGGGGGCGCACTCAAGGCTTCCTATTATAACGAGAGCACTTCCGTAAAAATTCTGTTGTCCGCTTCGTATGCTTCCATCAAGGGGAAGGATGTGAAGATAGTTGCGGTGAGCAATATCGATTCCCAGTTGAACGAGAACCAGGAGGAGAGCTGGAACAAGCTTACAAGGGTACTTACCCATGAGATAATGAACACCATTACCCCAATTGTCTCCCTGAGCGATACACTTAACCAGTGTGCCGTGGAGGATAAGCTGGACCCTAACTACATTTCCGGGCTGGAGACAATTTCAGCCTCTTCAAAGGGGCTGCTCAGTTTTGTGGAGTCGTACAGAAGCCTTACAAGGGTGGCTGCCCCAATCCGCAAATCGTTCCTGGTGAGCGAACTGGTGGAGAGGGTATTCCAGCTTTCGGCCCCATACACTTCAGAGGCTGGAGTAGAAACTGTTTATGTGGAGAAGACCGAGGATGTTATCCTTTGGGCAGATGAAAACCAGATTGCCCAGATCCTTATAAATCTTGTTAAGAATGCGGCCCAGGCAGAGGCTACCCGCATTGAGATATCCGTGGAGCTGGATTCCCTTGAGAATGTGGTAATTGAGGTCTTCAATAACGGTACTCCAATAAGTGCAGAGGGGCGTGAGGAGATTTTTGTGCCGTTCTATACCACCAAACAGGAGGGAACCGGCATAGGCCTTTCCCTTTCACGCCAGATCATGCGTCTGCACAACGGCTCCCTTACCCTCGCCCGCAGCGATTCCCAGGGCACAGTCTTCAAGCTCAAGTTCTCGTGACCACGGGCGGTCACGGTTTTCAACGGTATTTCCTTTGAATTTATTGCCCCCTGTTTATCAGTGAGTTGTACAAGAAGATGACGTCACAAAAGCGGCAAGGATGTCTACATCCAGCCCTAGGTTTGCATGGAGTGGGGTGGTGTAGCGGAACATTCCTTCTGAGCCCAGTTTTATGAGGTTGTAGTCTATGCTGCCAAGGGTGTAGGTTTTGTCTGCAACTGCAGGCAGGTAGCGGCCGAGGGACTTGTCATAAACTTCAACTGAAGATATACGGCGGGGTGCCCCTTGGGCAATATGGTGGAACAGCCCGTCCTCTCCCATAACCACAGGTGATGCAACGGTAGTGTCAACAGCATATCTGAGCCCGCTCACCTGCATGAAACTGCCACTGGACAAAGGCAAATATTTTACAGATGCCTCCAGAATATCAAGCAGTTGTGCGCCTGTAAGGGAGACTGTGCAGGCATTGTTGCCAAACGGAAATACAGAGAGCAAATCATTATATGTAATCTCCCCAGCCTTCAGGCCGCTACGGATTCCACCGCCGTTCACCATTGCAATATCTGTCCCCAGCACAGTACGGAAAGCGTCGGCACAGAAAGTTCCAATTGCCATCTGCCGGTCACGCACCAGCCAGTTTTTCTCCTGGTCGAGGGCCGGCATGTCATTTTCTATCTTCCCGACAACTTTTTCTCCGGCCGCCAAAACTTCACTTTGCACCTTTTCGGTAAAGGCGGCAACTGTGGAATCTGCCGGCAGCGTACCGGTAGCAAAATGCTCGCAGCTGAACTTGCCGTCTGTTGAGAGAACCAGTTTCCCTATGTGTGCAAATCCATATCCTGCAGATGACAGCAGCACAGGGGAACCTTTTCTGTCGGGAATAATGCTGTCGGGAATAAAGGAGTGGGAGTGGCCGTCAAGCACTACGTCTATACCGGTGATCCCCTTCACCAGCTCCACGGAAGTTGGGGAATCCCCATCTTTCACAGCCCCCAGGTGGGAAAGGAGCACCACATAGTCTGCCCCTTGCTTCCTTGCTTGGTCTATCCAATATTGGGTTTTGGGGAGGAGATTCTTCAAATTGAAACTGTACGCTGGGTTGCCGCTGCTGTCTGTAAAAGTGTTTGGAGAGACCGATGTTGCTGTGGAAGGGGTTATAATGCCAATGAAGGCTATATCGCACTCCCCGTAATTTATAATGCTGTAGGGCTTGAATACCGGTCTGTCATTTTCCAATGATGTAAAATTTGCACACAGCTCCTCTGCCTTCAGGTCCCGGGCCATTTCCATCAGCCTTGGCATTCCATAATCAAACTCATGGTTTCCCAGAGCCACAAGATCATATCCCACGAGATTCATTATCCCGATTATGGATTCTCCGCGGGTGACTGAACCGGTAACGCCTCCCTGCACAAAATCACCGCTCGAAACTACTGTTACATACGGAGTTCCGTTTGCCAGCTCCGCTTTGAGGGCTGCTATCCTGGCATACCCATCTACAGCGCAATGTGCGTCACTTTCAAACAATACCACCACCGGGCTCTGCGGCATATCCGGCATCCTGCTGCCGCCCGTACACCCTGCAGCCAGCAGCCCCGCCAAAAGGCAAAATATTCTACATAGAGATTTCATCTTTCAAATGTAGCGTTTTTTTGTGACGTTGTCTTCTTTTACAATTGTTTGTTAATCAAACAATTGTAAAAAGATGTGCAGGGGAAAGCCCGGCACATCTTTTTGCATTTTGCTGAGTATCAGCAAAATGCAAAAGAAGACAACGTCACAATGTAAAGAAAATTATCACCTGTAAAGTTTCTTTACACTTTTTATTATCTGCTAATTTGTGTAAATAGCAGTAAGACAATAAGTTAAGTGTTTTGGCACGGGCGTTGTTCCATTTGTGGCATAGTGTAAATGTGTAAAGCGTTTAAGTGTAAAGAGACTATTTATGAAACTTAAAAGAGACATTGTTAAAATCCTTTCATTGGCATTGGGGCTGGCTATAGGTGTTGTGCTTATTGCAAAGGTGTGTTTTGAATTGCAGTATGACAGTTACTATGCCCATAAGGAGCGGGTTTACAGGATAATGACAGGTGCTGTAAGGCATAATGAGGAGCCGTTGAGTGCCGGACAGGTGAGTGGAGCAGTGGCTCCAGGGTTCAGGGAGTTTGTGCCGGGAGTGGAGGTAGCCACCAGAGTAACTACAGTTTTTGACAGCAAGAGCTATTATACAGAGGACAACAACAAGCTTACTGCCCATCTGCTGTTGGCTGATACAAGCTTCTTTGATATTTTCACAAGGGAGATTTACAGCGGAGATCCCCATAAGGTTTTCTCAGAGTGGGGAAAGGTGATGGTTTCCCGCTCCTTTGCCCAGAAGTTGGGAGGTCTGGAGGAAGCTGTCGGGAAGACAATTTACAATGAATCCCTGCCGCAGGCAAAGTTTACCGTTGAGGGTGTGTATGAGGATTTTCCCCGTAACTCCACTTTTGCTTCGGTTGATATATTGCTGAGTGTGCCTACTTATGCCAAAAACAGTACGGAAAACTGGTTGGGGAACGACCGCTATTACGGTTTTGTGAAATTGCAGGAGGGTGTTGATCCGGAGACTCTTAAGGATGCCATTCATGCAATGCAGGAGAAGAACCAGCCTATGGAGCAGATGGAGGAGTCGGGGCTTAAGCTGTGGTATTTCCTGGAGAGGGCAGACAAACAGCATTTGTCGGAGAAGACCAGCAGGAATATGGTGATTATGCTTTCTCTGGTGGCATTGCTTCTCATTTCGGCGGCTTGTGTAAACTATGTGCTCAATACCATCTCCTCTGTTGTGCAGAGGGCCAAGGAGGTGGGGGTGAGAAAATGTTACGGTGCCGGCAACGGCAGCATCATTGGGCTCATACTTAAGGAGGCTGCACTCAATCTGTTTGTTTCCATATTGCTGGCCATTGCATTGGTGCTTGCACTACAGGGTACAATTGAGAGCCTTTTGGGAGCACCGCTCACTTCATTGTTCAATGGCCTGTCCATTGCTGCAGCAGTTGTAGTGTGCACAACGGTATTGTTGGTTTCGGGCCTTATTCCGGCAAGAATTTTTATGGGAATTCCAGTGGCTGCAGCGTTCCGCAACTACAAGGAGACAAAAAGGAGATGGAAGCTGGTATTCCTTACACTCCAGTTCACCTTTACAATCTTTCTGGTTTGTATACTGATAATTTTTGGACGTCAGTATAATATGATGCTCAATGAGGATTTGGGATATGAGTATGACAATCTGCTTG
>JAEIGA010012177.1_pt1 | contig 13051 bp, 10 predicted proteins | sample 9270691 | NCBI WGS metagenome assembly JAEIGA01 (sample SAMN17057246, study PRJNA624740) | gut metagenome | biome: biome; isolation source: fecal sample | host: Bos grunniens | place: China: Xizang | collected 2019 | reverse complement strand
CCTCCGACAGGAGATTTTTATCTATGGCGTAAAGGCTTTCATCCATGACCAGCATATCATAATCCACTGCCATCCGGAAGAGACGGTCCAGCATCTCATCATTCTTTCGATGAAGATCATTGAGTTCTTCCTCGTTCATGGCAAAAGTCCATTTCTCCACATCAAAGCTGGGGACCACCGTCACCCCCGGCAGATAATCGATGATATTTCTCTCACTGGACGTATTGTCCTTCAGGAACTGATACAGAAGGACCTTCTTGCCGCTGCCACTGGCCCGGGTGGTCAGACCCATGATGCAGGTGGTTTTCCCTTTCCCGTTTCCACAGTAAAGATGAACCAGCCCGATACCCGAAGTGTCATCCCTAAGGCCACCGCATCCGATGGGACCTTCCTCATCCTCCTTCTTCTCCTCCTGCAGATCACAGCCTGCCTCTGGGGGAGTATCCGCTGATCTGTTATCGCCAAACAAGATCCGGTAGATCCTGTCCATATCCAGATGGTTTCTAATCAGATCTGCCAGCTTGTCATACTGAATCTCTTTATACTCTGCGATGCTTAATTCATCCGCCTCCGGATCGATGCCCTTCTCTTTCATGATCTGGTGTACCAGGGCGAATACCAGCTCTTCATTATCGAAAATCCCGTGAAGATAACTCCCCCAGATCCTCCCGTCCGGCGTCATGTAGGCATCCGTTCTTCCATCTTCCAGGGTGAGGATGGGAACCGCGTTCCCCAGGTTTTCCGTCGTACCCATGTGAATCTCATAACCTTCCACACAGCGATTCTCTAGATGATAGAGGTTATGTTCCTCCGAGAAGCTTCCTTGGATACGGGTTCTGGTCTTGTCCCCCTGGAAAGTGGTTGCCAGATCCAGAAGTCCAAGCCCTCTCATATCTCCGCCATGTTCCACGCCCTCCGGATCATGCAATTCCTTACCCAAAAGCTGGAATCCTCCGCAGATACCGATGATACGGCACCTGCGCGCCTGGCGGATTATGGCGGCCTCCAGACCGTTTTCTATGAGCCATTCCATATCTGCCATGGTGTTTTTGGTACCGGGGAGAAGGATCAGGTCCGGTTCTCCCAGTTCTTTTTTATCTGTCACATACCGCAGGGACACTCCCTTGATCAGTTCAAATACACTGAAATCGGTAAAATTGGAAATATGGGGGAGACGGATCACCGCCACATCGATCCCTTCCTGAATCTCTTTCTGATTCAGACGGTCAGACAGGCTGTCCTCGTCGTCCACATCGATCTTCTCCATGGGCAGGACTCCCAGAACAGGCTTTCCTGTGAGGTCCTCCAGCATCTTAAGACCTGGTTTCAGAATCTCCGCATCACCTCGGAATTTGTTGATGACGATACCGCAGAACCGGTCCTGGTCTTCCTGTGGCAGCAACTTGACTGTTCCGTAAGCAGAGGCAAAGACGCCTCCACGGTCGATATCCGCCACCAGGATGACCGGAGCATCCGCCATCTTGGCCATGCCCATATTGACGATATCATTCTCTGCCAGATTAATCTCCGCAGGGGACCCCGCGCCTTCGATCACCACGATATCATTTTCATCCGCGAGATGGCGGAAAGCTTTCATCACTTCCGGAGCCAGGCTGTCCTTCATCTTATAATAGTCCTGGGCGCTTAAATTATCATAAACTTCCCCGTTTACAATAACCTGAGAGCCCATGTTGGAAGTAGGTTTTAAAAGGATGGGATTCATCCAGTGGGTGGGCTCGATCATGGCGGCTTCCGCCTGCATAGCCTGGGCACGTCCAATCTCCAGTCCCTCCTTTGTAATATAAGAATTCAAGGCCATATTCTGGGATTTAAAGGGGGCAACCCGGTATCCATCCTGCTTAAAGACCCGGCACAGACCTGCTGTTACAAAACTTTTCCCGGAATTCGACATGGTACCCTGAACCATAATTGCTTTTGCCATATAATCCTCCTGTCGTTTATCTGTGTTACTCTCTATATCAAGACTCGCTCTCATCAGCTGAAGTTGAATTATCTACCAGAATGTCTCTCAGGGTCCGGATCAGCTGGCAGTTGGATGCGTGATCCTTCACTGCGACCCTCCAGTAGTCTCTGCCCAGATTGACGTAATTACTGCAGTTTCTTATCATGAATCCCCTTTTCTCCAGTTTCCTGTCCAAATCCTCCCGGCCAGGGGCCCGGAAAAAGAGGTAGTTTGCCTGTCCGTCATAAAGCCGGATGGGCATGGCCGCCATCTCTTTTTTCATGAAGGCCAGTTCCCGGGCAACGGTATCTATCACCCTTTTCTTGTAGTCTTTTAAAGACAATGCACAGATACCTGCCTCCTGTGCCAAGGTGCTGACGGACCAGGACTGGCCGGCCCGGTTGACCGCCTCTATGACGTCCGGGTTACTGCTTAAAAGGTATCCCAGACGGATTCCCGGAAGGGCGTATAGTTTGGTAAATGATTTCAGAATAATCAGGTTGTCATACTTTTCCAGGTAAGGTTTCAGGGTATATTTCTCTTCTTCCCTGCAAATCTCCAGGAAACATTCATCCAGCATCAGGAAGACGCCTTCCTGTTTTGCTTTATCCAATATTCTTAGCAGATACTCCCTTTCCAGCAGGAGGCCGGTGGGATTGTTTGGATTACAGAGGATCAGCATATCATAGTCCCCTGTTATCTCAGAGATGAGGTCTTCCCTGGGCAGCAGGTCTTCATCCATTCTGTGGTAAACGATCCCGGATCCTGCCGTCCGCAGTGCCTCCTCATATTCCACGAAAGCGGGAACCGGAAGAAGTACTTTCTGCGGTTTCATGCCGAATGCAAGACGGAAAAGAAGGTCTGCGCCGCCGTTGCCGCAGGCGATCCATTCTTCCCTGACTTTATCATTTTCTGCTATGGCCTCCCGCAGTCTTGTGCACTCCGGATCCGGATAATTGATCATGTCATCAATGGAGGCGATGACGGTCTGACGGATCTCCTCCGGGATTCCCAGGGGGCTGATATTGGCAGAAAAATCCATGATCCGGTCCTGGCTGATTCCCAGTTCTTTTGCCTTCTTATAGATATTTCCGCCATGACAATCTGTTTTCATCTTCTATAACCTCTGACTTAGTTTTCTTTCTCATACATTTCTCATAAGATTGGGCTGCCTGTTGCGACCCGGATAAGAACAATGACCGCGATACACAGAATCAACATGAGAAAAGCACTCACATAGAGCAGCTGATTCGTCCGTTTGATATCCTCGTATTCCACCGGGCGGATGTCATCACCTATGGTAGGTTTTACCACCGGTTTTCCGAAATACAGGTGGGTTCCACCCAGCTGTATATTCAAGGCCCCTGCTGCCACAGCTTCCGTCTGGGCGCTGTTGGGGCTGAGATGATTAAACCGGTCCCTGCGGTAAATCCGGATGGCGCCGTCCGTGTCTAATCTCAGTATGGCTGTGGCCAGTATCATAAGCACGGCGGCAATTCTGGCAGGAATAAAATTACAGATGTCATCCAGATGTGCCGAGGCATATCCCAGATTGATCAGTTCTTCATTCTTGTAGGCCACCATGGAATCCAATGTGTTCACCGCTTTGTAGGCAAAACCCAGGGGGGCTCCCCCCAAAGCGATAAAAAACATGGGGGCGATCACACCGTCCGCCGTGTTTTCCGCGATGGTCTCCACGTCTGCCTTGGCCACTTCACTCTCATCCAGTTCCATGGTATCCCTGCCCACAAGATAGGAGATTTCTATTCTGGCGCCGGCCAGGTCGCCGGCTTTCAGCCGGTCATAGACTTTCATGGATTCTTTCTTCAGGCTTTTGGTGGCAAGGATCTGATAGATAAAGAATGCTTCCAGGGCAAAGGCTAACATGGGATGGATCTTTGCTGCCAGGAAGAGGATCCCGTATACCACAAAAAATGTTCCCAGCACGATCACCATGGTCAGAAGGTAGCCGCATAAGAGTTCTGATTTCTCTTTTCGCTCCAGGCCCTTCTCCCTGGCTTCCTGGTAGGAACAGCCATAGATCATTCGCTGCATTCCATTTTTCAGTTTCGTTATAAACCATCCGATGATCTGTACCGGATGGATGAGACCATGGGGGTCTCCAATCAAGAGATCCAGGAAAAAACCCAGGATCATCGCATAGACCAGTTTCATCTCGTACCTTTCGTAAATTCTGCGGCCATATCGACAAACCGCTGTGCCATATCCTTGCAGTTATGAAAATAAAAATGGGGGTAACCCGCCAGGATATTTCCTTCGATGTGCAATCCATCCCAGCGTCTGCCGGTGGATTTCTCCAGGACCGCGGCATCTCCGGGGTTTACCGCCTTGGAATAATGAAACTCATGGACACGGACCCGGTCACCGGCATGGAGATAGGAACTGTCCTGTCTTGCCTGTAAAGTTACATAGCCAAACTGCATGGACAGGCGGTCCGTCATCTGCACATCCGTATCGATCAGGCCGAGCATGGGCATACTGCTTCCGTCCGTCTCCACCAGATTCCTGCATGCATACATGAAGCCACCGCATTCCGCAATGATAGGCTTTCCTCTACGGGCAGCCTCCCGGATGGAACGGAGCATTTCCTCATTTTCCGACAGTTCTTTTCGATAAGTCTCCGGGTATCCTCCACCCAGATAGATTCCTCCGATATCCTCCGGAAGTTTCTTGTCATTTACCGGGCTGAAAGGCACCAGCTCAGCACCGCATTGCTCCAGGATATCCAGATTCTCCTGATAGTAAAAACAGAAAGCTTTATCCCTTGCCACGGCAATCCTTGCCTTCTTCTCAGGCAAAGCGGGTCTTTCCACGCCGGCAAGGCCGGGAGCCCCGGCTCCGATTTCCAGGATGGCATCAAGGTCTATCCCTTCTTCCGCTGTTTTACCCAAAGATTCGATGACCTGATCCAGATTCTCGATCTCCGCTGCTGTCATAAGTCCAAGATGCCTGCTTCCGATGTGAATACCTTCTTTCTGGGGGAAATATCCCACCACCTTGATGGGGAGGGTTTTCTCTATCTCCGGTTTCATCATCTGATACATCCCTTTCGAGCAGCGGTTCAGAATCACACCAGCCACAGGGTTATCCCGGTACTCCAGCATTCCTTTGATCAGCGGGATCATGGTGTGGGACATCCCTTTCACATTGATGATCAGGATCACCGGCGTTTTTGTCTCCATGGAGACGGTATAGGTGCTTTTGTCACATGAAATCCCGATTCCGTCGTAGTATCCCATAACGCCTTCCACCACGGAGAATTCCGCATGGCAGCTGTCCTTAGCCATGAGATAACGCAGGTCATCCCCGGTGGAGAAAAAAGGATCGAGATTACGGCACTGCTGGCCGGTAATGTGGCTGTGCAGCATGGGGTCGATATAATCCGGCCCGCATTTGTAGGGCTGGATCAGGACACCCCGGTCTGTCAGAGCCTTCAACACACCGCAGGTTATGCTGGTTTTGCCACATCCGCTGTTTGCCCCGGCGAACAGGATACGCGGCATGTTTAATGTATCTTCCATTTTTTTAATCCTTCTTATCAATAATTACTGGTCAGGTCTGCGGATGAGGACCATAGTGATCCCCGCTTTCCTGCAGGCATCCACCTTCACATCCACCCCTCCGGTCTTTCCGCTGTCCTTGGAAACCATGACGGCAGCGCCGGTTTGACGGATCAGTTTTAAGTTGTCCTCCTCGGTATAAGGAGGCATCTGGCCAAATACATGATCCTCCGAATACCCGGCTTTCCTGCATCCTTCATAGGAGCTTTCATTGTCAAGAACCCGTACGAACACCCGGTTTATGGCGTCACTGACCCCGGCTTCATAGGCTCCACAGGTATTGACTCCCGTAGTCAGAAGGATGTTCCCCTCCAGCCGGTTCAGAACGCTTATGGCTTCCTCGGTGTCTGCCACCGAGATGATTCCCTCGTAGTCATAGGATAGCCGGTTTCTTTCGTAACGAAGGTATTCGATCCCCAGAAGCGCAGTTGCCTCTTTCACGGTCCGGGTTACGATTCTTGCAAATGGATGGGAGGCGTCGATAACCCTGTCACAGGGGTTCTCCCGAAACAGCCCCAGAAAGCCATCAAGATCCAGACGTCCGATGTGGACATCAATCCGGTACTCCTCAAGCATCTGAGCTCCCAGGTCCGTAGCCACGCAGGCCAGCACCTTATGTCCTTTTTTTAATTGTTCCTTGATCACTTCCCTCGATTCCGAGGTTCCTGCAATCACGATCGTATCATATCTCATTTTTATTAATTATATTACTCTCTTTAAATGGTGTCTTCTTTATCGGTGTCACCCTCTCAGATCTGGCCTGCCGACCCAAGATGGTCCGCAAACAAGCGGGCGATGGCATCGAATTCTCCCAGTCCGATCACATAGGGTTCCACCTGAAAACCGTTTTTGATGAGAATTGATTTCCAGGAATCCTCCTCATCTCCCGCCAGGTCTTCTCTGGCATGAAGTCCCGCCACGATCAGCAGTGGCATCAGAAGAACTTTCTCCACATGAGTCCTTTTCAGGCGTCGAAGAATATAATCCAGTTTCGGAAAACCTTCCACGGTTGCCATGAAGGTGTTGTTGTAACCCATATCCCTCAGCATGTCCTCAAACATAAAGTAGGTGCTGTTGGCAGAATGTTCCGAGCCGTGACCCATCAGCACAAGGGCATCATTTTCACCCAGGCGGTCCTTAACCTGATTCATGACAGCCTGGCAGACACTCTCATAGTCACTCTCATCGCTGAGCAAAGGTTTCCCGATCCGGATCACAGGAATTTTATCCTTATACTTCATTAAGATCGCTGACAATTTGTCGTACTCGATTCCCCCGATGATGTGGGTGGGCTGGCAGATTACTTCCTCATAGCCTTCCGCCACCAGATGTTCCATCACATCTTCAGGATTCATAATAGTGATATCCTGGGTTTTCTTCAGTTTACGGATGATCATGCCGGAGGTAAATGCCCGGTAAAAATCGTAATCCGGATATGCTTTCCTACAAGTCTCTTCTATATTTACAATGGCACCTATGGCACCTTCATAGGTGGTGCCGAAACTGACAACAACCAAAGCTTTTTTCATCTGTTTCACGAAACGCTTCCTCCTATAAACCCGGTGAAAAGCATCACCGGATTGTTTGTATCCACGATATGGTATCCGCCGATCTTGCGGCTTCGGCCGACCGTGGCCTGGATCATATCATAATCCGGATCATATCTGCCCATGATCTCGCTGGTTTCTGCGATAGTTTCTATGGTCACCGCTGATACTGTCACCTGCACCGGTTTGTCAAAACCAGCGATGACTTCCATGATCCGGGCCAGTCTTCCTCCGCTCCCTCCGATAAATACCTTGTCGGGAACCGGCAGCTTTCCGACTGTCTCCGCGGCATCCCCGCTCCAGATAGTCAGATTGTCCGTGGAGAATTTTTCCTTGTTTTTCCGGATCAGGGAAAGGGCAAGTTCATTTCTTTCCACGGCATGAACCTGGCCGAAAGGCACCTGTCTGGCACACTCTATGGAAATGGATCCGGTACCTGCGCCGACATCCCACACGATATCATCCGGATGCAGTCTCATTTTATGCAGGATAAGAACCCGGATCTCTTCCTTGGTCATGGGGGTTTTATCCCGTTCAAAATCCTCGTCCCTGAGAAAACAGGGCCGCATGACCTTTCTGGGAGAAGGATTTTTTATCATGGCCACACACAGGGAAGGGTATTCATGTTTTACCATCTCCCCGGGGCTGCCGGACAAAAGTACCTGGTCCTCATAAGAAAGATTGGAACCGGCAAAAACCGTCACATCATCAAGATGGTAATCCAGCATGATCTGTGAGAGCCAGGCCGGGCCCTGGTCTTTGCTGCACAGGAAGAAAACCTTGGAATTCTCTGTGACATTTAATGCGATGGAACCTCTGCTGCGGCTTCTTCCATGAACACTCAGAAGTAACGCGTCCTCCATCGTCTCCCCAAAGGCCGCTCCCAGCATCTGGAGGGACCCGATTCCCGGAATGACTTCTATCTCCCAGTCCACACTGACAGGATCATTCAGTATGGTTTTATATAAACTGTACATCAGCGGGTCCCCACTGACGGTCAGCACTACATCCTTCTCTTCTTTCAGCCTCTGATCGATCAGTGCGATCGTATCTTTGATCTTGCCCATGGCTTCAAAACAGGTAGTCTCACTTGGACAATACTCCCGCAGCATGGGAAGAAGCCTTCTGGCAGCAATGACGGTATGGGCCTTCTCCATCTTTTCTTTGGCAATCGGCATAAAATATCCGGGACTTCCCGGACCGATTCCTACAACAGTCAGCAAACTCATGGATTATCTCCTTATAGGGTCTATAGGGGGTCAGACCCCATCAAGGGGTCTGACCCCTTTTTAACACTTTGACAAGTACTTGGTGGGCATTTTCGCTTTCGGCGAGTACATTATTCTTACTATCCAGAAGGATGATGCCCACTTCTGCCATCTGATGGGCTGTCTTCATACAGCAGAGGGAAGCTTTCTGGGCGATGTCCGGCCAGATGGCCTGGTAGCCTTCTTCCTCCACCACTTCCATGGCAGATTTTGTGGTGTAGCAGTCATAGATCTTTCGGATTACTTCCACCGGTGCCCCATGCAGTGCCACATGGGTGCAGATGGTCTCTATCCTGCCATCTGCCACATGGCTGTGGGTGTTCATGGTTCCGGAAGCCACCTTGACCAGTTTCCCCACAAATCCACCGATCAGGATGGTGGTAAATCCCAGTTCGACTGCTTCCTCGATCATATATCCGATATAATTGCTCACCTGAAGGATGCATTTGAATTCTCCGTAGAGGTCTTTTAACGCATTCTCTCCCGTGGTTCCAAGGACAAAGAGAATCTCATGGAAACCTTGTTTTGCATACATCTGAAGTTCTGCCAACAAGGAATCTTTCATGGCTTCCTCACTCATGGGCCGGACGATACCGGTGGTTCCCAGGACAGACAGTCCACCCACGATCCCCAGTCTGGGGTTGAAGGTCTTCCGGGCTATGGTCTCCCCTCCCGGGATACGGACAGTCACGACAGCAGCCTTCTCCCCGATGATTTTCCGCAGGGCCTTCTCCGCCATCTGCCGGGGGACAGGGTTTATGGCCCAGTCACCCGGAGGAATCTTCAGGCCTTCCTGTGTGACCATGCCGATCCCTTCTCCTCCGACGAAACGGATCGGGCCATCCTCCTTCAGGATCTCAACGGATGTGATGATCTTGCTGCCATGAGTGACATCAGGATCATCCCCGGCGTCCTTGATGATGCCACAGGCTCCATCCCCCTCAGGGATCACTTCCAGATATAATGTTTTTCCGATGGGAGTCTCCACCTCAATGATATCCGGACATCGGCCTGTCATCTGCCATATGGCAGATGCCGCTGCCCCTCCTGTCATGCAGGAGCCGGTGGATACTCCCTCTCTCAGTTTTTTCATAATGAATTATTTCTCTATATATTAATTCTTAATTCCGACTCTTCACATCTGATACAGCATAGCGTTGCAGATGGTGGCTGCGATGTTGCTTCCGCCTTTTCTTCCCTTTGGAACGATGTAAGGAACTCCTGCCTTCATGATCAGTTCTTTGGATTCCACTACATTGACAAATCCTACAGGAGCGCCAATGATCAATGCCGGTTTCACCTGACCGTCACGGATCATCTCATACAGGCGGATCAGGGCGGTAGGAGCATTGCCGATGGCAAAGATCACTTCCCCATCCAGGGCAGCCCCGCGTTCCATACAGATGGCCGCACGGGTCACTCCCCGTTCCCTGGCCTCCGCCGCAACATCCTCATCGGCCATGAAGCAGTAAGCTTCCCCGCCGAATTCCGACAGCTTTTTTTTGTTGATTCCCGACCATGCCATGCGGGTGTCCGTCACGATATGGGCGCCTCGACGGATGGCATCCATGCCGATCCTGGCCGCATTCTCGGAAAAGCAGAGATTATCGGCATAGTCAAAATCGGCGGAAGTATGAATACAGCGTTTCACGATAGAAAACTCCGGCTCAGGCCAGGTACGCCCGTTCAGCTCGCTGGTGATGATCTCCATACTTCTCTTCTCTATATCTGCAGGTTTTACGATCTCTATATTATCTAACAAAGTAGGTCTCCTTTCTTAATCCAGCTCCTCATAGGTACCGAAATTCGTCTGCTCGAAGCTGGGCAGTTCCCAGTATGCCTTAAAAGCATAATCTGCGATGGTAAATCCCATAACCGCGCCGGTTCCTTCTCCCAGACACATGTTGGCCAGAATATAAGGCTGTTTGCCCATGGCATCCAGCACCAGACGTCCTGCCGGCTCATTGGAACAATGAGATGGGCAGACATAGGGGGAGCACTGGGGTGCGATTCTCGTGGCCACCAGGGCTGCGATGGAGGAAATGAAACCGTCGATAAAAATCGGGACATTCAGCGCTGCCGCGCCGATAAAGCATCCCACCAGGCCGGCGATATCCAGACCGCCCACCTTGGATAGCACATCGATGGGATCATCCTTATCCACATGGTTGATGGCGATGCTGTCTTTGATTACCTGAATCTTATTCTCCAGGTCCTTGCTGGTAAGACCTGCTCCTTTTCCGGTAACCTTTTCAACGGACTGGTCCAGCAACACAGAGCAGATGGCGCTGCTGGTGGAGGTGTTTCCAATCCCCATCTCACCGGTAGCAAATAAGGTATATCCCTTATCTTTTAATGTCTCCACCATTTCAATGCCCACTTCAATGGCCTTGATGGCTTCCTCCCTGGTCATGGCAGGGCCCTTTCTCATATTGTCCGTACCGTACTTGATCTTGCGGGAAATCACCTTGGGATTATCGCAGTCTGTGACGATTCCGATGTCCACAGGGTATACGTCGGCTCCGCTCATTCCGGACATGATACAGATGGTGGCGTTATGTTTTGTCATATTTTCCGTCACTGTCTTTGTCACTTCCTGTCCGGTCTGGGTTACGCCTTCTGCCACCACACCGTTGTCCGCCGCCATAACGATCACGGCTTTTTTTCCGATGTGGGGCTCTTTCTCTCTGTAGATTCCGGCAAATGAGATCACCATCTCTTCCAGTCTTCCCAGGCTGTGGAGGGGTTTCCCCAGGGTATTCCATCTTGCACTTGTATACTGCATCGCTTCCTCATCGAGGGGCGTAATCCGTTCAATTGCTTCCTGTAATGTCATTTCCTAACCTTAACCTTTCTGTATTACAGATTACATAACTCTATGATCCGGCTGGAGATTCCAAGAGGAAATCCCCAGAATCTTATGATGACCAAAACCATCAGGAGGAGCAGGACTTCCGCCAGTTCGCTCCCGGCGCCCATCACATCTCCTGTAATCCCGCCGATCTTGCCGGTGATATATACCCGGAAGAGGTAGGCGAATCCAAACAGTAACCCATACATCAGGATACCCCACCAGGCATATGCCGCAAACATGGCAGCAATTCCCAGGATCATAGTCCCGATCAGAGTTCCGAAAGAGATGGTTCCCACGTAGATACCTATCCCTTTTTCCCTTGGATAGATGGCTTTATAGACGATGGCACCCTGCACCATCTTTCCTGCCACGGGCATCATGAGAATCATCAGGGGGATAAACCTTTCATATTCCGCCACAAATGCATACAGACCACAGACCTTTAGCATGATATCAAAGCACATGGCGATGGCACCGTTGGTCCCGATGCGGCTGTCCTTCATGATTTCCAGCATCCGCTCCCTAGTCCTGGCGGAATAGATACCATCCGCTGTATCGGAGAGGCCATCCAGATGAAAGGCTCCGGTGACACAGAAATTCGCAAGCAGAGCAAATATGATGCCAAAAACCGGAGGAAGGATAAGACCAACAAGCAGGTATACCGCCATGTCCACGATTCCGATAATCAGGCCTACCACAGGGTAGTAGAGAAAGCCCTTATGCATATCTTCGTCCTTCACTTCTCCCAGATTCACATTGACAGGGATCCTGGTCATGAATCCCAGGGTCAGCAAGAACCGTTTGATCTGTGTTTTCATATGTCCTCCCGCTCTATTTCTCCCTGACATCCAGCATAAGGGCATCCACGATGCCTTTGGCCGTGTATTCGTAGGCCGTTCTGGATACGGAGATTCCGTATTTCTCTGCCGTCTTCGTTGTGACAGGACCGATGCTGATATATTTTCCTGCCACCTGGTCCTTGTCTTCCACCATTTCAAAGAAAGCCTTCACAGCGGAAGAACTGGCAAATGTAATATAGTCACAGGTCTTAACAAGACGGTTTAACTCCTCAGCCTTTCTTTCGTCCTGAACCGTATGGTAAAGGGAGATACAGGTATGAGGAACTCCCGCTTCCTCCAGAGCATCCGGCAGTAGCCGGTTGGCTTCCTCCGCCCGCAGAAGGAGGACATGATCCTTCTGTGTCAGGTGAGGAATCATAGCCTCGGCCATATCCTTGGAAGAAAACAGGGTCGGAACCAGATCTGCATAGATTCCATGGTTCTCCAGTGCCGCCTGGGTAGCTTCACCGATCACGGCGAAATGAATATGGTTAAAGGACCGGATGTCCTTGTGTAAATTTCTGATCTGTTCAAAGAAAATCTCCACCCCATTGACACTGGTGAAGACGATCCAGGTATATTTCCCAATCTCCTCGATGGCTCTGCCAAGCTCCGGCCCGTTTATCTTCTCAGTCCGGATCAGGCTGAAAGAGATGGCTTCCGCCCCCTCCTCTTTCAGGAGCGGGGACAGATGATCTGCCATGGAACGGCTTCCCGTTACCAGGACTCTCTGACCGGAAAGAGGCTTCTTTCCATACCAGTCCAGTACTTCCCTGAGGCTTACCACGTCTCCCACCACAGTGATGGCAGGCGTCTTGATTCCCTCTTTTTTCACGATTTCTACGATCTCATACAGTCGTCCCACTGCCACTTTTTGTCTGGCGGTGGTTCCTTCCTGCAATACTCCCACCATGGTCTCCGGGTCTTTCCCGTATTCCATAAGGCGGGATACGATATTGGGCAGATTACTCAACCCCATAAGGAAAATCAGGGTTCCCT
>JAEIGA010012176.1_pt1 | contig 13052 bp, 11 predicted proteins | sample 9270691 | NCBI WGS metagenome assembly JAEIGA01 (sample SAMN17057246, study PRJNA624740) | gut metagenome | biome: biome; isolation source: fecal sample | host: Bos grunniens | place: China: Xizang | collected 2019 | reverse complement strand
CTTATGGGTCTCGGCTACGAGGTCATAAGACTCGCAGGCAAGCACGATAACGTCATCACCCGCATAATGTCAGCGCCCGGCATCTGGGCACAGAGGCTCACCACAAAGGAGCCCACCGAGGATATGCTCGAGATCGCAATCATCTCGCTCAAGTGCGCGCTTCGCGACGATTTCCCCGAATTTAAGGAATTCTACGAGAGCCGCGGCTGGGAAAAGAAGCCCGAGGACTCTGCCGAGGCCGCGACCGAGCCCGAAAACACTGAATGCGAAGCGATCGAATCTAAAGATGAAATCTCATCTCCCGACTGCACAGATGAAAGCGCGGCCGAGTCTGCTCCGGCGTTAGACTCCACACCCAAAGGGGACCGGGCATGAGGCTCTCCTCTGCCATAACGCGCCTCACCGAGGCGGGAATAGACGAGGCGAGGCTCGAAGCGAGAATACTCTTCTCAAAAATCGGTGGCATCAAGGATTGCGAGCTTCTGTTCGACCCCGAGTGTGACTCTGATGAGCTAGAGGCAGCTATAGAAAAGCGCTGCCAGCGAATCCCGCTTGCATACATTCTGGGCGAAGCGGACTTTTATCGCGAGAGCTATCGCGTTACGCCCGACTGCTTGATTCCGCGCCCGGAAACCGAGCTTCTCGTTGATTATGCTGTAAATCACATCCCAAGCGGAGCACGATTTGCCGATATCTGCACGGGTAGCGGATGCATAGCAATTTCCACCTTAAAAAACACGAAGAACACCACCGCGGTGGCGCTAGACCTATCACGCGCGGCGCTTGCGCTCGCCGAGGAAAACGCTGAGCGCAACGGTGTGTCCGGCAGGATCGAATTCACCCTTGGCGATGCTCTCCTCGGAATCGAGGGCAGATTTTTCGCTATTCTTTCGAATCCACCATACGTCTCGGAGGCGGCTTACGCCACCCTCGAGGCAGAAATATACGCAGAGCCGAAAATGGCCTTTGTCGGAGGTAAGGACGGCGGAGATTTTTACCGCAGAATGATTCCGATCTACAAGAAAAACCTCACAGAGGGCGGATTTATCGCTTTCGAGATAGGGTATGACCAAGGCGATCTCCTTCGAGCTCTCGGCGGCGAAAACGGCATGACCGTTTCTATAATCAAGGACTACTCCGGACAGGACAGAATAGCCGTACTGAGACCGCAGTAATTCACCCTTCGCATCACCCGGACATATATTGTCCTTGAGGTGATGAAATTATGACAGACAAGAAGCGTGTCGCCCTGATCTACGGCGGCAGGGGGCTTGAGCACTCGGTTTCGGTATCGGGAGCAAAGGACGTCCTTCTGCTGATAGACCGCGAGCGATACGAAATATACCCGATTTTTATCGAACGCGACGGCAGTATGCATCTTTGCCTATCGGACGGCACGTGCAACACCCGCGTTGTTCCCGCTTTTCTTGACGGCAGAGGCGTATTCCTCACGGACGAGGGCAAACGGTTGCCCGTTGACGCCGCCTTGCCTCTTCTTCACGGCGATTTCGGCGAGGACGGAAGCATACAAGGGCTTCTCACGTCCTGCTCTATCCCTTTCGTCGGCTCCGATGCACGCGCCTCGGCGATATGCATCGACAAGGCTGTGACGAAGGCGGTTGCGGAATCTCTCGGAATACCAACCGTCCCCTGGCGCCTGATCACCGACGGAAAGTCGGGTGACCTGCCGGGCTACCCGCTGTTTGTCAAGCCCGACGGTCTTGGGAGCTCCATAGGAGCGCGGCCGGCAAGATCCCCCGAGGAGCTTGACACCGCTATAGCCGAGGCAACGAGGCTTGGCGGCACAAGAGTGCTGGTGGAAAAGCTTATCTACCCGATCCGCGAGCTTGAGTGTGCATATTTCTCGGCGCAGGGCGAAAGAACCGTTACCGCGCCCGGCGAGATTTTGTGCGACGGCTTCTACAGCTACGAGAAGAAATATTCGGCGCACTCGGCAAAAACGGCGGTGTCGGCGGATCTTCCGAAGCAGATATCCGAGCGGATACGCGAGTATTCCGACAGACTTTGCCGATTTATCGGCGTGCGTCATCTCGCGAGGGTTGATTTCTTCCTTTCCGGCGACGAGCTCTACTTCAACGAGATCAATACGATGCCCGGTATGACCGCATCAAGCCTTTATTTAAGGCTTCTTGACAGCGCCGGTATCTCGCCGCAAGAGGCGGTCAACCGTATGATATCCGATGCCATCACGGAGGTCACGCCGTGATAGGAATATTTGACAGCGGCGTCGGAGGTCTCACCGCGCTTTTAGAGGTAAGACGTCTGTTTCCACGAGAAAACGTCGTATATCTCGCAGACCGCGAGAACGCTCCGTACGGCACGAAAAGCAGAGCCGAAATATTGCTCTGCGTCAAGCGGAACATCTCAAGACTTCGCGCACTTGGCGCCGAGAAAATACTCATCGCCTGTTGCACGGCAAGCACTCTTTACCCCGAGCTTAACGAGGACGAGAGAAGCATCTCGATCCCGATAATATACCCCACGGCACACGCCGCGCTTCGGGCAACGAAAAACCGAAGAATAGGAATCATCGCCACGCGTGCAACGGTGCGAAGCCGCGCCTTCTCGAGAGCGTTATCAGACTTCGGAGAAAAAACAAAGACCTTGGAATGCGAAGCGCAGGCTCTCGTCGGTATGATCGAGGGAGGTCTTCGGGACGGAGCTCGGCTCTCCGCCGCACACACCGAGATTCTGCGCGATATTCTGCTCCCGATAAGGAGCTTTGGGGCAGACACTTTGATTCTCGGTTGCACACATTTTCCACATCTATCCGGACACATATCGGAGATGCTCCCCGAGGTCGAGCTTATCAACCCCTCTCTTGAGGGCGCGACGGAACTGAAGAAAATAAAAACGGAAACCGTCGAGGACGGGAGGACCGTGTATCTATAGGATGAAAAAACGAAAGGAATTTTAAAAATGTCAAAGTACAGAAGAGGCAGAATAAACGACGCCGTGGCACAGGAATTGGCTATTGCTCTCGGCGAGGTGCGTGAGCCGAAGGTTATCAACAACTTCGTCAGCATCACAAGAGCCGAGGTCGCGCCCGACCTCAAATACGCAGGCATATACTTCTCCTGCATCGGTGACTCTAAGGAGGCTATCGAGGGCTTGAAGAAATGCACGGGTATGCTCCGCCACCACCTTGCAACCAAGCTTAATCTCCGCATTACCCCCGAGCTGACCTTTATCAAGGATGGCTCTATCGAGCACGGTGCGAAGATCGCAAGACTCATAGAAGAGATCCATTCGGCAGAATCGGGCAGCGAGCAGTAACGCATCCCCGACCTCGCCCTACGCATGCGACGGCGTCGCTTGAAAACACGAAATATATCTGCCGAAGGAGGAAAGTCCTGCGGCAACAAACGAAAGGATAAGCAAGGATGAAAAAGATAAGAAAGGCCATAATCCCCGCAGCAGGTCTCGGCACCAGAATGCTGCCCATATCCTACGCAGTACCAAAGGAGATGCTCCCGATAGTTGATCTCCCCGCAGTATATCACCTTGTCAAGGAGGCGGTAGACAGCGGCATTGAGGATATCCTTATCATTACAAACCGTGGCAAGGAGGCAATGGAAAGCTTCTTTGACCGTTCTACCGAATACGAGACTGCGCTCTCGGCAAAGGGCAAGACCGAGGAGATAAAGATGCTCCGCGAGATATCGGATATGGCCAACGTGTATTTCCTCCGTCAAAAGGAAACCCGCGGACTTGGACATGCGGTCGGCAGAGCAAGAAAATTCGTTGGGGACGAGCCATTTGTAGTTCTCTACGGCGACGACGTGATCTTCTCAAAGACTCCCGTGTGCCGTCAGCTTATCGACGTATACGAAAAATATGAAAAGTCGGTAGTAGGCGTTAAGCCCGTACCGTGGGAGCTTGTCAGAAAGTATTGCTCGCTCAAGGTCGAGCCGACAGAGGACAGCGAGACTCTCACCTATTGCACCGATATGATAGAAAAGCCGAAGCCCGGCGAGGAATTCTCCAACCTTTCCATCCTCGGCAGAGTGCTTCTCACCCCCGACGTATTTGATATAATAGACAACCTTACCCCGGGAGCCGGCGGAGAATATCAGCTTACCGACGCTATGGCAGAGCTGGCACGCCGCGGAGGCATCTACGCCCTTGATTTTGAGGGTGAAAGATACGACCTCGGCTCGAAGCTCGGCTTCCTTAAGGCAAACGTAGTCAAAGGCCTCGAGCACCCCGAATGTGCAGAGGATTTCCGCGCCTTTATCAAGGATCTCGCGGACAAGCTCTGATATGGAGATCAGAAGAGCTGCAGCGCGTGACGTGTCAGCAATAGCTCACGCCGAGGAGATCTGCTTCTCCGACCCCTGGTGCGAGCGCGATATTCTCGGCTACGTATCGACCGAGGGCGGCGTGTGCTTCGTTGCGCTGAAGGACGGCAAGGTCGTGGCGTATATCCTTGGTAGACTTATAGCTCCCGAGGCCGAGATATACCGTATTGCGGTGCTTCCCGAGCACAGACAGCGCGGCATCGGCTACCGACTTCTCGATTTTGCTATGAAGACCGAGCGCGGACGCGGGCTCGAGACTGTGTTTCTTGAGGTAAGAAGCAAAAACGCAGCCGCAATAGCGCTCTATTCCGCATACGGATTTGAAAAGGCGGGACTTCGTCGCGGATACTATAAGAATCCCGACGACGACGCCATAGTTATGCTCAAGGCACATCCCGACGATTTAAAAAACTAAAGGACTTTGTATGAATATTCTGGCATTTGAAAGCTCTTGCGACGAGACCGCCGCCGCGGTCGTTGGCGTCGAAGACGGCCTTTTAACAATAAAATCAAGCATCGTTGCCTCGCAGATCGAAACGCACAGGCTTTACGGCGGCGTAGTTCCCGAAATAGCAAGCCGCGCCCACGTTGAGGTAATTTCAAAGATCACCTACGAGGCTCTCGATGAAGCGGGCGTTTCCCTCTCGGATATAGATCTTATCGCCGTGACGGCGAACCCCGGTCTTATCGGCGCGCTTCTCGTAGCGGTCAACTTTGCAAAATCTCTTGCCGCGGCAAACGGTATTCCCCTCGTCGCGGTGGATCACATAAAGGGGCACGTCGCCGCTTCCTACATCGGCGACAACACCCCGAAGCCCCCCTTTATCGCGCTCGCGGTATCGGGCGGTCACACCTCAATATATAAAGTGGAAAGCTATACAAGGATGCTCACCGTCGGATCGACCAGAGACGACGCGATCGGAGAGGCCTTTGATAAGATCGGACGTATGATAGGACTTGCCTATCCCGCAGGAAAGGATTTCGATGCTTTGGCTCGCGAGGGCTTTATAAAGGCCACGGGCGAGTGTGAGGGATTCTATCAAAAGTACAAAAAATCCGAGGCATACCGTGACACGGGTATGACTCTCCCCTCCCCCGCTTTGCGTGACGGAAGTCTTGACTTCTCTTTCTCGGGACTTAAAACGGCGGCGATAAATCTTCTTCACCGCTACGAGCAAAAAGGCGAGACGGTAGACCGCGCGCTTCTTGCCGCAAGGTACACCTATGAGGCAGTCGAGGCGGTCGCAAGGCAGGTCGGCGAGGCGCTCTCGCAAAACCCCGATTGCGATCTCGTTATGGCCGGCGGAGTTGCCGCCAACTCACACCTCAGAGCAAGACTCACCGAGCTGACGTCACGAATGAAGCGACGCTTGTATATGCCCCCGCTCTCACTCTGCGGCGACAACGCGGTGATGATCGCGGCTCAGGGCTACTACGAATATACGGCAGGCAGACTTGCCGATTCCTCTCTCAACGCAAGCGCCCTCGATTCAGAGGAATAACCGAAAACAACCCAGACAAAGGACACGTTAAATATGGAAAGCATTGATAAAATACACGGAACCTTCGAGAAGAAGCTCTCCGAAGCAAAAACGTCGGTATCTACCGCGGTAATAAAAAGACTCCCGAGATACCACAGATATCTCGGTGACCTTCTGCGCGAGGGCAAGTTCAGAATATCCTCGGCAGAGCTTTCTCGAATGATGAACGTCACGGCGTCGCAGATACGCCAGGATCTTAACTGCTTCGGCGGCTTCGGTCAGCAGGGATACGGATACAACGTAAAATATCTCCATAGCAAGATAAGCGAGCTTCTTGGAGTCAATAACGGCTATAGTGCCATCATTATCGGCGCGGGCAACCTTGGCCGTGCTTTGGCCGCAACGCATATGTTCGAGCGCCGCGGTGTCAACCGACTTGCGCTCTTTGACTCGAATCCCGACATTATCGGCACAGATATCTACGGTCTGCCTGTATATTCCGTCGACACTCTTGCCGATTTTTGCCACGAAAACAACGTGAGCATCGGTGTTCTTACCGTCCCCAAGGAGGCGGCATACGAGGTAGCGGTCACAATGGCCGACGCAGGAGTCAAGGGCATCTGGAACTTTGCAAATATGGAGCTTAAGCTCCCCGAGCATCCCGACGTCATAGTCGAGAACATCCATCTCGGAGATTCGCTGATGACGCTTTGCTACGAGATAAAAACAAAAAATGACGATAAGGAAAGCAAGTCCGAAAATGACTGATATCAAGCTATATAAAGTAAAATCGGCGGCGACGGCGGAAAGCTTCCGTGAAGCGACTGCCGAGGAGCTTCGCGTCCTCATCGTTCTTATGGAGGCCGCGGGGCAACCACTCTCTTATAAAGAGATAGCCACACGCGCATCGGTGAGCGCCGCGCGTGCAAGATCCGCCGCAGAGCTCTGGCGCGCCGAGGGCATACTCGACGTCCTCCCGTCAAGCGATAACGTGAAGGACGAATTTGAAGAGAGCTTCTCTGCCGAAATGTACGAGGAAAGATCGGTAGAGACGGCAAAAACAATAAGAGACGGTGAGCTTGCAGAGCTTTTAGACGAGTGTGCTGCTCTGCTCGGCAAGCCGGCCCTCTCCACCGAGGAGGTAAAAAAGATAACCTCGGTATACAGCCAGCTTTCGCTGAGCGCAGAGTACATATTCACCCTCGCAGCGCATCTTGCCGAGAGTGGAAAATTCACCGCAACAAATCTGGCTAAAAAGGCCGAAAGCCTTGCAGAAAAGGGCATCGATACCCTCGAGGCACTCTGCGTATATATAGAGGAAGACGGATGCGAAAGCGGCGCAGACAAGGAGTTCCGCAGACTCTTCGGTATATGGAACCGAAAGCTCTCGAGCGCAGAGCGTGAATATTTCAGAAAATGGAGCGAGGACTACGGCTATTCCACCGAGATCGTCGGCGATGCGTACGGCATTTTTGCCTCAAACAACGTCAGCGGCGGCGTATCGCTGAAATATATAGATACGATACTCACGCATTGGCACGAGAGCGGTTGTAAAACCGTTGCCGAATGCCGTGCCGAGGCCGAGCGCACACGCAGTGAACGTGCTGAGAAAAAGGGTGGGAATTTCGGCCGCAAAAAGGCCGAAACCAAGCCTAAATTCATAGACTTCGACGTCGAGGACGCATTCCAGCGCGCTCTCGAAAGAAGCTATGGAAAGAGCGAAAAAGACAACTAAACTTTACAAATAACGACAAATTTCTCTGTTTTTGGAGGACTTATGTACACTTACGACAACTTTCACAAGGTAAAAGAAGAGATCGAGGCAAGCAGACTTCGCGCAAGAACCGAGGCCGAGCAAAGATCGGCAGCCCTTGCCGACGTTTCGCCCGAAATTGCCGCGATAGACGAGGAGCTGCGCTCCACCGGTATGATCATATTCAAGACCGCTTGCGAGGGCGGCGATATTTCTGCGATCAGAGACCGTAACCTCGCCCTTAATGCAAAGCGCCGCGAGATAATCCGCGCCCTTGGCTATCCCGACGACTACACCGAGCCGAAGTATTCCTGCCCTATCTGCTCCGACACCGGATTTATCGACGGAGTTAAGACCTGTAGCTGCTTCCGCGAGAGACTTATCACCCTGAATATTGCCTCCTCGGGCATGGGCAAGCTCATAGAAAAGCAGTCGTTCGAGACCTTTGATCTCGAATGGTATCGCGGCGACGAGGCTATCTACGAGAAGATGAAATCCAATCTCGAGTCGGCCAAGCGCTACGCAGAACGGTTTTCCTCCAAGGGCGGAAATCTGCTCATCATAGGCAGCACCGGCACCGGCAAAACTCACATCACGACCTCAATCGCAAAGGTCGTTATCTCCAAGGGCCACGCGGTCATTTACGACAGCATCGAGAATATTCTCTCGGATTTCGAGGAGGACAAATTCAGAAGCGGCTATACCCCGAAGGAGCCCAAATCCGACAAATATCTCGAGTGCGATCTCTTGATAATCGACGACCTCGGCACCGAATTCGCAAGCCAGTTCTCCACCTCCTGCATTTATAACATAGTGACGACAAGACAAAACAAGGGACTTTCCACCATTATTTCTACCAACCTTTCGCCTAAGGATCTCGCAGAGCGCTACGACGGCAGGATCTATTCAAGAATTGCCGGCAACGATTATCAGATCCTTGCTTTTTATGGAAGAGATCACAGAATATTCTAAAACACTTTTTCCAGAATTTGCAATTTATCACAGGGAGATCTGCCCGGGACGAGGGCAGATCTCCTTTTATCTTGCCGCGCGAGTGCGATTCATATAGTAATATTACATAAAGTTCTTTGTCCAAATCGCCGATTTTAGACCTTTGCTATTGCTTTTCTTCAAAAAATATTTTAAAATGAAATCAACAGTTCTCGGAGGTTCTAATGAAAACCGCAATAAAGTTTTTAACTTTAATTCTATGCCTGGTGCTCTCGACGGCATATCTCGTCTCCTGCGGCGAGGAGCTGCCCGAGCCGGCCCCCGATATAAACGAGTGGAAGCCCGATGGCGATACGATAACGCTTATGCAAAGAGGCACATACTCTGTATATTGCTTCGCTTGTGAAACCGTAGATTCCCCGGAATTCAACGCGGCCGTATCACTGCGTGATAAGCTCTACAGAAGCGAATTCCAATTCAGCGATGTTATAAGCACGGTCGCCGAATCCACCACGGTTGATCTCATTGTTTTCGGCGAATCGAACCTCAAGGCATCCGTTAAGGCAAAGGCCTTTCTCGAAGAGCAGTCCGCTGCAACACCGGACGACCTTCACTGGGTATTCTACTACTTTGACGGCAAGCTTGCGATAATTGCAAATTGCGCCGATGCCTACAAAAAAGCAGAGACCGTTCTCCTCTCTCGCCTGATAGTCGACGATGCCTTCAAGTTCAGTGACACGCTCAGAGAGCACGGAGCCGTGACCCGTGCAAGCTATGAGGCCGAGCTCGAGGATCTCGCGCTCATCGAGGCAGAGGTAAAACGCCTTGAACGCAACGCCGCGCTCTCCTCTCTTCTTCCCATATATACGGCGCAGAGAAACGAGATCACAGCCAACAACAGCTTCGGCACGGCAACCGAAAACATCGGCACATCCTCTTGGGCGGCTGCTCCTACCACTCCTATCGACGAGCATCCGAGAGTTTTCATAAACTCCTCGCACATTCCGCTCATACGCGAAAGGCTCAAGGAAGACAACGCCACCAACGCGCGTTTCTACGAGCTTCTCGAGTACGAGCATCCCACCGACGGCAATCTCGGTGAGCCGACCACCAATTTCGACGGCAGAGCCGGTCTGCACAACTACGATGTGAGCATACTCGAGCTCATACAGGTCAAGGCTCTCGGCTATCTCACCGAGGGGCACGAGCTGTTCGGATATCAGGCGATCTACTATATGAAGAATTTCCTGCTGACGCTTGATATTCAATATATCTCCTCCGATCAGTGCCGTGAATACGGCAACACCATGATGACTGCGGCCATCGTATACGACTGGTGCTACGATCTTCTCACCGAGGAAGACAAGGCACAGCTGATCGCGGCAGTTGAAACAAGAACGGCATCCGGCACCTGCGGTGATCCCTCCTACACCAACACCGCAGCCTACAAGAACAAAATGGAAGTAGGCTTCCCTCCCTCGGGACAGGGCTCGGTTTCGGGCCACGGCTCGGAGGGGCAGATCCTCAGGAACTACCTTGCGGCGGCGATCGCCTTTTACGGCGACAACAATTCCTGGTGGGACTACGTAGCCGCAAGAGTCTATGACGACTACATCGACACGCGTAATTATTACTTCCAATCCGGAATATCCTCGCAGGGCACCGGTCTCTACATCTGTGCAAGGCACACGGCCGACCTCTTCTCCGCCTGGCTTTTGAAGGTAGGCGCAAACGATACCCCCTACGTTAATCTCGACCAAACCCTCCGCAATTTCCTCGGCTACGAGTGTGCCCCCGGCAAGCTGTTTACCGACGGTGACGGAACCTATGAGCTCCGAAACACCGAGTATCTCGCAGGAATGGCGCACATCTCCGGCTATGTTTTCGGCGACGCGACGGTCATCGCACAAGCGGAATATCTGCTCGGCGACGACTACTTTGGCGCAGATACGAATTATCTTACCTCCGGCCTTTACGTCGCGCTTCGCGGCATTTCCACAGTCGACGCGGCGGAGAACAGATATGAAGGTATGGAGCTTATTCAGTATAACGGGCACCCCGTCGGACAGTACATCGTCAGAATGGCATGGAACGACCCGACGTCGGCCGCCGTGCTTATGCGAATCAAGGAGCGCAACACCGCCAACCACGAGCACGAGGATGCAGGCACGTTCGAAATATACTACAAGGGTATTCTCACCGCAGACGGCGGTTGCTACAACTCCTACGGCTCGGCGCATACTGCAATGTATCACCAGGCAACGATATCTCACAACGGACTCATTATTTTCAACCCCTCGAAATGGGATTTTGAGTCCAAGGATAAAACAGTAAAATGGTATTCCGGCAGCCAGAATGCCCCCGGCGAGGTCTCTACTCTTGAAAAATGGCTCGCCTCCGAAGCACACGAGACGGGAACGGTCACGGGCCGCGCTCACGCCTATTCTGACAGTGCCAAAACCAAACCGCTTTACGCTTATATCGCAGGCGATATAACTAAAGCCTACCCCTCCGATACCGTGCAGTTCGTGGAACGAAGAATGCTCACCGTCTACACGGGTGACGAAGAATTCCCTATGGCGTTCTTCGTTTACGACAACGTTCAATCAACGGACAAAAGCTATGAGAAGCGCTTTTTGCTTCAAATCTCCTCTAAAAACGAGCCTACTGTCGGCAAGGACAGACGCCTTAACCCGACGGTAACCACCGAGAACGGAAGCGGCAAGCTTGTTCTGACTCTACTCAACGACGACGTGTCCATAAACCTCGTCGGCGGAAGAGTTTATAGCTCGAGAGGAGCATATAACTCAACGAAATCCTCCAACTATCTCATCAACGGTTACCAGAACGCCACAACCAGCAATGCAGACGACAGACACTGGGGTCGCGTCGAGCTGGTATGGAAAAAAGCAACGACCTCGGCGACCTTTATGAACCTGATCTACGTTACCGACAAGGGCAACGATGATGCCCCTGCGGTGCGCAGTATAAAGGATGGGGTCAACGTGAGCGGCGGCATCTTTGACAAAAAGATCGTCGCACTCTTTGCCACCGACAAAAATTACACCGAACGCGAGCTTTCCTGCCGCACCCTCGGCAACGAAACCATGGACTATTACGTATCCGGCGTTGCGGCCGGCGCATGGCGCGTAACCGTAGACGGTGTCGAGATAGGCGTATTCAACGCAACCGAGGAGGGGCGTCTTCTCACATTCAAAGCGCCTCCCGGCAGCATCGTTATCTCTCCTATAGATTAAATTCGTTTTCTCAAAAAAAATATAGTAACGAGGTGGATCATGAAAAAAACAACAGGACTATTCTCTATTCTGTTCACATTGCTTGCTCTTATCCTCTCGCTCTCGCTTATCTCCTGCGGAGGCGGCGAGGAGCCCGAAAAGCCGGTTGAAGGCTGGCAACCTACCGGCGAGAGCATAACTCTTCTGGTCAAGGGACAGCCCGCAGGCTTCTCCCTGATCTCGGCAGACGATGCAAGCAAGGAGTATGCGACCATCTTCCGAAAAGCGCTTTCGGATGCGGGATACAACGCTCCCACCGGTATTCTCACGCCGTCCGACCCTACCACGGCGATTCGCGTGGTGTTCGGACCTACCTCTGACAAGGCAGTCGAGCTCGCCTCCGAAGCAGTAACGAGCGCCGCAGAGGGCAACAAGGATCTGCATTGGGCATTCCGCTACTATGACGGTACGCTTTCCATAGTGGCAAGCAGCGCCGCGGCATACGAGTATGCCATCGCGGACTTCATCAGTCTCTACAGCGACGGCACGAAGCTCGCTGTTAAGGACGATGTCTCCTACGTCGGCAAGCTGACCTTTGCGGACTACGAGGCCAAGCTCGACGAGCTTGACCGCATTGCTGCCGAAGAAAAGAAGGCCGAGAACGCAAAGCTGCTCGACTCCCTTGAAAGGAAGGTGAACGACCAGCGCAAGGAGCTGAACACCTACAAGGGCAGGATCAACAAATATGACAACTCCACAGCGGCAATATACCTCTTCGCAAACTACACCCAGAACATAGGCTCGTCGGGCTGGGGCGCGCCTCTCACCACTCCTACCGAAGACGAGCATCCGAGACTTCTTATAACCTCCGATATGATCCCGAACATCAGAGCCTCTCTGCGCGAGGAGAACTCCACCAACGCAAGATTCCTCAGCAAGGTCGATGCCGTTCTCGATAACGACGGCATTCTTCCCGAGGCATCGTCGCAGGGCTTCAACGCGACCGTCGACCTTGACAACTTCCACAACTGGTCGGCAGAGCCGCTCGAGATCATTCAGATCAAGGCGCTCGCATATCTTCTCTATGACGATCCCTACTACGGCTATCAGGCTATCCTCTACATTAAAAACTACCTCAAATCGCTTGACATCAAGCAGATCGCATCCGACCAGTGCCGTCAGTACGGTTACGTTATGTTCACGGCGGCGATCGTATACGACTGGTGCTACGATCTTCTCACCGAGGAGGATAAGGTGCATCTCATCGCAGGCGTTGAGAACTGCATCTGCCGCGGAAAGAATAATTACG
>JAEIGA010012175.1_pt1 | contig 13053 bp, 9 predicted proteins | sample 9270691 | NCBI WGS metagenome assembly JAEIGA01 (sample SAMN17057246, study PRJNA624740) | gut metagenome | biome: biome; isolation source: fecal sample | host: Bos grunniens | place: China: Xizang | collected 2019 | reverse complement strand
GTCCGAGGTGGCCCAGCGCCGCGCCAGCGCCGGCACCGGCTCGCCGGTCTCGGGGTCGGAGTCGAGCAGCGTCTCGTACATGAGGCTGAAGAGCATCGCGGTGTAGGAGTTGTTGTCCACGTAGGCGTTGAAGCTCTTCGGGGGCTGCGAGCCGGAGAAGCGCAGCGTGCCGCCGCGGCGCGCGCGCGGCGACGCGGACGGGTCCGGGCGCGCGGGGAGGTCCGCCGCCGGATGCCAGAGGAGCGCCGCGAGGATGGCGGGGAGGACGGACATCACCGTTCCGTCGGCAGCCCCCACGACTCGAGCTTCGTTGCCATCCACTCGAACGCCGCCGCGTGCATGTCGCGCGCCTTGCCGCAAGGTATCGCCGGACCGCAGGCGACGCGGATGTCGCGCGAAGTGTCGACGGGGCCGAAGTCCTTGAACACCTTGCGGAGCAGCCCCGTCTTGCGCGTCGGCTGGCAGCGGGTGTCGACCACGATCGGCACCACCGGGCACCCGGCGCGCTCGGCGAGCTTCGCGCCGATCGAGGAGTAGCGCGCGCGGCTGAAGACGTCGCACCGCGTGCCCTGCGGGAAGATGAGGAAGCTCTCGCCCGCGGCGATCCGCTCGTTGCCGACCCGGAGGATGTTCACCAGGTCCTCGCGCGGCGACGCGCGGCTGATCGGCACCATCCGCATCCGCTCCGCCGCCTTCTCGAGGAACGGCAGGTGCGCGAGCGACGCCTTGGCGACGTAGCTGAACGGACCGAACGCGTGCAGCACCGGCATCAGCAGGATCGTCTCGGTCATCGACATGTGGTTGGAGAGGTACATCACCGGCCCATCGACCGCGCGGCGGTTCTCGAAGCCCTCGACCGACACCTCCATCCCGAGCCGCTCCGCCGTGGTCACCGACGAGAAGCAGGCGTTCGCCCAGCGGTCGGTGGTGAGCCGCCCGAGCGGCTGGTTGACCGCGCTGTAGGGGAACACGCGCGTGACGCCCCAGGTGTAGCGCAGGGTGGTGAGCCAGCCCGGCTTCGCACGGCGCTTCGCGCGGCAGTCCTCGGCGGTGCGGTAGGAGCCGGTCGCGCGCAGCGACTCCTGGAACTCACTCAGAGTCGTTGTCCGCACCCTTTGCCTCCTTCGACTCCGCCTTCGCCTCGCGCACGCGCCGCAGCTCCTCCTGGATGGCGAGCAGCTGCTTGCGCTGTTCCTCGCGCTCCTCTTCGCGCTGCGCCTCGCGCTCCTCCTCGGCCTCGCGTTCCTTCACGCGGCGCTTCTCCTCCTCTTCGCGGCGCTTGCGGTCCTCTTCCTCCTGCTCGGCGCGGCGGCGCCGGAGCGAAGTGAAGCCACCGGTGTTGAGCAGCGGCGAGTTGCGCGTTCCGGCGCCGGAGGTTTCGCCGGAGCGCTTCATGTTGCCGCCGCCCTTCGCGGAGTTGTCGCCGAGCCGGAGCTCAAGCGAGACGCCATCCTTGGAAATCGTCATCGTGGCGGTCTCGTGGTCGGCCTCCTCCACCGTCCAGCCGCCCGCAGTGTCTCCCTCGCAGATGAAGTAGTGGCGCGGCTCCTTGGGGTCGGTGTTGTCGGTGAAGCCGACCTCCACCCGGCCGTCGCTCCTGACGTTGATGACCGAAAAGTGGATGGCGCTCCTCAGCTTCTCCTGCTCGGCGGAGAGCTCCTTCTCGGACCTCGACGACTTCTGCACCTCGCTCGGCAGCTTGCTGGGGTCGAAGTCGTTCGGCAGAGCCCCGAACATCTGCCGGTCGATGATCGACTGGTAGCGCTCCAGCGGCTGCCTCTCGGCCGCCGCCGCCAGCGCCGCCAGCGCGGCCAAAACTGCTGTTGCGAACTTCATTGGCGCAATTATACCAAAAACTCCGCTCCTCGTGTCAGAAAAATAGGTCGCGCTCGCCGCGGCAGGTGGCCTCGTACTGCTTCATCACCGCCGGGTAGAACTTCGGCACCCACTCCTTGATGCCGGCGAGCTCCTTCTCGATCAGCGCGTCGCCGATGCGCCGCGTCTCGTCGGAGGCGAAGTCGTCGAGCCACTCCCGGAAGGTCAGCACCGCGTTGATCTTGCAGAACTTCCCCTCGCGTCCGGTCTTGAGCGCGTCCATGATGCAGCCGCCCGTCCGACCGCAGCGGTAGCCGGCGGTGCAGAACGACGTGATCGTGCCGCGCGAGGCAAGGTAGCGGACCATCTCGTCGAGCGAGCGGTTGTCGCCGAGCATGAACTGCTGGCGGTCCTTCTCCTGATGCGCCTCGTTCTCGAAGTCGCTGTAGCCCTTGATCGCGATGTTGCTGGAGCAGTCGAGCTGGGTCATGCCGTGGTCGAGGACGCGGTTGCGGCTCGCCGGCGACTCGCGCGCGGTAATGATGATGCCGGTGTAGGGAACGGACAGGCGCGCAATCACGATGATCTTCGCGAAGGTCTCGTCGTCGATCAGCCACGGGCTCTCCTCCGGCACCTTGGTGCCGCTCGCCGGCTCCAGGCGCGGGAACGAGAGCGTGTGCGGGCCGATGTTGTACCACCGCTCGAGGTCGCGCGCGTGCATGACCGTCGCGAGGAGCTCGAACCGCCAGTCGCAGAGGCCGTAGAGGACGCCGAGCCCCACGTCGTCCACCCCCGCCTCCATGCAGCGGTGGAAGCAGGTCGTGCGCCAGTCGTAGTTTCCCTTCACGCTCCACGCCGGATGCATAGACTCGTAGAGCCTGCGGTTGTACGTCTCCTGGAAGACCTGGAAGGTGCCGATGCCCACCGAGCGGAGCACCTTGAGGTCGGCGACGGGCAGCGGCGCGGCGTTCACGTTCACGCGGCGGATGCCGACCGGCGCACCGGTCTTCGGCGCCTTGACCTGTCGGTTGTAGCAGGTCTCGATCGTCTCGGCTATGTACTCGGTGGAGGTCGTGGGGTGCTCGCCGTAGACGGCGATGAGCCGCTTGTGGCCGATGCGCCCGGCAAGGACGTCGATCTCCTCCTTGAGCTCGTCCATCGTGAGGACGCGGCGCTTCTGCGCGGCGTTGCCCTCGCGGAAACCGCAATAGCGGCAGCCGTTCACGCAGGCGTTGGCCACGTAGAGCGGCGCGAAGACGACGATGCGGTTGTCGTAGACCTTCTTCTTTATGCGGTCAGCCGCCGCGCGCATCTCCTCGAAGAGCGCGGGGTCGGACGCGGCCGCCATGAGTGCCGCCGTCTCCTCGGGTTCGAGCGTCTCGCAGGTCGACTCGCTCTTGGCGAGGATCTCCCTGACGCGCGCGGGATCGGCCGGCTTCTCCGCCACTTCGCCGATGCACCGCAAAATGCGCGCCTCGTCGATGAAATGCCGCCCTCCGGGAAGGTAGCGGTCAATCTCCTCCTGGACGACGAAGTTCCGGGTGTAGTCCTCCGCGTCCTTGAATTTCCTTATGCTTGAACAGTCTGCCATGGTGATAAGTGTGAATTATACCATATTCTGGCTTCACACTTACATTTCCGTTTCACCGCAAGTAATAAACTGCACCTTGTGGGCGATCGGCTTGCGCGTGAGGCCGTTGATATTCTGCTGCAACTTGACGATTTCACCGTCACCAAAAATGATGTTCATCGGCTCAGAACAGGCGGAAAACCGATGGAATCGGCTTTTCGGTGGTGAATTCTACCTGGGCGGAGCCAGAAGAGACGTCGCCGTCGCGGTTGTACGCGCGCAGATACACGCGATGACGCGTCTCAGGTGCAAGCCGTGGGAATCCGACATCCATAGTGCCCGCCCCGACCGAACCGCTTGGCGCGGGAAAGGTCTTGACGCAGACCTCCTCCTCGCGAATTGAGCCTGTGCGCACGAATGCCATAGTGTCAATCAAGATGCGATGATCGCTTTTGACAGAATCTCCCAACAATATTCTTACACCACCTGGCACATCACCAAGCGACACCTCCTCGTCACCAAAGACGTCCCCGGGCTTGATGCCCTTAACCAAATTGGTTGTCGCGCCATCCGTCCAACGAACTTTCATCTCCGTGGAGCTTTTGTCGCCAGGATAGCGCATCATGCAAAGGCGCAGGGAAACCCCCGAGTAGTCGTCGAGCCCATCGAAGACCAGCACACCAAGACTGGATCTGCTTGAGATCTGGCAGATGCCGTTGGTGTTCGCCGGCGAGTAGATCAGCTCGCCCGATAGTTCGGGCGGGAGCCGGTCGATGCACAGGGCGGGGTTTCCGGCGGCGCTGAAGTTGTCGAATCCGCATTCGAAGAGGATGGTCTCGCCGGCGTCCGTCGCGACGAAGCGGGTGATCGTCATCTCGTTGGAGACGGTGGTGTAGCTGTTCGTCCAGGCGAGCTCGACGCGGGTCGCGCCGGGGCGGAGCACGCAGAGCCCGGTCGGGGTCTCGACCGGATCGGCCATAATCACCGAGAGGCTGCCAACGCCCCACACGCCGGTGGTGCGTTCGCCGACAAGTTTGAGCATGAAGCGGTGCAGGGCCGTCGCCTCGTCGATTCGCAGCACCTGGGACTGCAGCTTGTCCGCAGCGGTCGGGGTGGGAAAGCGGGCGAGCTCGACACCGCTCTCGGAGTCGATGACTGCAAGCTGGCGGGTGGGAGAGATCGACGAACATCGTAGCGAAAGAGCAAGCCCGACGACGGCGCGCGGGTAGTTGGTGGAGATGAGCGAATCGTCGATGGTGTTGAACTTGAGGCAGTTCGCGCCGTAGGACTCGAGTCCGGAGAGCGTCCAGCCGTCGCAGTAAGAAGTGCCGGTGGCATCCGCCGCAACAACAAGCGCGGCAATGTCGACGGCATTGGTTGACTCTGCGCGCAGCAATGACGGCGTCACCGCCGCGAAAAGCGCGCAGGTGACGCCGGTGATCGCCGCTCGGAACATGGGCGGTGTCTTATCGCTTCTTCGCGAGGGCCGGGTTGACCGGGGTCGACTTCACGAGCTCGACGATCTTGGCGGTGGTGTCCGGATGCTCGCGCAGGAAGTCGATGGTGGCGAGCGCGCCCTGGGCGAGCTGGGTGTCGCCGAAGGAGAGCCAGCTGCCGCGCTTCTCGACGATGCCGCGGGCGAGCGCGGCGTCCAGCACCGAGCCCTCCCAGGAGATGCCGCAGGTGTAGAGGATGTCGAACTCCGCCTCGGTGAACGGCGGCGCGACCTTGTTCTTCACCACCTTGACGCGGGTGCGGTTGCCGACGACCTGGCCGGATGTGTTCTTGATCGCGCCGATTCGCTGCACCTGCAGGCGGCAGGAGGCGTAGAACTTGAGCGCCTTGCCGCCGGGGGTGGTCTCGGGGTTGCCGAACATCACGCCGATCTTCTCGCGCACCTGGTTGGTGAAGATGCAGAGCGTCTTGGTGGTCGCGAGGACGCCGGTGAGCTTGCGCATCGCCTGCGACATGAGGCGCGCCTGCAGGCCCATGTGGCTGTCGCCCATGTTGCCGTCGATCTCGGCCTGCGGGGTGAGTGCGGCGACGGAGTCGACCACGATCACGTCGAGCGCACCCGACTTGCAAAGCTGCTCGCAGATGGTGAGCGCCTCCTCGCCGGAGTTGGGCTGGGAGACGAGCAGGTTGCCGAGGTCGACGCCGATCTTCTTGGCGTAGCCGGGGTCAAGCGCGTGCTCCGCGTCGATGAACGCGGCGACACCGCCCGCCTTCTGGGCGTTGGCGACGACGTGCAGGGCGAGGGTGGTCTTGCCCGACGACTCCTGCCCGTAGCACTCGACGATACGCCCGCGCGGCAGCCCGCCTACGCCGAGCGCCATGTCGAGCGAGAGCGCCCCGGTGGAGATCACCGGAATGTCCTGCACCTCCTGGTCGCCGAGGCGGATGATGGACATCTCGCCGAACTCCTTGCGGATCTGGCTCATCACCGCGTCGAGCGCAGTGTTGCCGGTCTTGCCTTCTGCTGCCTTAGCCATAGCTGCCTTTCGTTTGTCGTTGAAATCAGTCCGCGCCCAGCGCTAATCCGCCACCCACACGGCGACGAAGTCGAGCTCGTCGCCATCGACGTCGCTCAGGTTGAAGATGAGGATGCCGTCGTCGTATAGGCGGCCGTTCCACGCCCAGCCGGCGAACTTCGAGCCGCTCTTCTCGAGCGTGCACTTCCCCAAATTGTAGACCTTGCCGTACACGCATACGGTGTCCTCCATCGACCCGGACGCGCCGTCGCCGCCGACGTAGTGGATGGTGTAGACCGGCGGTGGTGGTGGCGGCGGCGTAATCGCGACACGAGAGTAGATCACGCCGTCCTCTTCGAATGAGTCTTTTCCAGCCGGGAATGCCGACGGCCACACGAGGAACACTTTGCCCTCCGCGTTGGTAGCGACGGCGCCGGTCTCGCCATTGGTGTCATGGACGAAGTTCGCGGCGCTCGCGATGAGCTCGTCTGTAAGTTCGCCCTCAACTTCGCCGAAGATGTTTGTGCTCGCCTTGAGCCCTTCGGTTACGCCGACGGTGCCGGAGAGCGGCGCGGCAAGATAGAGATGCGAGAGATCCTGCACCGCGAAATTGCTCGCCGCGAAAAGCGGGTACGTCATATTGCCGGTGGCGGTGAATGCCCCTGACACATACGCGCTGCCGCGGTTGCCGATGTAGACGCCGGCATAGCGGACGGCGGCGCAGTTGACGACTTTGCCACCCTCGAAATAGGCCGTCGCGTTGTCGACGAGCACGCCTGCGCCCACGCCGTAGTCCGACTCGGAGCGGCTGTAGCGGTTGAGGCAGTTCCTTATCTCTCCGCCGCGCATGCGCAAGACGCCGCCGTTGTAGACGTTGATCGCCCCCGCCGCGCGGCTGCGGGAAACGGAGAAACCGGAGAGCTCTGTACCGTCCTCGATGACCAGCTCGCCGCCATCGACCGAAATCGCGGCATACATGGCAGGGTACGAATCGCCCGGCTTGAGCGCAATGTCGGCAAGCATAAGCTTGGCGCCGGTGCGCACAAAGAGCGATCCGGCGAGGTCGTTCTCGCCGCATCCGCGGTAGATTGTCGCGACATCCGAAGCGCCCTCGACCGTGCGGAGCTTCACATTGTGGAAGATGTCGATATCATCCTTTATCGTCCAATCGCTGCTGTTGACCACGCCATCTTCGCGGTTGGTCGCGATGTAGACGGTGGCATCGCCCTTCAGATGCTCAAACGCGATGCGTACATTCGCGAAGTAATTGGTCTCGCCGTCCTCGTCATAGACGACGATGGCGACGGCGCGCTCGGGTTCGCACTGCGAAGAGTCGGGCGCTTCTTTCCAGACGAGCGAGGCAGCGTCTTCGGAAACGGCTCCGGTCATATCTGCGGCATTGCAATAGAACGCGGCGGCTGAGTTTGTCGCGGTCTCGGCATCCACGTTGACTTTCATAAACGCGTCGCCGGTGGATGGTTTTTCCTGTCCCGGATAGACGCCTATCGACCCGCCAGAAGCGTCGCCATCAAGCGAGAAGACGGTCGTCCCGGCATTGTAGATGTAAATGTCGCTTGGAGTGTCGACATTGACTATCCTGTAGACATTCCCCGCAACGATGGATGGTGCCGTAACAGAGACAGTGGCATATCTACCGGCGTAGACTCCGCCGCCAGAGTCGCTGGAGACGCAATTGACGATTTCCCCTCCCGCGAGTTCAAGCGAAGCGTAGTAGCCGTTCAGGTAGACGCCGCCGCCTTTACAGCTTTCTTTGGAAGCCGCGCAACCGTCAACGGACGAGCCGGCAAGCAGTTTCACCGAGCCGTACATCACCGACACGGCACCGCCCTGGTCTTTCTTATTCCTGCTCAAGTTTGAGAATTTGGCAATGCGGCCGCCGTTCGCAAGAACGAGATTGCCCTTCGAGTCCTTGGAGGCACCAAGAGTAGCAAACGGCGCGGGCGAAGAGCCAGTCACTACGATGTTGGAGACGACAAGCTCTGCGCCAGAGTTGATTACGAAGTTGCCGCCCCCGGCAATCAGACGATCGGCGTTCTCGGACGTAAGAACACAGTCGGAGGACAGGGTGGTTGCCGTGTTCGTGAACCAGCATGTGTGCTTGAGACGGATTTCGCCCGAACCGCCCATATTGGCGAGCATCGCATCGAACGAGCGGTAGCCGGTGGTCGTCGAGCCGTCGTCGAAGACGACGAACGCGGCGTCCAACGGAACCTCCACGTCCGAAGCCCATTTGAGGCCCGTGCCGTCCGCCACGCCGGCGAGCTCGAGGTTGTAGCCGTTGAAGATGTAGGCGGCATAGTCATCACCACCGGCGAATATGGTGCCAAACTTCTCGCCGACACTCTTCGCTGAGGCACATTTGAGGACGATGCCGTTCTCGAGCGGGCCCGCGATTTCGAAGCTGTTCGTGGCAGTCGTTACCGTGTCCACTACGACAATTCCCGCCACGGCGAGCTTGGATTCGACATCAACGTCGACGTTGACGATGCCCGAGACGTCCGCAGAGGAAACCACGATATTGGAAAGCGAGAGGAAAGCGCCGTCTTTGACTTTGAACGGGACGGTGTAGACACTGCAGACGACCGGCGACTGGCGCGGCGCGGCGTTCGTCGCGACGATTGTCAGGTTGGTGTAGATTTCAAGATCGCCCGCGAGAGAGCAGGGACGCAGCACCTCGACAAGCGTCTCGCCCCTGCGCTGCGCGTATTCGACGGCATGGCGGAAACCGCTGAAGAGTCGTTCTCCAACGCGCGTCGCCGCCAAACCCATTTTGAGATCATTGCCCCAGCTGTTGCCGACCTCATCGTCGCAGGACTCGGCGACGCGCCCGGTGTAAGCATCGCCTACCAAGTCCCCCTTCGAAGCGAAGATATCGTAACCATCGTCGGACGGCGGCAGAAGAATGCTGTAAACGCCGCGCTCGTCGGTCGTCACGCTGCCGACGGGCGAATCGTCTTCCGCGCGATACACATTGACCGTAACACCCTCGATCGGATTCCCATCCTCGTCTGCTGCGCGGCCGGAGACGATCTCACCCATCATATTGCTGTTCGTTGCAATGTTGTAGACGACGCCGTCGATCGTGTTGAAGCCGGAGAAGTTCTCGGGATTGCCGGAGACGTTGATTATCGGCAGGTTGTACCAGATGTCGCACTGCCCGGCCCAGCCCATGTTAAGGTGCACGAAGGGAGTGGACATCCCGCCGGCGAAGCCGTAGCCGTCGGCCACGACGGCATGGCCGGAGACTGTATATCCAGGGATGATTTCGTAGGAAATGAGCATGATCACGGGGCGCTTCGCGTCGAGGTTCGTCAATATCGCGCGGGCACGCTCGGAGGGGTCTTCGGTAAGCGAATCGTTCGTCATGCTGTTGCGGACGATTGCCGAAGCGTAGCCAAAGATGTTGGTAAGCGCAAACGGAATCTTCGCCATCTGCGCTGTGTAAAGTCCCGTGCTGGATGGGGTGTACTGAAGCCCGACAGAAACGCCACAGTCGAACGTGAGCCGGCCGATCGCCATGCACTGATCCTCGGTCACGGGAACGCCCGACCACACGGGATTGCCCTTTTCGTCCGAAGTGCAATCGAGCGGACATTCGATCATTTTGTTCCAATCGTACGCCGTCTCTTCGCAGGAAACAAGCTCGTTGGTCATTTCCATATCCGTGTAATATATGGTGCCATAGTAATTAATGCAGGTTACATCAGACGGCGAAACGGGGCGGGTGATGGTGTTGCTGAAGCTGGAATGCCCCGCCGGATACTGCCAGTAGCGCATGGTCTGCGCCATCGCGGTCGCAACGCAGCCGCAAGGCGTAGGATACTCGGTCTCGGGTCTGTATATCTCACCGTTAAGGTAAAGTGTGAGAAGCGGGGACGGGGTGTAATAGTCGTAGCACTTGACACTCGCATTGACATTGTATGCGGCATACGCTTCGCTCTGGTTCCACTTGGTCGTGACGAACGGCATGACGCGCAGATCGTCGATATCCGCCTCGGTCTCCACCGTGCCATCGGCAACCGCGGCAACCATCCCCTCGCGCGCGGCAAGGTCGCGTGAAATGAGGGCATAGAGCGGACTTTCCTCGTCAATCTGGGAAAGCGGTTGGCGGGTGAACGCGAGAATAGATGCGCGGCCGTTATTGTCGGCCACCAACACCGTGCCGGAAGAACCGAGGCGGACGCCGTAGAACGCCTTGCCATCTTCGGTCGTGTATTTGCGCGTGGCGGTGCGCTGTGGCGACAACTTAACTCCAAGTCGCGCCTTGCGCGTCCAGCGGATAGCCGCTGCATCAGCTTCAGCCTCGGAAAGCTCTGCGGCAATCGAGGACAAAGCCACCCCGATCGTCGCCGTCAGCGCGATTAACAAAAATATTCTCTTCATGGCTGCTGCTCCTTGTAGAGTAGACACTAACATTGGTGAATTATACCATATTTTCGGCCTTAGGTGTCCGCATCGCCGAAGATACCACCTGGCCCTCGGGCGGCAGGTCGGCACGCGACCTGCCGCAGGCGGCGAGCACCTTGTCGGTGGTGCGGAAGTGCGCCTTGCAGTGGTTCATCAGCCAGACCGGCCCCTCCTTCGCCACCATCCGCTCCGCCAGCGCGGCGACGCGCGGGTCGGAGGAGCCGGCGGGCACGTTCTCGCGCCCCTCCGCCGGCGGGCCGAAGAGCTCCTCGCCCATCTTCATGATGTCCCGGAGGAAAATCTCGCGCGCAATCACCGACGCCGCGGCGACCGCGATGTCGTCCTCGGCCTTGTGGCGCTGCTCCACCTTCGCCGCGCGGCCGCGCGGCTTGAGCGCGCGCGCGATCGTCGCCTCGGTCGGCGCGAACTGGTCGATCACGACGCGCGGGCAGGCGGGGCGCTTCTCGAGCAGCTCCTCCACCGCGGTGGCGTGCGCCCAGGCGAGCATGCGGTTGATGTTGCGCATCTTCGCGTAGAGGCGGTTGTAGGCGGCGGGGCCGAGCTTCACCACCGCGTAGCCGCCGTCCCCGAGGAGCCGCCGCAGCGCCGAGCCGGCGGCGAGCACCGCCTTGTCGGACATCTGCTTGCAGTCCTTGACCCCGAGCTCCTGCATCTGGGCCGAGAGCTTCTCGTCGGTGTAGGCGCAGCAGACGACGAGCGGGCCGAAGTAGTCGCCCTTGCCGGACTCGTCGCCGCCCGCGTGCGGGGCGACGAGGTCCGGGTTCAGCACTGTCTCGTAGCCGAGCGAGGCGCCGCCGAGGACGCGCGGCTCGAGGGTGTAGAGGACGAAGTCCTCGGCCTTCGAGCCCTGCACGCAGAGCTTGCGCTTGCCGTGCTTCTCCTTCTCGTAGAGCGTGGCGTTGAAGTGGTCGCCCTCGATCGACCAGAGCGAATACGGGACCTCGCGCTTGCGGTAGTTGCCGTTCACCATCACGCCCAGCAGCAGCTCCTGCTGGTCGTTGTCGAGCTCGTAGGTGAAGCTGGTCTTCTTAGACGGCACCGAAGCGGAACTCCGTCGTCGAGCGGTAGGTCTCGCCGGGGCGGACGAACGTCGTCGGCCACTTCGGGCGGTTGGGCGAGTCGGGCGCGTGCTGGGTCTCGAGCGCGCAGCCGCAGCGGAACGAGAGGTGCTCGCCGCCCTTCGCCTTCTGGTCGTAGCTCGCCCAGTTGGCGGTGTAGACCTGGAGGCAGGGCTCGGAGGTCCAGACCTCGACGAAGCGGCCGTTGAGCGGGCAGGAGAGGCGGCCGGCGCGGATGAGGCGCGCGCTCTTCCTGCCCGTCGCCATCTCGCCCTTGTCGAGCACCCAGCAGTGGTCGTAGCCCTTGCCGATCTCGAGGTCACGGTCGGGCGCGTTGATCCGCTCGCCGATGCGCCGCGCGCGGCGGAAGTCGAACGGCGTCGAGGCGACGGCCTTGATCTTGCCGGTGGGTATCTGCCCCGCGTCCGTGGGCAGGTACGCCTTCGCGGCGATCTCGAGGTCGTGGTCCTCGATGGTGCCGCCGGCCTCGCCCTTGAAGTTGAAGTAGACGTGCTGGGTCATGTTGATCGGCGTCGTCTTGTCGGTCGTCGCCTCGTAGTCGACGCGCCAGACGTTGTCCTTGGTGAGCGTGTACGTGACCTTCGCCTCGACCCGCCCCGGGAATCCCTCGTCGCCGTCGGGCGAGACGTGGGTGAATACAATGCCGACGTCGCTCCCCTTCACAAACGGCGCCGCCTTCCAGACGTATGCGTCCCAGCCGCGCGCGCCGCCGTGCAGGTTGCAGCCGATGCCGCCCGGGGCGTTGTTGAGCGCCGGCAGCTTGATCCGCCTGCCGTCCAGCTTGAAGACGCCGTTGGCGATGCGGTTGCCGTAGCGGCCGATGATGCAGCCCCAGTACGGATCGCCGCCGTCCCAGCCGGCCGGCGAGTCGAAGCCGACGACCACGTCCTGAAGCCTGCCGCGGCGGTCGGGCGTGAAGAGGCGGACGATCTTGCCGCCGTAGTCGGAGACCTCCATCACCACTCCGCCAGCTCCGCGCAGGGTGTATATCTTCGCCTTTTCCCCATACTTCGTGGTTCCGAAGCTGGCCGACTTGAACGATGGCTTTTTCATGGTGACAGTATTATACCATAAATCGCGGCGCGGCATCGCGACCACGATCAGATTCGTGCAGTCTCGGAGAAAGAGCGCGACGTAACTACAATTTCTCTCTCGAACTCGCGACTCGAACTTGTCTCGAACTCGAACTTCCCACTCATCCTCATTCTTAATCCTGTCAATCCTGTTAATCCTGTCTAAAGACCTACAACTCCACCTTGATCATATCGACAAGCGAATTGAAATACTCTTGACTCCAGATGTCGAGGCAGGAAGCATCCTTCAAAAACGGTCGGACATCTTCGCTCGCTGCCTTGAAGTCTATTGTAGCAATGCGCTTCCTAAACGCGGCGACGAGCGCTTCGCGCGAAGAAAGGTCAATTTCGGGGGCGGACTCCTTGCACCGCTCCACAAGGTGCCCCAAATGGCATGCATAGCCATTCCTCACATACCACTCAAGATCGTACCAGTCGCGTCCCTTGGTTCGCATGCGCCAAGCACGGAAAAGAGCAGCGCTGACCTTTCCGGCAAACAGATCGCCTATCGAATAGGTACGAATCCAACGCGACACCGGCTTGACCAACAGCTTTTGTTCTGTTGAAAAGCCCGGCGGCGGTTCAATGTCAACCTC
>JAEIGA010012174.1_pt1 | contig 13053 bp, 13 predicted proteins | sample 9270691 | NCBI WGS metagenome assembly JAEIGA01 (sample SAMN17057246, study PRJNA624740) | gut metagenome | biome: biome; isolation source: fecal sample | host: Bos grunniens | place: China: Xizang | collected 2019 | reverse complement strand
TGAAAAGAATCCTCGTAAGAATGATGAAGCTGTGAAGTATGTCGCAGAATCAATTAAGGAGTTCGGCTTTAAGGTGCCGATAGTAATTGATAGGAACGGCGTAATAGTTGCAGGTCATACAAGGTACAAAGCAGCGAAAAAGCTTAATTTAAAAGAAGTACCCTGTATTGTTGCTGACGATCTGACCGACGAACAGATAAAAGCGTTTCGTTTGGCTGATAACAAGGTGGCTGAAAAGGCTGAATGGGACTTTGAGCTGCTTGGAGACGAGCTTGACGATCTGTTTACCTTTGATATGACCGTGTTCGGTTTTGATGAGCCTACGGAAGAAGAGGCTGAAGCCATAGAAGATGAATTTGACGCTGAGCCTCCTGAGGAGCCTTATGTAAAACTCGGCGATTTGTACCAGCTCGGCAATCATCGTTTGCTGTGTGGCGACAGTACCGTGTTAACCGATGTAGAAAGGCTTATGGGGGGCGCACAGGCTGATATGCTCCTTACCGATCCACCTTATAATGTGGACTATGAAGGCAAGACGAAGGAAAAGCTCAAAATCCAAAACGACAAGATGGATAACGATAACTTCAGACAGTTCCTTGTGGATGCCTTCAGCAATGCTGATATGGTTATGAAGCCCGGAGCTGTTTTCTATATTTGGCATGCGGACTCAGAAGGATATAACTTCCGTGGGGCTTGCTACGATATAGATTGGAAGGTACGTCAGTGCTTGATATGGTCTAAGAACTCTATGGTTATGGGCAGACAAGACTACCAGTGGAAACATGAGCCCTGCTTATATGGCTGGAAAGACGGAGCTGGGCATTTGTGGGCCTCTGACCGCAAGCAAACCACCATATTGAACTTTGAAAGACCCACCAAGAACGATTTACACCCGACTATGAAGCCTATTGCGCTTTTTGACTACCAGATAAAGAATAACACTAAGGGCGGCGATATAGTCCTCGACCTATTCGGCGGCTCTGGTACTACTATTATGGCGTGCGAGCAGAATGGCAGAAGAGCTTACTCAATGGAGTTTGATCCTCGATATGCTCAGGTAATTATTGAACGCTGGGAGAAGTTCACCGGTGAAAAAGCAGAGTTAATTAAATCGGAAAAGGAGAATTAAACCATGTTTGAAAAAGTAAACCCTATGCACCCGGACAAGATCGCTGACAGGATCGCGGGTGCGGTAGTTGATATTGCCTATAAGGCAGAAGAAAACCCTAAGATAGCAGTTGAAGTGCTTATAGGTCACGGTGTATGTCATATCATCGTGGAAACGTCTGCGGAGCTTGACGAGATAGCAATATGTCAGGCGGTACACAGGATCACAGGGCGCACCGATATCATGATAGACCTGAGATGCGTAAAACAGGACGTACATCTCAACAGAAATCAGCAGAACGGCTTCAGATGCGGTGACAACGGTATATTCAAGGGTGTTCCCCTTACCGATGAGCAGAAGGATCTCTCGGATATGGCGAGAGATATATATGCCGAATATCCCTATGATGGCAAGTATGTCATTGATGGTGAGAAGCTGATAGTATGCCAGAGCAACGCGAGGTCTGGAGAGTTAAAACAGCTTCTTTTAGATAGGTTCCCCGACCTGTTCACTGTGGCGTATATTAACCCTCTCGGTGATTGGACAGGCGGCACAGACGTTGACACAGGCGCTACAAACCGCAAGCTGGGCTCTGATATGGCCGATGGCGTTACCGGCGGAGGACTTCACGGAAAGGACCTCAGCAAGGCGGACGTTTCCGCTAATATATATGCATTCAAAAAGGCACAGGAAACAGGCGAGATTGTAACCCTCAGCTGTGCTATAGGTGACACCCATATAGACGGTGTGCCTTATGCAGAGATAGTTGAACAGGCGAGAGAGTTTATCTTCTCCCTCGGTGGCTTTGAGAAGTTCGCTGAGTGGGGCCTGTTTTGACACATATATAAAGAAAGGCAGGTGATGTAATATGGCAAAATGCGAATTCTCAAATATGACACCAGAACAGCGTCGCGAGAACGGCAAAAAAGGCGGTATTGCATCTGGTGAAGCCAAGAGAAGAAAGAAGGCCATGCGTGAACGCTTAGAGGTCCTTCTTGATTTACCCTTAAAGTCAGGCAAGAGAGCAGACCTTGACAGTATAAAGAACTTTGCAGCGTTAAAAGGAATGAATATCACCGTACAGGACGCCTTAATCCTTGCGCAGATCCAGAAGGCGCTGAAGGGCGATACAACCGCCGCTGCTTTCGTGCGTGATACGGTGGGAGAGAAGCCCGGCGACAAGACGATCATAACAGGAAACGTTGACACCGGCGCAGATAAGCTGGCAAACATCCTCGCACAGCTGAAGGAATGACGCTAAACGGCTGTTTAGCGACCAATTATAGGAGAGTTTATGAAAGTAATTAAAGCTGATTTGCCTCGTGACATCGAGGTTTTAGAACTTCATATTTTTGCAGATGAGCATATCGGCGACGAGCATAGCGATCTCAAACGATTACTCTCCCGAATAGAGTATATAAAGAATACTCCCAATGCTTACTGCATATTAAACGGTGATATTATCGACAATGCCACTAAGACCAGCATAGGTGACACCTACACACAGGTATTCAACCCTATGGAACAGTTGGCAAAGGCTGTGGAGATATTCGAGCCTATCAAAGACAAGATACTCTGCATCACCCACGGCAACCATGAAAATCGCACCTATAAGAAGGAGGGAATCAATCTATCCTTCCTTCTGGCTAAGCAGCTGGGGCTTGGTGATAAGTATACTTCCACCTCGGCGGTTATATTCATAAGAGTAGGCGAAGTATCATCATTAAGGGAATCCAACGGCAGTGGCAAGAGAAGACAAACCTGCTACACCATATATGCCCTTCATGGTTGCGGTGGTGGAAGAAAAGAGGGTGCAAAAGCTATTCGCCTTGCAGATATGGCAAGTATCATTGATTGCGATATATATATCCATAGCCACACTCACCTTCCGATGATAATGAAACAGGCATATCACCGCATAGACGAGAGAAACAGCAAGGTTGCCCTCGTGAATAAGCTGTTCGTTAACACCGCCGCCAACCTTGATTATGGTGGCTACGGTGAAGCTGGCGAGTTCAAACCCAGCAGTAAAGACACCCCTGTGATCTATATGAGGGGGTCTAAGAAAGAGATGTGGGCTAAGCTATGAGTGATCTCATACTTTCAGATAAATACAAGGCATTTCTGCGTTGCAAAGCTCCGGTTGAGTTCCTTGAAGGTACAACGGCTGCGGGAAAAACAACCGTGGGAATATTTAAGTTTATGCTGAGAGTGGCAGAGAGTCCTAAGAGACAACACATCCTCTCGGGACTTGATACCGGTACAATAGAAAAGAATATCATAAACAAAGAGCTCGGCATACTTGATGTATTCGCCGGGCTCATTGAATATAACCCCAGTGGACGTGGTCATGATAGCCTTCCTCACATGGTATTCAAAACAGGCACAGAGGAGAAGATCATATATGTCCTCGGCTATGACAACAAGGCTCGATGGAAAAAGGCCCTCGGTGGTCAGTATGGCTGTTTATACATAGACGAGATAAACGTAGCTGATATGGACTATGTAAGAGAGGTTGCTATGCGTTGTGATTATCTTATGGCAACGCTAAACCCCGACGATCCTTCTCTACCGATATATAAGGAATACATAAACCACAGTAGACCTCTTCCGGAATACGATAACGATGCACCTTCAGAGCTAAGAAATATGCTTAATCAGACGGCAAAGCCCGGCTGGGTGTGGTGGTATTTCAGCTTTGACCATAATGCCGGACTGACAAAAGAAAAGAAGCAAAAGATAATTGATAACGTACCAGTCGGAACGAAACTCTATAAGAACAAAGTCCTTGGTCTTAGAGGAAGAGCGACAGGCTTGGTATTCAGCAACTTTGACCGTCGCCGACACGTTATCACTAAAGAAGAAGCAAAACGATTTATTAAAGATCAGCGACGAAGAGATCAGAAAGAATGGTTTATTAAGTTCACCGCCGGTCTTGATACAGCGTACAGTACAAAGAGCCCTGACACCATAGCGATGAGCTATCAAGGTATCACCAATAAAGGGCGCTGTATTTTGCTTTCTGAGCGCGTTTATAACAACGCAGAACTAAATACACCTATAGCACCTTCCGACACTGTGACGCAGTTTATTGCCTTTCTGGATAGATGTCGTGAGGAGTGGGGAGCTTGCCGAGATGCTTTTATAGATTCAGCAGATGCAGGAACTATAACCGAGTTTGGAAAATATAAAAGGCTGCACGGTAGTATATATAACTTCGTCCCTGCTTGGAAGGCTCTGAAGGTGGTTGACAGAATAAACCTCCAGCTCGGCTGGTTTGCACATGAGCAATATATGGTGTGCGAGGATTGCCCGGAGATGATCCGTGAGCTTGAAAGCTATTCGTGGAAGTCTGACAAGGACGTAGAGCCCGAGGACGGAAACGACCACATGATAAACAGCACACAGTACGGATGGCTTCCTTACAAGCACGAGATAGGGTTAACAGATTTAAGTAAACAATAAAAACGTCGAGAAATGCAGATTTCGCGACATAGGAGGATAAAAATATATGGGAATGGGGGACAGAATCAGAATGGCACTTCGGTCATTTCTAAAAATTGAGCCCGCACAGAAGCTGAACGTCGTCGTTGATGAGGAGATGGACTTCTCTACGACGGCTTTTTGCCATAAGTTATGGTATCGCGGAAAGGCTGCGGAGCTTAATCAGTTTTATAAGCAAATAAATGACGGTACAGGCCGTTTCTGGGGTGCAGTGCCTACGAATGGCCTTGAAATCCGTAAAATACACACGGGTATACCTAAGCTCATCGTTGATACACTGGCGAATATCGTCATAAGCGATATGAACGACCTTGAATTCGAGAAGGTTGATAATCAGGACGTTTGGGGTGCGGTTGAGGTTGAAAACAGCCTCAAGGACCTCTGCAAGAGGGCTATACAGGACGTTCTCGTTGTAGGTGACGGAGCTTTCAAGATCAGCCTTGATCCCTCGCTTTCAGATTACCCGATAATTGAGTGGTATTCCGGTGACCGTGTGGATTTCAAGCGAGATCGTGGCAGAATCCGAGAGGTTATCTTCACCGATGAATACGTAAAGAAGAATGGTCGCTATACATTGAAGCAGATATGCGGCTTCGGTTATGTGAATTATGAGCTTTACAAGGGCGACACGCTGGTTGACCTCACATCCATTGAGGAAACAAAGCACTTACAGCCTGTGGCGTTCGATGATTCCTTCATGATGGCTGTTCCCTTTATGATTTCTGCATCAGAGAGATGGAGAGGTCGTGGAGCTTCCATATATGAAAGCAAAACCGACAACTTTGACGCACTTGATGAAACATGGAGCCAGTGGGTACATGCTATGAGGACAAGTCGCCCGGTGCGATATGTTCCTGAAATATTCATCAAGAGGGATGAGAACAACGGCAAGATGCTGAAGCCTAATGCCTTTGATAATCAGTTCGTGGAAGTTGCCTCTGATATGTCTGAGCGAGCAGATAACAGGATAACCACAGAACAGCCTAAATTCCCCTCTGACAGCTACAACGATACACTTATTACAGCCCTTGACCTTGCTCTTCAGGGTCTGATCTCTCCCTCTACTCTGGGTATCGATGTTAAGAAGCTTGATAACGCTGAGGCACAGAGAGAAAAGGAAAAGGCAACCCTTTATACTCGTAATAATATCATCGCTGCTTTCGGTCCTATGTTACAGAAGCTCGTTGATACTGTATTCAAAGCATATAATACTGCTCGTCTCGTACCCTTGGACGACCTCGATATAAACGTGACCTTCGGTGAGTATGCTAACCCCAGCTTTGAGGCTGTTGTTGAAACTCTTTCCAATCCCAATACTCCTATGTCTATTGAAGCTAAGGTTGATGAGATGTGGGGAGACAGCAAGGACAAGGCTTGGAAAGATGAAGAGGTTAAAAGAATTAAAGAACAGCAGGGCATCGTAACGATGGAAGAGCCTGCGCTTGGAGGTGAACTTAATGGCTGATTATGTAACAGGCTTTCAAACCAATGAAGGCGTAAAAAAATATGACTATAATAGTCTTGCAAATAAGCCCGAGGTGGCGACGGCTGCAAGAATCGCAGAGGTGACAATTCGTGCGAGTGCTTGGGTCGGATCTGCGAGCCCTTATTCTCAGGTGGTCACTGTTCCCGGTGCAACAGAAAACAGTCAGGTAGATCTCACTCCCAGCGTGGCGCAGCTTGCAATATTCCACCAGAAGGATCTGGCGTTCGTTACGGAAAACGATGGCGGCGTGGTAACCGTTTATGCTATCGGTGATAAGCCTACAAACGACTATACTATTCAGGTGACAATAACGGAGGTAGCAACATGAGTAAGATTATAGGTGTAACAGTCGGCACTCCGATTAGCCCGAAGAAACTCTCAGAGAAATTAAGCCCGGTTAAAACCGTAAATGGCAAGTCGCCTGATGCTAACGGAAATGTAGAAATAGTTGTTGAGGACGGTTACACTCCTGTAAAGGGCGAGGACTACTACACTCCTGAAGAACAGGCCGAGTGGGTGGCGTTCATCAACGACGAACTCACGAAAAAAGGCCAGTTAAAACTCGAATTCGTAAACTCAACTGACGAGATGGTCGACCCCGAGACAAAATACGTTTACAACGGCACCATCTGGGAATGGGAGCAGGCAGAAGGGGAGCCGCAGCCCTTATTTGAGAACTTGCTCGAAAAGGCGGTGGAAGCTGACGGCATAACGCCATATAACGGCGGTAAGTATTATAAAGAAGGTTGGCGACTTAGTTCAAGCGGTGCGGAAACACAAGAAACTGACGCCGACGTTTGTATGACGGGTTATATTCCTATATCGGGCGCAAGCGGTCAAACGTTACGCTTTAAGAATATGCCTCAATCTGCAAAGAGTGAGTATATCCTATATTATAGGGAAGATTTCACAAGAGGTGACTCGATAACTTACGAAAGTGCAATGTATGCGGCCCCCGATGACGACGGTGTGTACTCGGTTACACTTGCCACGAATGTATATACCAAATACATCCGTATTTCAGCCGGACAAATGAGCGAGGACACCGTTATCACGATTAGCGACGGCCCAAACGAAGGTAAGATAGAATACAGCGCCGGGTCTTCGGGCTACCGTTTCGTGGATACTGGTCACGCTCTCGTCCCTGCCGATTATGAGGACAGAGTGATCGACCTTGAAGCACTGGCAGCCGAGCACGCTGAGGCTATTGCTAAATTGCAGGAAGGGGCCACAGAGGACAACGGCGACAGCGAAACATCGTATATAACGGTCAATTCCATATCCGAAATGACCGACACAAGTAAACAGTATTTGCTTAATGGCTATATTTACGCTTGGAGGGCAACGGGATCGCAAATAAAGCCGCTATTTAAGAACTTGCTCGACAAGGCGGTGAACGACGACGGGACACCTTACAATGACGGCAAGGGCTACGAGGCAGGCAAGCGACTAAACTCTTCGGGCGTGATAGAGGACGTGAGCGAGTGTTGTATAACCGGTTATATTGAAGCATCTCCGGGTCAAACTTTGCGAATGAAGAATGTGTCGCCTTCGTCGAAAAGCGATTATCTTCTTTATTACAGAGAGGATTTTTCACGAGGTGATGCAATCGGGTACGAAAGTGACGTGTATGCGTCTCTCGATGAAAATGGCGTTTATAGTTATACCCTATCGAGCGCCGATTATATAAAGTATATCCGTATTTCTTCGGGTCAGATGAGCGAGGACACCATTATCACGTTAGACGATGAGATCGCCTATGAAGAAGTGGCGGCGGGGTATGATTGGGTCAATACTGGACTTACACCGGAAACAGCAACAACGGAAGGCAGACTCACGGCGGTTGAGCAGGAAACGGCACGACTTAATGCTGAGATTTCTGGAATCGACGAAAGGCTGACAAACGTTGAAAGCGGTATTTCAAACCTTACCGATGATGAAAAGCTGACACTTATTCGTCAATGGGATGCGCCCATTTATGACAGAGCGCCTGTGTTCTTGCTTGATACGGAAAAACCCGCTGTTCACAAAAGTAATTTTGACGAAAACGATGAGAGAAAAACTAAAAAGGTTTACGATAAGTATGATGCACTTATGGCTGAGCATCCTGATTTTATCAGAAGAACAGATTTAGGATTATGTTCGGATGGTAAAACTCACGTTTACCGTTATGACTTCTGCGAGAGAGAGCCGAGACATAAAACAAACAAGTGGAGCGAAACAAAACCTAAATTTATTGTTGTAACAGGTATTCATAGAGAATGGAACGGCATTTATGGTATGTTCCACGCTCTCTCTGAAATTACTACCAATCCCGATTTGGCAGAACTGAGAAGAAATGTTCACTTTATCGCAATACCTGTTTTGAGTCCTTACTCGTTGGACGGTGACTACGATGTTGTAGGACATTGTGCTAACTATAACGGGGTTGAAATACACCGTAATTTTGAGGTAGGTTTTGAGGTAAAAGACGAGGGCACAATCCATTATAGCGGTCCAGAGCCTCTTTCCGAGGTTGAGTCGCAGTATCTTGATAACATCTTTAAAGAGAACACAGATGCTGCTTATTTCCTTACTTGTCACTCTTTTGACAGAGAGCAAACATGGGGTGTAGGTTTCTTGTGGGGGTCATCAGCTACTAATTATATGTGCAATATGGCTTACCGTGTTATTGATAAAATGGGTAAGGCATGGCACGAAAAGTACGGTCAAACTTGGGTAGATGGTATTGCAAATGCAAATAGTGGATATACGGCTCTCGAAGAAGGGGATTATCGCATAGGACACGCAGACCTAACAACTACAAACGGTAACGAGCAACGTCATGCTACAAAGTATGGTATTCAGGCTACCAATTTTGAGGTTGGAGAAACTATGTTTGTTCTTGATTCCGAAATGTTGTCAGCAAAAGCCTTAACACTCGGCACTGAAGCATATATTAACTTCTTCCTCACAGCAATGAATTGCTATGATTTTAAGGATAAAAAGCAGTATTTTACAGGGTAAGGAGACCCACAATGGAAGAACGCCGTATATGTTGCGGTGAGAAAGGAGAAACATGAATGATTTAATAACAATCGGAACGCTTCTTATTGAAAGCGGTATACTCGTTCCCATCGTTGCTTGGATTTGGAAAATTGCAAACGGGCAAAAGTGCCAGCTCCGAAGTGAAATGCTTCGCATCTATTACCGTAACAAAGACAGCAAAAGAATCCGTCAATATGAGTATGAAAACTTTGTTATGCTCCATGACGCATATAAAGCCTTAAAAGGAAATTCCTTTATTGATAAAATCTATAAAGAAATTCAGACGTGGGAGGTTATACCATGAAAATTAACTGGCTCGTAAGAATCAAAAACAAAAACTTTTGGATTGCCGTTATTCCTGCGACACTTCTGCTCGTGCAGGTTGTTGTGGAGGTGTTCGGTGTTACACTGGACCTTGGCGATCTTGGCAACAAGCTTCTAGCTGTAGTGAATGCAGCATTTGCTGTGTTGTCCATTCTGGGCATCGTTACCGACCCTACCACAAAGGGTATTTCTGACAGCGCACAGGCAATGACGTATATTAAGCCTAAAGAATAACAAGCAGATGAAGAAGGAAGAAAGAGTCTGCTTGTGGTGTGGTAAAACATTTCTTACCTACCCTTGCGAAATAAGGAGAGGGGGCGGTAAATTCTGCTCCCGAAACTGTGCAAGAACATATCTCAATACATACGATAATCCTGCGAAATCCGAGGATGCCAGAGCAAAAATCTCAAAAAATCACGCTGATGTAAGTGGTGAAAAGAATCCAATGTATATGAAAAGGGGTGCAGAAGCTCCTTCATATAAGGACGGTAGAAATTCCTTTACAGGCGAGACATATAGAAAAATGTTGCTGGCAAGCGGAAGAAAGCAGGAATGTGAGATTTGCAAAACAAAAGAAAATCTCCACGTACATCATATTGACGGAGATCATAAACACAATGTTTTAGAGAATTTAACTTGGGTGTGCGCCAAATGCCACAATTTAGTTAAGCACCCTCGTGAAAGAGACGAAAACGGAAGGTTTGTGGCAAAATAAGTTAAAGGAAGTGATGTAAAATGTCAACACCTAAAGTATTTATCGGTGTTGGTCATTGAGCCACGGTGGAAACGATCCGGGCGCAGTAGCCAACAATACCAAAGAAAAAGACCTAAATCTACAAATCGCTCTTGCTTGTAGAGATTATCTCGCTCAGTATGGAGTAGAGGTAAAGATGAGCAGAACAAAAGATGAAAGCGACCCGCTTTCCGAAGAAATCAGAGAGTGTAATAGCTTTTCACCTGATTTGGCAGTCGACATTCATAACAATGCCGGTGGCGGTGATGGTGCAGAAGTATTTCATCACCACGGCGGCGGTAAAGGAAAGACGCTTGCTATAAATATTTTAGACGAAATCAAAAAGACTGGTCAGAACTCAAGAGGAGCGAAGACCAGAAAAAATACAGCCGGACAGGATTATTACGGATTTATTCGTGAGATCACTGCACCGGCTGTTATCGTTGAATGTGCCTTTGTGGATAACGCCACAGACCTTGAAATTTTGGCCACAGCGGGCAAGAAAAAATCAATGGGACAAGCAATCGCAAAAGGTATCTTAAAGACGTTAGGCGCGGAAATTCAGGGCGACAGTATATACCGGGTGCAAGTCGGAGCTTACTCGGATAAATCAAACGCTGAAGCAATGCTAAAGAAATTAAAAGCAGCAGGCTTCGCGGGGTATATTAAACAGGGGTAAAACATGGCTTATTATGATATCGGCGAGGTGTTTCAGAAAATTGAAGAAGATATGATCGCCTCTATGATGCGTAATCTGAAGCGACACCTCAATACTGAAAATGAAGAAGGCATAAATTATGCAATGTGGCAGGCTGAACAGCTTGCTGCATTAAATGAATTCAAGCGCAAGGCTCCGTCTTTATTCGGCGGTTATTTTAGCACGATAAACGACCAGATAGAAGAGGTCCTTAAAAAGGCTCACGAGACCGGTAAAATGGATCAGGAGATTCAAATTCTCGAGGCTATCCGGGAAGGCTGGAGCACGGCTCTTAAACCCTCGGCTAATCTTCAGGGTGCGTTCTTCCGTATCAATGACCGGAAACTCAAAGCTCTTATTAAAGCCGTCAACAATGACATGAAAAAGGCTGAGACAGCTATGCTGAGAAGGGCAAATGATGAATACAGAAAAATCCTCTTCAATTCTCAGGCTTACTATAATACAGGTGCCGGAACTCTACCACAGTGCGTGGATATGGCGACCAAGGACTTCCTCGCAAAGGGTATTGACTGCATAGAATATAAAAACGGTGCTCGTGTTGGTATAGATTCCTATGCAAGAATGGCGATCAGAACAGCCACTACGAGAGCTTATCTCCTCGGTGAAAGCGCAAAGCGTGATGAGTGGGGAATAAGTACGGTCATAGTCAATAAAAGAGGAGTAGCTTGCCCTAAGTGCTTACAGTACGTCGGCAGAGTCTTTTATGATGATGTCTGGGGATCAGCTCCTATTCCTTCTCCTGAGATATATCCTAGACTATCTGAGGCGATTGCCGGTGGCTTATATCATCCGAACTGCAAAGATACTCACACTACATATTTTGAGGGTGTCACCAAACCTCCAAAGCCTATGACTGCGGCGGAGAAAAAGGAAGCCTCGCGAGTGTATAATCTTGAACAGCAGCAGAGATACAACGAGCGACAGATCCGCAAATATAAACGTCTTTCTGATGGCTCTATAGACCCCGAAAACCGCGACAGATATTATAAAAAGCTCTCTTTCTGGCAAGATACACAGAAGAAGTTTGTCAAGGCAAACGGCGATGTATTAAGGCGCAGATATGAGAACGAGGCAATATTTGATATAGGTCCTATTGATAATGCCGACACCCGCAGAACTGTGGAAAGCATGAAGCGCGAGGTGGCCAAGATTGATGATATGCGAAAGGTCCTCGGCGAAGAAAAAATCCCGAAAGGTATTGACATTTTTGAGGAAATGCCTTATAATGACACGCAGATGAGGTACGTTAATCTGGATTATACCAGAAGAAAACGACTGATAGAACATCCGGAGCTGAAACTGCCACATGCAGATATAGCAACTATCGCTGATGAGAAGTTCACGAAGTATTTGTACAACCCCGACAATCCGAGGGGAAGGGCAAAGGGACGTGGAATAGCGTCGAGACTTGGCTATGATGAAACGAACTGGCAGGCCTTCAAGGAAGTGATTAACTCCAACAAAGACAAGTTCCCTGTTAAATATACCGGGAATAACGGCTACGATGACCTGTATGAGCAATTGCAGATAATTTATGGCTTGAAAGGCAAGCCTGCGAATGTTCTTGTGTCGTGGGCAGTAAATGAAAACGGCACACACATGACTTCTGCGTATCTAAAGGAGATATAAAATGGGCGAAAAGATGTATAAGATGTACGATAACATTAAGTTGAAAGACGGAAGAGAAGGTTGCATTGTCGACATCTCTGGCGATGTTGGGTATATCGTTGATGTCGGTAGCTCACCTGAAGATTGGGAGACGATTGCGATCCGAAAAGAAGATGTACAAGGACTGGCCGACACTACCAAATAATCAAAAATAGAAAATCAAAGCACTATGCGAAAGCATGGTGCTTTCTTTATACCCAAATACACAAGGACTGACCGAAAATCAGTCCTTTTCTCATGCCGAAAATCAGGGACAGCTCTGAAATTCCGCATCAATCTCGACGGAGTATAAACGGAAACAACCGACACGACGGTTTCGTGGATATTATAGGCGACGGCCTTAAAAACGGAGGTATTTTATTATGGCAGAAGCTACAACCACCAACCCTGCTGAACAGCAGCCCGCAGCAACTCCCAACTACGATGAAATTTTTAGCAAGCTCGATGCGATTCTCGACAAGAGAGCCGATGGCTTGGCGAAGTCC
>JAEIGA010012173.1_pt1 | contig 13054 bp, 11 predicted proteins | sample 9270691 | NCBI WGS metagenome assembly JAEIGA01 (sample SAMN17057246, study PRJNA624740) | gut metagenome | biome: biome; isolation source: fecal sample | host: Bos grunniens | place: China: Xizang | collected 2019 | reverse complement strand
TGTGCTTATGAGCAAAAAATGCCTGTAAGTTCAGAAAATGTGTCATTTGATGCCAAAAATGCTTTTTTTATATGCCGGTATAAGACTTTCTTCTTGCCAAGTCGTGCTGAAATATGTATAAGAAGTCTGCAAATTGTTTTCATATCATGAAAAATCGAGCCAATTATACAACGGAAGAGAAGCTCGCCATCGTTCGTGAGGTGCTTTCTCGTAAGCGTTCCATTCAGAGAATAGGTGAGGAAAAGGGGATTGCCCCGACACTTATTTCTTTGTGGAAAAAACAGGCGGAGGATGCCATGTCGGAGCGTTTTCAGCCTCGCCCCAAGGGCCGTCGCAAGATTGAAAAACCTGAGGTGGAAACTTCACCTCAGCTTCGCTCCGCTAAAAATGAGGCACGCAAAGCCAAGATTAAAGCTGCTCACCTTGAAGCTTCCTTGAAAGACGCAAAGGCTCGTATTGCTGAGCTTGAGCAACAGATTTCCTCTCTTGTGTCCACCTTGGGCTTCAAGATGGTAAAGAAGCGCAAGGCGCGCAAATCCGCCAAGGGTTAAGCACGGTACTGTGCATGCTGTTCCCTTGCAGCAGATGCATGCTAGCGGGCATTTTGTCATACTTTTAACTTTTTTTGATAGAATTTGCTCCCGGCTGTGTCAAAATAAGCAGAGGCCGTTTAATCGGCACTGTCAAAGCCTTCTCCTTAGGAGTGGGTTGTTAACTTAAAAGACTTATAAATAATGAAAATACCATTTCTGAACCGTCTCCGTAGCATGGGTGCTGCGGTGGTAGCAGCTGCTGCCGCTTTGGTTTCCTGTACTTCCGTAGGCTATGCTGAGCCGGATTATGACTCCATCGGTAAGCAGTTTTCTTTGGTGCTGCAGATGGCGCACTACTCGCGCGCGCGTTTTGACTCTAAAGCCAATGCAAAGTTCTTGGAGAGCTACCTGCGCAGTGTGGACCCGCAGCAACTTTACTTCACGCAAGAAGATGTGGATGCCTTGCACAAGAAGTACGACCCGCTTTTCAGTGACATGTTGCTGACCGGTGCCCGCCAGCTTGCATTGGAATTGCATGCCGAGTATTCCACTCGTGCTTTGGCTCGCATCGACGCCGCGGAGAAACTGCTGGCCTCGTATGAGCAGCAACTCCCCGCGTTCGATGAGGACCGCTCTACGCTTCGCTCCCGTCGCAAATCCCCTCGCGCAAAAAATAACGCGGAGCTCGAGCAGGCTTGGCGTGATATGGTGGACGATATGGTGCTGACGGAGGTCATTCGCCGTGAGAATGTGTCCCGCCTGGCCAGGGAGAAGGGTAAAGCCGATCCCGTGCTGAAGGAGAAATCCATCCCCGAGAAGCTTTCCGCTCGCCTCAAGCGCCTGCGCAATGAGGTGCAGGAGTCTGACGTGGAGGATATGGTAGCCATGTTGCTGCATGCCGTTGCCAGCTCTTATGATCCCCACAGTGATTACATGAGCGCACGTGAGGAGCAGCGCTTCAAGGATATGATTAAGGCTTCCATTGTGGGTATCGGCGCTCAGCTCAAGGAGCAGGATGACGGCACAACCCGCATCGAGGGTATCGTGAAGGGTGGCCCCGCTGCCAAGAACGGCCAGCTCAAGCTCGGTGACCGCATCATCGCTGTGGACAGCAAGAACGATGGACAGTGGACTGACATCATGTACATGAGCATCGATAAGGTGGTGGACTTGGTGCGCGGCCAGAAGGGTGTGCCCGTGAAGCTCCGCGTGCTCTCCGGTGAGGGTGCTGAGGAGCGCGAGGTTACCATCATTCGTGATGAGGTGCCCATGTCCGAGTCTCTGGCCAGCGCCAAGATTGTGGAGATGAAGACGCCGGAAGGCAAGGCCCGCCGCATCGGTATCCTTACGTTGCCTTCTTTCTACATCGACCTGGAGGGTGGTGATGTTCGCTGTGCATCTGATGTGAAGAAGCTCGTACAGCGCATGAACCGCGAGGGTGTGGATGGCCTGATTGTTGACCTCCGCTTCAACGGCGGTGGTTCTTTGGAGGAGGTTCGCAAGATGGTGGGCTTCTTCACCGGTGCCGGTCCTGTGGTGCAGGTGCGTGATGCCCGTGGCCACAAAGAGCGCCTGACGGTGAGCGGTCGCAAGATTTTTGACGGCGAGATGGTCGTCATTACCAATAAGCTCAGCGCCTCTGCCTCCGAGATTTTTGCCGGTGCTATGGCTGACTACGGTCGTGCCGTCATCGTGGGTGATGAGGCTACCTTCGGTAAGGGTACCGTGCAGATTCCCCGCAGCCTTGCGGAGTACCTGCCTTACTTCTCCTCCCGTGAGGGCGTCGGTATGATTAAGATTACCGTGCAGAAGTTCTACCGCATCAATGGTGCATCCACCCAGCTCAAGGGTGTGCCCAGCGACATCGTGTTGCCCATGAGCACGGCTGCCCTGCAGCTGGGTGAGGGTGAGCTTGATTTCGTCATGCCGTATGATGAGATTCCCGCCGCCTCCGGCTATGTGAAGAATCCGCGCTTGGCTCGCATCCTGCCGGAGCTTTCCCGCCGCAGCGCTGCTCGCGTCAGCGAGGATAAGGACTTGCAGTACGCCCGTTGGTACATCGACTACCGCCGTGCTCTGCTGGAGGCCAATGTGGACTCCCTCAACAAGGCTAAGCGTATTGCTGAGAATGAGGAGCTGCTGCGCCGCCAGAAGGAGATTGCAGAGGACCGCAAGGTTCGCTACGCTGCCATGGCTGAGGCAGATGCTGCCAACCTCCGCATCTACCGCCTCAAGCTGGATGATGTGACTGCTGCTGAGCTGCCCCTCATCACCAAGGCTGAGGATGAGAAGTACATGGATGAGGTAGAAGACCCCGAGGAAGCTCTGGAGGATGAGGTAGATTACCCCTCCACGCTGGATCCCATTCTTCGCGAGTCCATGAACATCATCAATGATATGCTGGAGATGCCCTGATGCTCTCCGCCCGTATATCAGCATTGACTTGAAAGTAATTTACGGCGCCTGCCAGAGCCTGCAACTCGGCAGGCGCCTCATTTATGGGGGATGCCCCCGTTTTTCTTCATCACTCTTTACTCTCTCAATACTGCCGTGAATCTTGCCATTGTAGCACAGGAGGATGAGCCTCCAACTCCCTCAACTCCCAAGTTGCGCGACTTGGGGATGGAATTGTTGCCCCGTGAAAAGCTCTTTCAGTATGGGCGCAGCGCTCTCACGGATGATGAGCTCATAGCCCTGTTCTTGCGAACGGGGGTGAAGGGGTGCAACGTGCTCGCGCTTTCCGAGCGCTTGCGTAAATCTGCCGGTTCGCTCAGTGATTTGGGTAATATGGAGGCTGTGGACATCGCCGGCTTATTACCGGGGCTTGGCCCGGCGAAAGCCGCTACCCTTGCCGCCGGGTTCGAGCTTGGCATGCGCGCCGTGCGCGAGCAGCTGAAGCGCGCGGACATGAAAGGCGCGCAGAATGTGTATGAATACATGGTGACGGAACTGCGCTACGAGCTGCAGGAGGTCATGTGTGTGCTCATGCTGGATTCTCACAACCGCCTGATTCGTATGGAGCGCGTGGCAAAGGGCACGCTGACCCGCCTGCTGGTGCACCCGCGTGATTTGTTCCGCTCCGCCATTCGGTACAATGCCTGCCGCATTGTCATGGTGCACAACCACCCCAGCGGTAGCGTGAGCCCCAGTGAGCCGGACAAGCAAATTACCAAAAATATTGAGGCTGCCGGGCGCGTTCTGTGCATCCCGCTGACGGACCACGTCATCATCGGCTCCGCGGAAGCCAATGGCGGCAAAGGCTATTTCAGTTTCGCGGAAGAAGGGCTCTTGAATACATGAAAGATTACCACACACACCACGTGAATCCCGCCGGCGGTAGCCTTTGCGCCGTCACCATGGCGGACTGGCCCGGCATTGCTGCTACGCAGGGCATGACTCCCTGTTTCGGCGTGCACCCTTGGCATGCGCATGCCGTGCAGGATACTGCGGAGTTCGCTTTCGCTCTGGATGATTACCTGTACCGCTACCCCACGGCAGAGGTGGGGGAGACCGGCTTGGATGCCTCGGATAAGCATCGCCATACGCTGGAAGCGCAGCGCCTGCTGCTGCACCTGCACCTCGGCGCGGCATTCCGCCATGAGCGCTTGGTGCACCTGCACTGTGTGCGGGCGCATGCAGAGCTACTTGCCATCCTCAAAGAACGCGCCCGTTGCAATACCCTGCCACGCGTGCTCCTCCATGCCTGGAATGGCTCGCATGAGCTCGCTCGCGAGTTCCTTGCCCTCGGCGCCATCTTTTCCGTCGGCTTCCGTGAGCTCGCCCACCCCCGCGCGCAGGAGCGCTACGCCCGCATCCCGCACGACCGCCTCTTCCCGGAGTCAGATGACGCCCCGGAAACCTGGCCCCGTACCCTCGCCCTCTACCGCCTCATGCGCGGCGAGTGGTGAAGGCGGGGGCGGTTATTGTAAGAGCGAGAGGTCGAGTTTATAATAAGTCGGTGCTGAGTTGTTCGGGCGCAGGAACATGACCATGTATACGGGCATATAACATATACGTTCCTTGGTGCGCACGTTGTCGTTATTGAATACGATAGCCTGAGGTAAATCATAAGCGTCGCATGCCATAACATTGTTTAACGCACTGTGTGTCATGTAATTTTTGCCACTCTTTACTTCGATTGGTATTACTTGCCCGTTAAGCTCTATTACGAAATCCAGTTCACCTAATCTTTTGTTATTGTAATAGTAGGGGGTAATTCCGTGAGCTACCAGTTCTTGCGCTATGGCGTTTTCGTATATTGCACCATAGTTGATGCCGGAATCTCCCTGTATGATTCGCAGTTGGATTCCTCCGGCATACTGTGCAGCCAATAGCCCTATGTCGCTTTGGAAGAGTTTGAAAAGATTGCGAGAACGCGCCAAAAGCAGCGGAACTTTGGGCTCCTCCACGTTGTACACCGGTAGTGCTACTCCGGCTCGTTGTAGCCACAGGAATCCATTTGAATATCGTGAAAATCTTGCTTTCTCATTGAGTGATTTTAATATGAAACGCTTGTTCGGTGCATTTAGCTCCGGCGGTATCAGTTGAAAAATTTCCTCGATGGCAAATTTGTTATCCGGGTCATATTGAGAGATGTCTCTTCGGTACAATCTCAGAATTTCTTGTTGAGCTTTTAATACTTGCTGAAGATTGTTTGTCTGCATGTATTGGCATACAGCTGCCGGCATGCCACCCACTACCAGATAAAGGTGAAAAAGCTCCAGCATTTTTGCGTGTACTGTTTCATCTATCGGGTGTCGTGTTTCCCAAGCTTCTTCTAAGGCTTTGAATATGCGGTCGCTGACTCCCAGATTGGTAGCAAATTCCTCAAAGTCCAAGGGGTACATTTCCTTAACCCCCATGTAGCCTACAGGCTCAGAGCGTAAATCCTTCAACTCAACACCTAACAATGAACCACTCAGAATATAGCGGTACGACCCTTCTTGAACCAAAAATTTAATGCCGGTTACAATTTCGGGACAAAGCTGAACTTCATCGAAGAATATCAATGTTTCTCCCTTTATTAAGGGGGTAGAGGTGAGAGCTGATATTCTGAACAATAGATCGCTACTGTTGCGGGCTGTTCGAAATGCTTCTACAGCCTCCGGTGTTTCGACAAAGTTGATTTCGATAAAGCTTTTGTAACGCTTCCCGAATTCGCGAATGGAGTATGTTTTGCCGATTTGTCTGGCTCCGGTAATGAGTAATGCATTATCGGTGCTGTTGTAGTATTCTTGTAAGTGTTTGTCTATCTTTCTTTTAAGTGTTTGTTTCATGGCTGTTTTACACTTTTCTTGGTGAAAAATACCATAATTTTTACACTTTTCCAAGTAAAAATGGGGGTAAAATTGACACTTTTCCAAGATTTTTTTGTTTTTCGTGCCTTTTGCAAGGGGCTCGTGTATGGTCCGGGCGGATTTCTCATTGACAATCGGGCGCCTTCTGTCATAATGGGAAGCACAAGAATATGACTGATTCCGTCCACAGAAATACCGAGACAATGCCGGTGCATTCGTGTGCTGTCATCCGCGCTGCGGAGCAAGCCTGCTTCGCGGCGGGGGGTGTGACGTCCGATGAGCTGATGGATTACGTCATTGAGCGCTTGTGGCAGGCGGTGCAAACGGAGCCGGAGTTTGCAGCGCGCACGATAACGCATGTGTCCGTGTACGCCGGTAAGGGGAACAACGCGGGGGATGCCATCGGGCTGGCGGCTCGCTTTTCCTGCCCCGTTACCCTGCATGCCGTGTGTGAGCCCTCGGCGTTTTCCGCGGAAACGCGCCGCCAGTACGAGAAATTGCTGAACCGCGAGGTGAGTACCTCTGCATCGCCGGTGCAGAACCCATGTACGCTGATTATAGATGGCCTACTGGGCAGCGGGGTAAGTGGTACGCTGCGCCCGGAGTATGCTGCGGCGGTTGCGGAACTGAACCGCGAGCGTGCGGCTACCCCCGGCAGTTTAGTGCTCGCCATAGACATTCCCACCGGCCTGCAGGCGGATACCGGGGAGCTTTTGGGCGAGGTTGTGCAGGCGGATGTAACCGCCGCTATTGCCTGTGTGAAACCCGGCATGCTGGCGGATGGTGCGGAGAATTACGTGGGACGCTTGCTGTGCATCCCGCTGCCGCAGGTGGTGCTGCCGAGCGAGGCGGAGGCTGTGGTGCAGTGCTCTTCTTCCTCGGCATTGCCGCGTCGTCCGTATTCCTTCTTCAAGAACAAAGCAGGGCGCGTGAATATCGTTGCTGGCAGCATCGGCTACGTTGGTGCTGCCCAAATGTGCGCGGAGGCAGCCCTCGCTGCCGGTGCGGGGCTGGTAGCCCTCTATTGCCATGAGGCGGTGTACCCCATTCTCGCTGCCAGGGTAGCTCCGGAGGTGATGGTGCACCCCGTTCGCAGCTATGCGGAGGTGCCCACGGACGGCGCGCAGGCTCTGCTCATCGGCCCCGGTTTAGGCAAACCGCAGGCTGCGGAGGCCCGCGCGCTGTATTCTTTGTTGTACCGTTTCAGTGGCCCCATCGTGTTGGATGCTGACGGGCTGAACACTGCTGCTGCTTTGGGATGGAAACTTCCTCCCAACTGCATCCTCACCCCGCACCCCGGTGAGATGCGCCGCTTGTTCCCGCCCTCCGCCCACCTCTTGCGAGCGGAAACAGTACAGCGCTTCTTGGCGGATACCCCGTGTACTCTTTTGTACAAGGGGGCTCGCACCATCATTTCCGATGGTTCCTGCATCATCTACAACTCCACCGGTGGTCCCTACATGGCGAATGGAGGGCAGGGGGATGTGCTCTCCGGCGTCATTGCAGCTCTCGCTGCTCAGGGGCTTGCTCCGCTCCGCGCTGCAGCCCTCGCCGCCCACGCCTGCGGGCTTGCTGCCGCTCATGCTCACGCTGCTGCCGGGTATCCTACCGCCATCCGCGCTACGCAGCTTCTCCCGTTTCTACCGCAAATCCTTCGATAAACAACGCACGACTATTTATGAAAAAAGCACATGGTAAAAAGAGTTCGCTGTCCATGGTTGGTATGGCATTCATGGCATTTGCCTGCATGGGGTATACCGGCTTTTCCGCATCATTGAGTGATGTAGGAGATCCGACCGCTGCACTTGCTCAGAATCAGTACGAGCGCGATTTGCGGATAATGCTGGAGGATGGTAGGCACGCCTCCGCCTTTAACAAAGTGTTGGATAAACTGAGTATACAGTACAGCGATAGTGAGTGTGCCCGCCTGTTGCAAATGATGCAGGGGGTGTATGAGTCTTTGCTCGTCAAAAATAAGCATAAGACCATGCCTCGTTTTGATGACTCTTGTGATGAAGAGACGTACCGGATTTCATTGGTGAAGGATGATGAGGCTTTGCGCACCCTGGAGATTTACGATGCGTTGAAAGATGCCGCCATGAAGTTGGATACCCTCTTGGAGCGTGAGGTGCAGCGTAACTACTCCGATGATATCCGTGCAAAATGTAAGACGTTGCAAGCCATGAAGAGGTCTATTAAGCAGGGTCGTACGCGCTATTTGTCGTGGGAGGTTGTTGCTCCATACATCGCGAATACAAAGTGCTTGGTTGAGAAGGCTACTGCATGGTATAATGATGATGAAGACGCTTTGATGGAGGCCGGAATGTTCCTCGCCAAGGGGGTGCATAAGGAATGGCTGATGCAGAGCGATGTGGACGTTCGTATAGAGTTCGGAGTCGTGTACCAAAGTATAAAGGAGCAACTTTCCGATGCGGAAATGGAGTATTTGAAGGTTCTGACGACGCTCACGTCCTCGCTGGATCCGAGCAAACCCATGGGGGCAGACCTTTGGTGGAAGTAAACGGCCATGCGTTTCTTGCTTGCTCTCTTTTTGCTGTTGTTGTCCCTGCTCCCGAGTTACGGGCACAGCGGGCAGCAGCATTTGAATGATATCCGCACGGTGTTCGGTGGCTACGGCGGGCAGGCGTTCGATGAGCTGGCGCAGTACATCAACCATGTCATTGATACGGAGCTCCCGAATGAGTTCCGCCAGAAAATCGGTCCTGTGCCGGGCAATCACCGTGTCTTGGGGCACGGCTGGGCGCTGGATGCCGCCATCCCCAAAAAGACGCTGGAAGCCATCGAGCAGCGCTACCCGGGTAAGAAGGGGGAGCTGATTGATATTTGGAAGCGCCACGTGGATGCCATTCATCGGAAGGCTGCGCATTTGTCCGGCTTGCCGGAGAAGCAATCCAAAGCCTTGGCTTCTATCATGTACAATGTACACTTGTTGGGGGATATAGAGCCCGGCAATGTGCTGCATGAGCTCGTGCTGGCACCTGATGACATTGCGCGCAATATCGCGAAGAATGCGGAAACGCTGTTTCAGAATGCGCCTGCTGTGGCGAAGAAAATTTCCGAGCGTCTGAATGCGGTGCTGAAGAACGGCCACGCTTTGGGGCGGCAGCAGCTGGCGCAGGCGTTGATGACGGAGTTGTACCGCCTGAATTTGGGTAGTGAGTTGAATGCTTGTTGCCGTTTCGGGCTGAGGTTCGATTATGCGCCTCATTATTCGCGGATGGCGGAGACGCGTCGCGCCATGCACCAATATAAAAATCGTACCGGTAGGGAGCCCGGGGTTGCCAAGCGCGTGAAGGGGGTGCCTCGTATCGGTCGCGCGCCATTTGTGTCGGCATTGCCTACCAATCTGGAAGATTTGAAGATGTATGTGGCCGAGGAGGCTTCGGTGAAGCTGTGCAAGGGGCTATACACCAGCGCGGGAAAAATGATTGTGCAGGTGAATATTCCCGGCGTGGAAGCGGGGCTGTTGGTTTGTTCTGCGGATGCTGGTGTTGCCACTTACCAATATTTTTCCGGGGCGATATTGAAAGAGGAGTTTGAGCGTAAATTGGCGGATGCTGCTGTGCGCGGTGTGGCTTGCGGCGTGGCGCATGCGGTGTTGGTGGCTCTGGTGCCTACTCCCGGGGGAATTTTGGTGGCGGTGGTCGGCATCGGCGCTTATTACGTGGCGAATTATGCTATCACTCTGTATCGGCGTGCCGTGGATGGTTCCAAACTGACTGCGGCGGATTTGCAGGTGTATGGCGTGGAGCTTAACTCCATTTTCGGGCTGGAGGTGGCTGATGGTTCCGTGCTGGAGGTGAACGGTCGTTCAGTCTTTGAATTGGAACCGAATACCGTTTTTGAGTTCCCGACGGAGACTTCTCTGTACAATCTGATTTCAACACATGATGAAGCTTTTTAACAAAAGATACCTGCTCGGCGGGGCACTCGTTGCGTTTGCTGCTGTGTTGGTGCTGTGTATCTCCCGTTGTGGTGATGCCCCCTCCCGGCCTGTTGTGGAGTATCCCTCCGCTCGGGCATTGTTGCAGCATATTGTGCTGTATAGCCATGATTTATACAGCCAAGACCCCGCGGTGAATGATGCAGCCTTGCTGAGTGTGCGCTATTATGACTTGTTGGTGCGTATGGAGGATTTGCCCCAAGAGGAGCGGGCCTGGTTGGAAAAACACCCCGAATACCAAGCTGCCGTTAAGCGTGTCGAGCGTGCTGCGAATCAAAATAGCTCAAAATGAGCCCTGCCCCCCCAAAAAAAGATAGGAAAGAAAAGTGCCACGCTGATGCCGCGTGACACTTCTCTTCTTTATTTTTTCATACCCCAAGGTATGGGAGCTACCTTAATCTAAGCCCATTTCTTTGTTGGCGGTTAAATCAATCTTCAGCATGGTGTTGAGGAGGCTTCTGCCCTCCGGTGTACCCTTAGGCTCCCACGGTGCGCGTTTTATTGTCGCATCATATACTTCCTCCTCGTCCGGCTTGGTGGCTCTGGTGTATTCGTATTGAGCATAGATGGCATTCGGTTGCCCTTTCAGCTTTATCCGCAGCAAAGCTGTCACACGTGATGACACCGGCGTGGGAGAGTAACAAAAAGACCCTCGCACCCCCACCAACTGTACGGATTCATACACGTCCTCATGTTGGGTAACATCCGCATCTTCCAGGTAATAGAGGTGCCCGTTTTCAAACGGGGTTTGGACGAGCTTCACCGGCGTGTAAAATTGCAATTCCCTACCGACATATTGTTTGAACGGTTCTTGTTCGGTAAGGTTGTAGACAACTCTAATCGCTGAGCGTTGCTTACCCATCATTCGCTGACTCTTGGGTAACCAATTCTCCGGTGTCACTCCGAATACTTCTTGCTCTTCCGGGGTGTCTGCCACTTGCTCCATCACCTGACAACTTGCGCATAACATGACAAGTGCCGGTCCTGCTGCTTTTTTTATTTTATTGAATAACATAGTCACATCCTTTCTTTTCGTCGTTTATGGCATCTGACCAACGCTTGAAATAAAACGGCCTGAGTTAGAGTAAAATCGCGATGCTGTTGTGACAATGCCCGTGTGGTCTTTTTGACGAGTAGCAACACTATCCACCGTTATGGTTTCTTCTGTAAGGGTGGAGATGGGGAGTGTGCTGTAAGACTTACGTTTCGTGCCTTCATTATAAGTAGCCCATAGTGTGTGTCAAGCCTCTTTCGGTTATTTTGACTGTTTTGCTCTCTAAAAACGTTGCATTGCGCTCAAAAAAATCTAATATCGGCTTGACTCTAACTCTATTCCTACTCCTGGGTGATTTTGTTCACAAAAATGCAAAAAAATATTGCTAGGATTTCAAAAAGATGCTATTCTGCCCCAGACTGATAAGAACCACCACTAATTAGATAAGCCCTTCATCATGAAATTGCTCCCCATTAAGCTTGTGTTTTGCGTTGGAATGATATTTGTTTTTGTCGCGGAATCGCTGTACGCCTCCATTTCCGGTGCGTCCGGAGTTGCTCCGTCGTTGCAGACTGATTTTGCTGGGTTGAGCTCAAATCAGTTGTGTGAACACGCGCGATTTTTTTTACAACCACAGAAAGAAGGGGTAAGAGACCGTAACGCTGCCATTGCTTGCTTGCGCTTGGCTGTGGAGAAAAACGACCCGCAGGCCAAAAGTATGCTCGGTCGTTTGCTGATGGATTTTTGCTATAACTCATATGCTCCGGAGGAAGGAATTGTCCTGTTGCAGGCGGCGAAACAAGCCGGAGTACATGATAACGACTTCATATTGGACTTGGTGCTTACGCCACCCATCAAGTTTGGTGCAGATGGTACATACATTCACTTTGCGCCGTTTGTCAGTAGGTCTCTCAGCGCGAGTGATGCTATTTATCTCCCCGAAAAGAGTCAAAAGAATAAGCCTGCGATTTATTATGGTGATGAGTTGGGGATGCTGTATGACTACGCAGCTATCCGTACTTTGTCGCAGGATAAATTAAAGAAGCTTGCCGATGGCGGCAACATGTCTGCCGGTATTTTGTGGGCTTACCGTGTCACGCAGTTGTTGAAATCCGAGGCTGAGCACACCGAAACGGCAAAGGCCGTACAGTTCCTGAAAAAAGCCTCCGCGCAAGGTTATGAATTAGCGGATTTGGTACTGGCTTCCCATATTGGCATTCATCTCAATATGGCGAAAAAGACTGATGAAGAGCAAACGGTTGCGTTGGAGCAACGCTGCTCGCATTACCTGAAAGCTGCCCATGCCGGGGTTCAGGAAGCTGCAGCCCATGCACTTAATTCTGCAGTGCGTCTGTCATTACTTACCGGTAATCCACCCGCAATCCCTGATACGGTGTTACAGGAAGGTATAAATTACCTGAAAGAACGCGCCAAGGCTAAGTATGATGGCTCGTGTATTACTTTGGGCGAGATGTATTTGTGGGGCTTTTATGTCCCCTCGGATGAGCAAGAGGGGGTGCGCTGGCTTGAAATGCGCGCCTTAGCCGGTGATGCCGTGGCTTGTACTGCGCTTGTCAACTACTTCAGCGGTCAATTTGCACCACCGGGGAAACAAGCCCGCGTCGAAGATGCTTCCAAAGCGCGTTACTATTCTGAACTGATGAGTGGCATCAATAGCTTCTTCCCTTATTGAGGTAGAGAGAAGGTGAAGGCTTAGATAGTTTATAATGCCAGGATTGACAATCAACGCAAAAAATAGTAACTTAACCACAGCTCCAAGCATCGGCTCCGAAATTCCCTAAACAATATGGCCGGTGGTCAGAAAACGGGGGTCTCCTCATCAACGAATATATGGATTTATTTTTTTTAATTGTAAGGATTTGGAAGTTTATCGCCTATATCAACGGCGAAGGTAGACATAGAATGTTAGGCTGCATGTGTGTTTTAATTGTTCTGGTTATTGCACTTATTATTACGCTTACTTGTACATCCTCTGGGTATAGCGGCGCAAGATAAAATGGGTACGCGTGGGCATAATTAGAAATCGCGCAACACTGCGCCTCTCCTCGCGCGCTTTGGCCTTTTATTCGGAACTTGTTCATCCGGTCTGTGTTTCGCATCCGGCTTCCTTCCCACCCCACATTGCTGTGACGCAGTTGCCTTCAGCTATTTGATTCCGCCCTGTCAGCGGCTCATTGGGGACTCTCACCCCAGTTTCGTGTCATGCCTGAAGTACAATGAAAAAGCGGGCTCGTTAGAGCCCGCT
>JAEIGA010012172.1_pt1 | contig 13054 bp, 11 predicted proteins | sample 9270691 | NCBI WGS metagenome assembly JAEIGA01 (sample SAMN17057246, study PRJNA624740) | gut metagenome | biome: biome; isolation source: fecal sample | host: Bos grunniens | place: China: Xizang | collected 2019 | reverse complement strand
ATTTGCCCGTGTGGATACCGCCTACCCTGCCATCGTGGCAGACAATGCAGCAGAAGAATTCATCCCTCTCGGCCGCACCGGATTCCGTACCGCCGAACTGCGGTATATGCTGGACCACTCCTATGAGGGGGACGATGCGTTGTTCTCCCTGTCCAAATTTACGGAGGACAAGGAATACTACCGCAACTACTTCCCCGAATCCATCGCCCGGGCGGATCTTATCACCGTCCATCTCGGTTCCAATGACGTACTCAATTATGCCTTTTCCTATGCAAAGGCTGCCATCACCGATGAGAAGACCCTCCGCAAGGTGGAAAATGCCATCAACGATACACTCGCCGCCGGCGGGGATTCCATGGATGCGCTGGTAAAGGTCGTTCAGCTGTCGGAACAGCTCACCGAGACCGGTGCCATGGGCGCCGCATTCGTCAAGGGCATGATGACGGGTCTGGCCGGATTCATGCAGAACTGGGAAGCCATCATGAAGAGCATCTATGACCTCAATCCGGATGCGAAGGTCATTGCAGTGGGTCTCTATAATCCGCTGAAGACCACCAAACTCATGAGCGCCTCCGCCGTCACCATCGGCAAGGCATTTGCCGTGGTCATCGGCCGGATGAACATGTTCATGCAGTTTCAGAGTGCATATCACAGCCGCTACACCTTTGTGAATGTAGAAGATACGGAGATCTATACCGTTCCTCCCTTCACCTCCGACGCCTTCAATACCCAGATGGTCGGCTTTGTCCATCCCACGGAGGAAGGACATCGCAGCATTGCCAGGAAGATCCTCGGCGTACTGGGTCTTGAGGATCGTACCTCCAGGGCAAAAACTGCAAAGCCCGCGCCGAAATATCTGAATACCGAAGACCACAAAGCCTTTGTCTCCGGTTACTCCGACGGCACCTTCCGTCCCCAGGCTACGGCCACCAGAGCGGAAGTAGCCTCCATGCTGTGTGCACTGCTTCAGGATTCCTATAAAAACCCGAACGGGGATCCCGGATTCCGGGATATCTCCGGTCACTGGGGCGAAAATCAGATTCACACCATTGCTTCTCTGGATCTGGTCAGCGGCTACTCGGACGGGACCTTCCGTCCGGATCGCGCAATTACCCGCGGTGAAGCTGCTGCCATCCTCACTAAGCTGTTCGACGATCCCGCGGAGCTGCAGGATGTGAATTTCTCGGATATCAAAGGTCACTGGTCGGAACCCTATGTGAAGAAAGCCGTTTCTCTCGGTCTGGTTGCCGGCTATGCCGACGGCACTTTCCGTCCGGATTCCAACATCACCCGGGCACAGCTTGTGACTATGATCTATGCGGCACTTGACCGCGATGTGGATATGGCAAGCATGTATCTTTTCCCGGACAAAGTGACCTTCTCCGATGTAACGGATACACATACATACTACTATGTTCCGGTAATGGAAGCGGCCAATACGCACACCTATGAATTCAATGCCGACAAGGAGTGCTGGACCTCTGTTTCCAAGGGCTGAGGACGGCTGCAGGAATATCGGAGGAAACAACATGACTCATTCGAAGCGTCTGACTGCACTGTTTCTGTCCATGCTGCTCCTGTTCTCCGTCCTATCCGTCTCCGTTTTTGCGGAAGTCTCCGGAGCCAGGCCCTACCGTAAGTATACGGTACTGGGAGACAGCATCCCGGCAGGATACGGTCCATACAATTACGAGTATAAAGGGTACGCAAAAATCGCAGTATCCTACCCGGCGCTGGTCGCCGATCAGGTGGCGGAGGACATGATCCCTCTGGCCCGCACCGGATTCCGCACCGTGGAACTGCGTTATATGCTGGAAGAGGATTACGAAGGAGATGATTATCTGTTTCGTATCGGCAAGACCAGTGTGGAAGATGTCTACCGTCACCGGCCGGAATACCGTCCGGCCATTCAGGGATCGGATCTTATCACCCTGGAGATCGGTTCCAATGACATTCTCAATTACGGAATGGTCCGGGCCATCGACGCTTCCAAAAACACGGAAGTGACGAACCGTGTCCGGGATATCCTGGAGGAAACCGGGAGCTACGGTCAGGCTCTCTCCACCCTGCTAAGTCTTGCAGGAACCGCGGAATCTCTCACCGGGATCGTCACGGGATTCGTACAGGGCATGTGGGAAGGATACCGGAACTTTACTGAGAACTGGGACTGCATCATGGAAGATATCTATGCCATCAATCCGGATGTGACTTTAGTGGCCGTGGGCATGTACAACCCTCTGAAGACCACGAAACTCACCGATGCCTCCCTCATCACCATCGGCAGGGCCTTTGACCTGATCACCGCCGCCATGAACAGCTACATGAAGCAGGGCAGCCGTTTTTCCGGGCAATATCTCTTTGCCGATGTCTCCAGAACGGAGATCTATGACCTTCCCGCATTTACCAACGGCATGTACATGGATATGCTCCTGGGAATGGTCCATCCCACCATCAACGGACACCGCACCATGGCCAACCGGATCCTCGAGATCCTTCCGGCGGATACTGTCGCCTATGAGAGCATCCCCGTCACGGTCCGTGAAACCAGATATCTGAACACCGCCGAACATAACCCCTATGTCAGCGGTTACACCGACGGGACCTTCCGTCCCGGCAAAAGCGCTACCCGTGCCGAAGTGGCCTCCATGATCTCCGGCCTTCTGAAAGACCGGCCGGATGATGCCTCAGCCCCCGGTTTTTCGGACATTGCCGGTCACTGGGGTGAGGCACAGATCCGGGCCGTCTCCGCCCTCGGCATCATGAAGGGCTATCCCGACGGCTCTTTCCGCCCGGATGCTTCCGTCACCAGAGGGGAAGTGGCAGCCATCGCCGCATCTCTGTTTGACGGGAACACTGCGGATGCATCTCCCTTTTCCGATATCCGCGGACACTGGGCACAGGCTGCCATCGACAAGTCCAGTGCGCTCGGACTCATCGCCGGATATGCGGACGGCACCTTCCGTCCGGATCAGAAAGTGACCCGGGCCCAGCTGGTGGCCATCCTCAACGAGGCCCTGGAACGGACCCCGGATATCAAATCCGTGGATCACTTCATAGAAGAAAGCGTATTCCCGGATGTAGATCCTGCGGTCTGGTATTACCATGACGTTATGGAAGCCGCCGTGGGACATCAGCATAAGTTCAATAAAGATATTGAAATGTGGACAAAACTTGATACCTAGCTTTTCATTGGTTTACTTTAGAAACCAAATGAAAACTGTTCCCTGAACCGTTTATCGGCAGCAGGGAGAGCGCATCACAGGTTGGGGGATTTGTGATGCGCTCTTTAATAATATGACCCTTTCCGCCATCACAGATTTCGGCAGAAAGGGTCTTCTCTATACAGTTTATACCTTAACCGAATGGCTCTTCCATCCCCTGCCGATGGCCTTTTCCGGGCAGACGGCTTTGCATCTTCCGCAGCCGATACATTCCCCGGACTGGATCTCCCTCGTCACATCCAGTGCCATGGGACAGGCGTCATTGCACTTGTGACATCCCACACAACGATCTTCCAGTACCTCCATCTGACAGAAACTGAAGCGCTGAAAGAAGGAATAGAAGGCACCCAGCGGGCACAGATACCGGCAGAAGCACCGGGGAATAAAGACCGCCGACACCAGAATGATCACCAGCAGCGCGATCTTCCAGTGATACAGCGCACCACGCAGCACCCTCAGTGCCGGATCAGCGATCATCAGCGGGAGCCCCGCTTCCAGGGTTCCTGCCGGACACAGATACTTGCAGAATACCGGCTCCCCGACTTTTGACAGGACCGGGATCAGGATCAGCAGTGCCAGCACGATATATTTCACATACCTTGCCGGCCGGTCGATCCTCCTCGGAACACGCAGCTTTTTTACCGGGATCTTTCCCAGCAGATCCTGCACCAGTCCGAAGGGACAGAGAAATCCGCACACGGCCCGTCCCAGCAGGATTCCGAAGAGCATCAGAGTCCCAAGCACATAGAAGGGAAACCTTCCATGTGAGCCCAGCAGAGTCTGCAGAGCTCCGATGGGACAGGAACCCACCGCACCGGGGCAGGAGTAGCAGTTGAGCACCGGAACACATACCTTCTTCAGGTCACCGGCATAGATCTTCCCCCCGGCAAATCCCGCGGCGTAGCCGTTGAGGATCACCGCCGTGACGATCTGGATGGTGAGGCGAAGTCTTCCCTGTCCTCCGGGATCTATCCGATCCCAATGCATTCCAGACATACTCTCACCGCCTTCTGAAGGATGAGGACGGGCTCTTCCGTCACGATCCCCAGGATAATAAAACACGCTGCGAGAATCAGGATCCCCCAGCGTATGATGGTTGCTGTTTTCTTCTTCATGCCGCCAGCTCCTGTTTTCCCAGTGCACTGAGCATTTCGTTGATCTTCTGCATATACATGACCTTTGGCTTCTGGAACGCGCCGATCACCGGTTCTCCGATGAGATTCCCCTCACTGTCGATAAACACCGTGGTGGGAGTATACTGTACCGTCTGCAGGAATGTCATGAGATCCCCGTCGGCGGCAATGATGGTGGTGCCCTCAAAGCCGGCATCCGTCAGGATGGACCGGGTCTCCTCCTCCGCGTAGGAACCGTCCAGGCACCAGGTGACAAAGCGCACCCGCTCCGGCAGTTCCTTCTCCAGTTCCGCCAGTTCCGGCATCTCCCGGATGCAGGGCGGACAGGTGGTCTGCCAGATGTTCAGTACCGTAAGATCCGCGGCAGCCAGCGTCTCCGGGGAAAACTCCGAACCGTCCAGCGTCTCAGTCGTGAAATCGTTCAGAGCGCCGCTTTCCTTCGCAGAATCCGTCACCGTCTCCACGGACCCCGGGGTGTTCTCCGCTGCCGTGCTGCCGCAGCCGGCAAGACACAGCAGCAGCGACAGGATCAGTATAGCAATTACAGGGTATCTTGCTTTCACAGGAATGCCCCCTTCTGTCTTATTCGCCCAGATCGCTCCGGACTACCTTTCCCATATTCCAGAGATTGGCGGCCTTCTGTGCCGCTGCCTTCCGCTCATCCCGGGTCTTGAAGTCAAAGGACGCCGTCTGGGATCCGCAGTCCATGCACATCACATACCAGCTCCATCCGCCTTCTTCCTCCAGCAGGCCGGCGCCTCCGCAGTACGGGCAGTCTTCCAGTTCGATCTCTTCGTATATATCCACGTGTTTTCCTCCATTGGCCCCGAACGTTCCTCGGGGCGGTTCGTATTGCTCTGCTAAATATATCATTGTCCCGTCGTGAACTCAAGTGCAACCTGTTTCCCGAGATATCAAAAACCCTGTCTCCGTGTGAGACAGGGTTTCGATCATTGCCCGACATATCAGTATTTCTTCTGCAGGATCATGTAGGAGACCCAGTAGAACACCAGGATGACACACACGGATCCGGACAGCACCATCATGATGGTCTCCTGTCCCAGGATCTTCATGAGGATGGTGCCCACGGCGGCGAGCATCACGAACAGATACCCGGCCCAGGACCAGGCTTTCATGGCGATGTATCTGTTCCGTTCATCCTTCTCCCTGATATCCATTTCTTCCTTGAAATCCTCATTGGTGCGGTAACGGATCTGGCGGATAAACATCAGCATACCTACCACGATCAGAGCCGTTCCCATCCCCGTCCAGAACTCATCGATGATGCCGATGATTCCCAGCACCAGCAGGACTGCTCCGATGACGATCTCTATGATATTGGCCAAAAAACGCTTATCGTTTCTGCTCATGTTCAGATACCTCCTTCGGGGTCCTCCTCAAACTGGAAGACCTCCTCTATGGTCATGTCAAAATACTTTGCAATATGATACGCAAGCAAGATGGAGGGATTGTACCGTCCACGCTCCAGAGAGCTGATGGTCTGCCGGGAAACACCCATGGCCTTGGCGAATTCCTCCTGGAGGATCCCCCTCTCCTTGCGGATCTCTTCGATTCGGTTTTTCAAGCTCTCACCTCTTTCTCAATGATGTAAAGTTCCCTTTACATCTGCAGAATAACACACTCTTTTACTGATGTCAAGCTAACTTTACATCTTTTTTTAAAAAGAATACCAGCCGCATAAAATACGGCTGGTACCAGAGAAGAATCCGTTTCCGGATCGCTTATGTTCGGCGGCCCTTTCGTTCTCTCCTGGCGTCCAGCACGAGCCAGACGACCCCCACGGCCACCATCAGCAATGCCCACAGGGCGAGGAAAGAGATGCCCCAGAACAATTTGATGTTGAGCCTTAAAAACTCCAGGAAAAACCGGGTACCGCCAAAGAGGATGAGAAAGATCGGGTACATGCGCCCTGTGACGCGGTAGGCCTCCCTCTTCGCGATGAAAGCACAGATAAAGCACACGATCAGTGCCACGATCCCTTCCAGGATCTGAACGGGAAACAGTTCCTGTTCAAAGATCGGATTGTAGAGTCCGTGCTTCACCGGATAGCCGAAACAGCATCCGACAAAGCAGCAGGAGATCTTGACGACCGCCAGGGCGAGGGGATATCCGGGCGTCATGAAATCCAACATTCTCCGCCAGTCGTCTTTCATGAGCCGTCCGAAGCCGATGGCCATCAAGGGAACGAAGCAGCATCCGTATACAAAATCTTTCTGTCCGAAAGTGGTGAAGCCGCTCAGCGCCCATCCCACGAGAAGGATGAAGATGTCAAGAGAAAGTAGGAACAGCAGTGGGATCAACAGGGCGCGAAACCAGCCATATCCGTAGTTCCGGCGGTAAAATAGACAGAAAACCGCCACCACGATATAGACCACAACGATCCATGCCTGATAGATAATTCCACTCAGGCCGGTATTGTTGATCGCGATGATTCCCTGATTGATCAGAGCCAGCAGATCCATTCTCTATCCTCTCTTTTACTGGTTTATTTATGGGAGAACAGGAATGGAGTGGGGACCCCATTCCTGTTCAAGGATCGGTCTATCTCGGCCGATTCATGTAAGTGCGTGCTTTACCAGCGTTTAAAGATACCGATAATACCTCGGATAAAGTCTCCGATGCCGCCGATCAGGCCGCTTCCGCTGTTGCCGCTGCCGGAGCCGGGATCATCCGGAGTTCCGGGAAGATCCGGTGCATCCGGTTCATCCGGGGTCTCGGGAGTATCCGGTTCCTGGCCGTCATTGGCGATGGATTCTATGATCTCATCCACCAGAGCCTCTCCGTCATCCACGTATCCCTGAATGGCTCTCTCGATCACACTGGCAAGTTCGGGAGGAAGCAGCTGATTGAGGATGTAATGGTACGCGACATTGACGTTCGTGAAGATGTTCGGGCTGACGTCATAGTAGTACCAGTTGCGGTTCACTTCTCCGTTGAGCACGAAGTTCGCATCTTCCAGCATGCTCTTGATCTTGTTGTTGAAGTCCGTGAAGGTATACTCCTCATCGGTTGCCAGCGCCGAGATCAGAGCTGCCACTTCTTCCTGACTTTCGAAGAAGTTTCCGGTGTTCCGGTAAATGAGGTTCGTGAAGTAGGACAGGACCGTAGCCTTGGGGATATAGGTGTTCAGCACCTGATTCACCAGATCCACGAGACCCGCTCTCACGCTCTCGGAGACGCTGGCCGACGGGTTCTCCGGATCCAGGGGTTCCACGGGATCCGCATCATCCGAAGGCTCGGTGTCATCACCGGGGGCAGGATCTTCTGCCGGGTCGACCGGTTCGGGATCTTCACCCGGTTCCTCGGAGGCCTCCGCAGCAGCTCTTGCTGCTTCGATCTGGGCCGTGATCTGTGCCACGAGAGCGTCCCATGTATCAAACAGGACCGTGGAATCATAGCTGTCTCCTTCACCCAGGAGCTGACGGAACAGATCCAGACCGTTGTCCGCCGCACCAGCCGTCTCACCGAAGATCGCGCTGAGCTGTTCGTAGGACTGACTCAGCTGTTCACCGAAGATCGTCATCTGTTCATTGGACATGACGCCCGCGAGATCCACACTGGCATAGGTGTGATATTCTCTCTCTTCCGCGTTCCATTCATTCTCAAAGACATACATCATCGGGTTGCGGACACGTCCCTCGGGGACTTTCTCCTGGATCAGGATGTAGTTGCCGGTGGGGAATCTGCCTTCGGAAACACCCAGGAAGTTCAGCATCGCCGTTCCAAGGTCGCCGCCGCCGAATTCCTGCAGCAGGTTCATGATGACGGTCATCGGATCGGTTCCCTCTTCTGCGGGTTCCTCGGGATCCTCCGAAGGATCGGAAGGTTCGGAGGGTTCGGAGGGTTCTGCCGGTTCTTCACCGGAATCGCCGCTGCCGGAGCCCATGCCGCTGAGAGACTGCAGCATACCGCCGAATGCACTGATCTGATCGGGATCGCCGAGAGCGTTGAGCAGCTGAAGGATGGTTCCCATATCCAGGCCGCTGAGATCTACGAGTCCGCCGGAGCCGGAGGAGCTTCCGCCGCCTTCGCCGCCTTCGCCGCCTTCGCCTTCACCGGGTTCTGCCGGATCGGAGGAGCCGCCGGAGCCCGGAATGATGCTGCCGATGCCCTGTGCCGCATCGGCAAGGACCGGGATCAGGTCAAGCAGTTTCTGCATGGTAACGTTGTTTTCCGGACCGAAGGTCACCAGACCGTTCTCATCCGCTACAGATTCCAGAATGGCCGGCACATTGAAGCCATCCAGTCGGTCGCCGAGAGCGAGGACCGAGACCAGGATCCGTTCGATCATGCCGGGATCGGCTTCGATCTCTTCGCCTTCTTCCTCCGTGTCATTGATCTGCTGCTGGAATCCCAGCAGTTCGTCAAAGCGGATACCACCCACGACACTGTTGACCACGGCGCTTCCCATGCCCAGCAGGGAGTCGATGAGGGCGTTCATGCGGTCGCGGTCCACCAGCATAAAGGTGGCGCCGGGGATGCCGGTGGTCTTGACCTGGCCGGCTTCGTCCACTTCGAGAGTGGCGTTGGTGAATTCGATATGATTGAGTTTGTGGTTAAATACCACACCGTTGGTATTGACAAATTTTACCGTGTTGCTGCCGAGCATTAATCCGGCCAGGCTGCCGAGACAGCCCAGATCCATGCCCATGGCGGAAGTCAGAGGATCGATGAGATCTCTGGTGCGGATGGAGCCGTAGACATGATTGCCGCCGAGCCCGCTGACTTTTCCGCCGTCCGTGATGTTGACGTTAAAGGTGTTTTCTGCTGCGGGATACCAGCCTTCGCCGGGAGACTCGATCGTCAGAGTGTACTGACCCATTCGAATATCCTGCAGGGCAAAGCTCTGGCCGATGCTCACCGGAAGAAGGATCTCCATCTCCAGCATCTCCGCCGGCATCTGTCCCTTGGCAATATTGAACAGGGTACTGCCGAGAGCGTCCTGCATCATGACGTCCATGTCGATGTTGATGAACATGGTCTCCGTCATGGGGATCTCATACACCAGTCCTTCATAAAGGCCGTCGCCCTTATCCACTTCCTTGAGGACCGCTGTGTAACCCTTGGGCATGTTGTCCAGGGCTTCGATCGCGATGAGGCTCATCAGATCGGGGTTGCTCAGAAGCCCGGCAAGGCCGTCCATGGACATGCCGGTGCCTTCGCTGGCTGCGCCGCCGGAGAGCATCCCCATGAGGCTGGTCACCGTATTGATGGTCATCTTGCTGTGAAGGTCGTCCAGACGTTCGCCGTTCAGGACATTGAATTCCACGCTGCCGACCTTGGCTTCGACTTCCGTGGTGTAGGTCAGGGTGATGTCGCCCAGTTCCACTTCATCGACGATATCGATGATCTGATCCTCCAGCGGGATGTATACCGCCGGACTGCTGTCCACCGTGTACTCCGTCGTGGTGGTGGAGTTGCATCCGCCGCTGGATACCGTCTTTCCGGTGATCTTTCCGTTGATGATATCATAACGTTCCGCATCATAACCCGGGATATCCGATACTATGGTCTGGAAGAACTCGTTCATTCCGTTGGTCAGCTTCGTACCGTTGCTCTGCGCGGTGCTGGAGTTGGTGTTGCTGGATGCGAAGTTTCCGCTGACCGTGGTGGTCTTTTCCGTGCCGTTGACGGTAATGCCGATCGTGGCACCGGAACTGGTGTTGCTCTTGATCTTTGCGGGGCAGTCGATCTTGGATCCTTTTACTGCAAGGGTGCCGTTGATGGTCGCCACTTCTCCTTCGTAGGTGGATCCGTCTTTCTGCACATAGATGTGCTGCTCGCCGGTCTTGAATCCGGCGCCCACCTTGTGGGAGAATTCCTTCGCGATCACATTTTCATAATCACCGCTCTGGAACGAGGCGGATTCGGACAGCACCTTGTAGTTGCTGTTTCCGACTTTTTCCACCGTAAACCGATCTCCCTCATTGATTCCAATCGGGAGAGTCTCGCCGGCACCGACGGTATACGATTCCGTATTGCCGTTCCGGGTGACCTTAAAGAGCATCAGCACGTCGGAATCGTTCACGATATTCAGCGTGTATGCGCCTTCGGGATCACTCACCGGATCCGTATTGCTGGCTGCCAATACTCCCACGGGCAGCAGCATGACCAGCATGCATGCCACGAGAAGCATCGACAGTATCTTCCTGGGTTTCCTCATGAAGTTTCCTCCTTTTCTTTACATTATAAATGGGGATAGTTTTCCGTTCAGGATATACATAATGTATCAGCAGGTGCTGACAAAACACTGACAGATTGTGTAATATGCTGTAATTCTCCCCTTTTTCCGCGGCTTTCCGCGATTTCGTTTTCCAACACTTTTTTTAAGACTGTTGTTTTAAATTTTTGAAATTTTTCCATATGAAACAAAAAAGACGGGGCACTCCCGTCTTTTTTCACAAATTTTAATATTTTTTAAGATTTTTTCTTTTTCTTCCCCTTTCCGAGGTTTGGAACGACTCCGGATCTGGACTGGAGATAGGCGCAGGTGAACTCGGACCAGCTGTAACTGGTCATGTACTCCCCGGTAAAACGACGCACGGCGCTCTCCTCTCCCGCCAGGAACCGGTAGTAATCACAGTCGATCAGTTCCGGATCCACGGAGTATCCCCGGGAATGGGAGACCAGTATTTTCTCCGCTCCCACGCTCTTCAGTGTCTTCCGAAGATCCGAGGTGAGCTGATGGAGATAATTGAGATCCTTCTTCTCCGCTTCGCCCTCCCAGAGCTGGGAATGCAGGTCCCGCGCACTGACGCTGGCTCCCCGCCGGTCGATGAGATAGGCCAGCAGTTCCTTCGTCTTGGCCCGTTTGAAATGAAGCGGTTCCTCTCCGGCAAACACCTCGAAGGATCCGAAGCACTGCGCCCGCAGCAGCGGCTGCTTTTTCTTCTCGCCGAAGATGTGATCCAGTTCCCTCTGCACCGCTTCCGAACGGATGGGTTTCGTCAGATAACCGGAGGCATGCACCTGAAACGCATCCAGCGCGTAGTCCCGGTACCCGGTGCAGAACACAATGGGAAGATCCGGATGGATCCTGCGCAGTTTTTCCGCCAGTTCCAGTCCGTCCATGTCATGAAGGCGGATATCCAGAAACGCCACGTCCACGTCATGATGCTCTGCCCACTGCAGGGCCTCGTGTTCGTCATCGATGGACACGACCTCCATCGGGGGCGAACAGTTCTTTACGGCTCTTGTCAGAGCCTCCAGAAGCAGGATCTCATCATCCACACACAATGCGGTCATGATCTCTTCCCCTCCTTCGGCAGGACCATCCTGCATTCCGTTCCGACACCGGGCCGGCTCTGCACGGTCAGTGTTCCTCCGCACAGCATCTCCAGCCTTCTTGCGGTGTTTTCGATCCCCAGATGAGGCCTCGTCGTATCCGGCTCCGCCGCAGGATCGAACCCCGCGCCGTCATCCGTGACCGTCACCAGGAACGCCCTGTCCGTCTCCCGGGAGGTGATGGTCACCGTTCCGCTGCTCTTCCGCACCCGGCAGATCCCGTGCTTCACCGCATTCTCCACCAGCGGCTGAACGGAAAGACAGGGCACGGGGAAATCCAGCGCCTCCAGATCCGTCACCACCACAAGGTTCGGAAAGCGCACCTTCTCGATGGCCAGATAGTGCTCCACATGTTCCATCTCCTCCCAGAACGGGATGACGGGACGCTTCGTCATATCCATATAGCTGTCGCTCATGTATTCGGAAAAGCTGTTCATCAGCGCCCGGGCCTCCTCCGGCCTGCTGCGGGCGAGGCTCTCGATGGAACTGAGGGTGTTATGGATAAAGTGGGGATTGATCTGCGCGGTCATGGAATTGAGATGCATCTCCGCCAGTTCCTGACGGGTACGGATCAGTCTCTTTTCCTGTTCCGTCTCCACAAAGATGTACAGCATGCTGGCGACAAGGGTCAGGGCCAGGTGCGCCAGCACCGTGGAGTACCGCATATCCAGAACGTAGGCCGCGCTGGGCAGCACGACGTAGAGGAACATGACGGCGGTTTCCGTTCTTCCCAGCACCGTGCGGTGCCTCCAGATCACATAGAAGTCGAACAGGATCAGCGGAAGAAAGATATAGGCCACCCAGTTGAAATACTCCGTCGGCTCAAGACTTCCGTAGCCGTCATTGCGGAAAAACCATCCGGTCCAGACGGAGCTGACCACAAGGACCACCAGGAAAACGGAATAGGCCACCACCCACCAGCGCAGAGTAGGATGGATCCGCTGGGCGCCTTTCTCTTCGAACCGGGCGAAAAAATACCAGGAAAAACTGCAGACGAGGAAGACATAGGCCGCGTAGGAGATGGCATAGTCCACATAGATCCCCGCGCCCGCGGCGCTTCCGGCATTTCGGAAACGGAAAAACAGATCTGCCACGACGGAGAGGATCTCCGCGAGGAAGATCAGGATAATGTACATGAAAGACCGGCTCCGCTCCTGTTTGTACACCAGCGCTATCAGCATGGTGAGCAGAAACAGCACGCAGCAGATCTCCGTGGCAATATTAAAGGCACCGATCGCCAAAAAGGTCCCTCCCATCAAAAAAGCACCTGTCCCCTGGACGCGGGTGCGTCCAGGGGCTCAGATGCCTGTCTCAGCGTTTCTTTGCGTTCTTTTTCTTTCCGGTCCTCTCCTCCGCCGGTTCCGGGACCGGTACCGGTTCCGGAAGCCCGCGTTT
>JAEIGA010012171.1_pt1 | contig 13055 bp, 8 predicted proteins | sample 9270691 | NCBI WGS metagenome assembly JAEIGA01 (sample SAMN17057246, study PRJNA624740) | gut metagenome | biome: biome; isolation source: fecal sample | host: Bos grunniens | place: China: Xizang | collected 2019 | reverse complement strand
TCACACTTGTAATTCTCAATGTAGCAATCGTTAACAGAACATTGTGAAATTGATGATGATGTTGCCGCTACACGAGCTGCAATTCCACCAACCTTTTGTAGTGCAAATATTTTACAGCTGTAGGTGTGTACATTTTCCATTGTATAGGAGTCGCCTGCAATATTGGAAACGAGCATTCCAGCCGAACCTTTATCTTCATTCTTGTCAACGACATGTGGCACAACAACACAAGAGTTGTGGAAGGAAATATTTTTATGAGTCGTAGTTCCAGATGTACTTTGAATGAATCCACCGTAATACAACGATGTTGAAACCTTCTGTGTATTGATACTCAAATTATGAATCCCATAGTTATTACCCTCCAAATGAGTTATAGATGAAAATGACATGAAATAATTATCATCTTCACTTGCATAAGCACTTTGAGTCCAGTTGCTCGGCACATTGTACTCACCATCCGCTCCCTGGCCAAACATATCGACGTTCTCCATCAAGTACAATGCGGCGGGAGAAGCGGTTGCATTGCGGACACCGGCCAAATCAAACGGTGAATGAACTTCGTATTTATTAGATTCTCCGTTGTACAAGAGCAAGTCAGCTTTTGCCGTTACAGTCGTCCCATCCCAACGGGGAGCCAAGCGTACACCTGCAAAAGTCACCTTGGCGCGACGATAAGTCTCTGCACCCAACCAGCCATTGTATTTTTCAGCCACATCACCTGCCCACGCACTATTTTTAGCCTTGACATAGACCGAAGCATAATCAGCCACAGACACATCGGTAGCCTCACACTCAACATCAAAGGTAAGGCTCTCGTTGTTATCGTATCCACTCAAAAGACCAACGAACTTACCTTCACTTGCCGAGCCCGAAACAGTTACACCATTGAGTTTACAGCCGCTGAATGAAACACTCAATGTCTCCTTGCGGTCCTTCTCCGAGGTACGGACTATGTAGCCCACCATACCTCCGGCTGCGCCATTGGTAGTAGTCGCTGAAGAACTTGTTACAGTAACATTTTCAAAAGAAGAACTTCCTTTCAGCGTGTTCACCAAAGTTCCAATGTGTGTTGAACCCGAAGCGGTAATATTATCAACAGCAAGGTCTTCGACTGTTAAAGAAGTAGCATCGCCAAACAATGAGTTAGCAAAATTCTTGATGGTCTTACCACCACCATCGTAAGTACTTCCCGTAGGGAGTTTTATCGATGTGATAGCCTTGCTCGCCATATCGATATCCTTCGTTTGCAAGAAGATGCTGTTTGAAGTGAGGGTTGCGCCATTTTCAGACAGCCACGCAAGGTCAGAAGCCTCATCAATGACATAACGGTTCTCGGCATCTACCGTAGGTTCAGTTTTGGTATAGCCGTCCCACACACTCCAAGTCTCGGGCTCTTGTACAATCGATCCAATTACATTGGTCTTTTTATTGGGCTCCAAGGGAACTTCTTGAACACTAACCGTCTTAATCGTAGTACTACCCTCTGCAGTCTGAAATTCCAAGGTTGCTGAGAGCGGACTATCGGTCATAGCAAAGAAATAATTGCATGAGAGGTAGTGATAATCGACTCCTCCGGAAGAAAGGGGCTCGCCCGGAAAATCCGTGAAAGTAAATACCAATTCATCAGTAGTGACACCTACGCTTCCTGTAAACGGATCAAAAGAGGCGGGATAATTTTGGAAGGTTACAACTGATCGGTGCTCTCCCTGAACGGGTGCTGTCGCATTGTCTGCAAAATTTACCTGCGCCAACGGACGGATAAGGGTAATTGTGCCCATAGCTTGATTTGCTGCTGAGCCAATTTTCACATCCGTAACAACCGCATAGAATGCATCCATTTTCTCCATGGCAGAGAACCCACCGGTTAGGAAGGAATTGTAGGTAACAGAAATGCTGCCATCCTCATGAATCTCATATGCTCCATTATCCTCGCACTGCGCCCAGAACAAAATGTTATAGGTACGGCCTTCTATCAAAGTCAATGATACACCGCTACTAACCTGACTCCAAGGGAGATCCTGACGGAGTACTTTTGTAGAACCTTCAAACACACACACAACCAACTGATTGATATTTGTTGCATCCCCAATCGCACGGGTCTGCATATCACCACTAAGGACTGGAGTAAAGGTCACGACCGACTCACGCTCTCCCACAACAGGGTAGCGTTCATCTATGGTACACGAAACGAGTGCCCACGAAGCCAACACGGCCAAAACAGCATGTATGTATTTCAGTTGTCGCATGTTATTCAATTACAATGTTGTGGTCTCCGTCAAAGTCTGATTCAATGTTGATACCCCCGGATGCCTGTTGCAACAAGAAAGATCCTTTCAAGACTGTATGTCTGCCGCGAGACAAAGGCATGTTGAAGGGATTGGAAAGGGCAACTTGCCGCTCATCTTTCGCATACAACCCAACTTGAAGGGTCACCGCGGTCTGCTGTCCATTCACGAATACGTAGTCAAATCCCAACGAAGCCTCGTTTTCATTGATAATTCCGATTTTGGATTCAAACCACACACCCGTGCGGGCATCTACCGGTTTGTCAGCTGCAATGTTGTAGGTATCCGGCAAATAACCGGAATAGTAGAACACAACTCGATAATCATCAGTATTCACCTGAATTAGAGGGGATTCACCTTTAGTCAAGGCTTCATTTTGGAGATACTCGTATTCTTTGACGATAAATTCTTGCAAGTCAGTTGAAAGAATCTCGTACTTGCCGAGAGGACGTTGCATCGCAATACTCAATGTGTCCGGGAGGTGATCCAACACATCGGACTCCAAATGGATGAAACGGGATCCTCGATAAGCATCACGGTAATCGTTGTTGGCCTCGTATTCTCCGACCATCGTAATGTTTGAAAAATTTGTAGCATCGTAGAAATACGGGTTGTTGCCCATCGGCACCAAATCCGACCAAACCATGATGCAGTAATTTCCACCCGGCAGGTCAATCATAGACTCAAAGTCATATCCATCTTGAAGGGGCTGTGAATAAACAAACTCCTTGATATGATTGTTGGATGAGAGGACTCCTTCTTCATTCGCCGGAAAAACACGAACAATATAACGGATGGTTCCGTAAGCCTGACTGTTATCGTAGGTTTCGCCCAATCCGAGGTCATAAATTTCATCACCATCGTAGTAGTTATTCCACTTGACCATTTCCGTCTCGTAATCGAGTCGGAGACAGAAGTGCATATCGGGCCATTCATGGACACTACAACCGGAAATAAAAGGTAGCAGCAAAGAAAGCATGAGCCAGAACCTTATCATCTCGTACCTCCTTTTTGATTGTTGAACGAATAACTCAAAGTGACTGCTACCTGGTCTATTCCGAAATAGGTCTTGCGGGCTGTCTGAATGAGCAGACCATCTGCCGTATTGGTAGTATTGTCGAATATGTCGTAATGTAACGGGTAAACTCCCAGACCAAGAGAGAAATCCAAACTCAGACGTTGGTCACGGGTTAGCGGAAGACGATAACCACCGGAAAGGCCGCCACCCCAAGCCGGAGATTCTGCCGCATGATCCTGATAACGGTATCCTCCATCCACTGCCACGTTGTAGTAAGCCAGACTGGCATGAGCTCCCACGAACCAGTTGGTGTGATTTTCATTAAACCAATAACGGACCTCCGGTTGAACGGCAAACGTACGGAACTTGATTGTCTCAATAAAATAATTCCAACCACTGTACAACAGCGGCACGGCTACGGACCAGTGTTTGGCAAAATCATACTCCACTCCCAAGCTGGTAATTCCCATCCCCAAAGCCAGGACATTGGTATTCACGTACCAGTTTCTGTACCAAGCCGGTTGGTACGTATCCATCGCCGATTGACGGAGGGTGTTGGCCGGACGAATAATGTTGGACGGAACCGCATGTTGGACTTGTACCGGAGCGACAGCTGTCTGCTGACGACGAATCTCCTCACGACGCATCTCGAAGACCACAAACGCCTCACGCATATTTGCAAAATAACGTCGGTTCAACTCCATCCAAGTCTCTCCCCCACCCAATTGACGAATCTTCAAGATCCGTTCATCAATCTGTTGGTTATTATAATAAGGGACCAAGGCGGCTTCTTCCTCCAAAATCCGCAACAGTTCTTCCTTTTGCGGAAGGTCTGACTTCGCCACTTCGTATTTCAAAAACTCCCAGCGGATATAGGTTTCCTCACGCGTAATCAAACTGTCAGGAATCTCCACCCGACTACGAATCCACTGCTCCAAGGTTCGCAGACGCGCCCGTGCCAGACGAAGGTTTTGTTGATAACTGCCTTCCGGAGAGGCGGAACCATAAAAGGACACCGACTGCAACTCATAAGGCCGTTCACTTTGTAAAAAATTCACAAAATCTACAATCTCTTGAATCCGCTGTGCATTGTTCATATAGGTCGTATCCAATACAACACGATTCACCCGGAAGTCAATCCCAACTTCCGCGCGGCGAATCTCCTGGCCATTTGCACGCATCATGCACACAAAGACCAATATGATAGATACAAGGCTGTACCAAACACGCATACTTATTTAATTTTAAGTTAGTTGCAGATCTCTTAGTAAGAGAAAAATCTATTAGTAAGAGATTGATAGAAAATACTTGTGATTCTATACAAATCTTTTGTAGAAGTTGAATTGTTGTATGTTATAAGGGCTAAAGTGGAGCATTTTGAGGCAGAAAGTAACTCGTTGAGCCGCCTTATACTTTCTCAAATTTGTAAAAATTATTTTTGGAATCAAGGAAATGAGTACTACCTTTGCTATCCGAATATCAACGAATTACAAAACTATCTCTTACTAAGAGACAGGCTTATTTTTCATAAAAAAAGATCCACAAACTCGGTCATTTTCTTTTGGCTGAGTTTTATTTTGTCCGCTTTTCGCGACTCTCAGGATTGATACCGCGCAAGTTTGAAGAATTTCTATTAGTTTTGCCTATTCATTTACTTCAAACTGTAACCTATGAGAAATTCTCTCTTCTATCTCCTGCTGCTGGTATGTGGATTACTTTCCAGCCTTGAAGCCTCAGCCATTCCAGCAGATTCCAAACCTGTTCGCGTAACTCAACCCGACGGTACTTCTTTGGAAATTTGTATCCATGGGGATGAATTTCTGCATTGGAAAACCCACAACAACCGCTTGATCGAACAAGGACCGGATGGTTTTTACTACTATGCCGACTTTACCTTTGATGGGGATATACGCATTTCCAAAACCCGGGTCAATCCCAACGGAATCAGCATGCTGCCCCTTGGGGAACAGAAAGTTGTCCCGCCACCGGCAGCCATCCAACGGGCCCTGGAATGTCGTAGCCAGGCCCGGAGCAATGCGTCCCAGATGATTCTGGACCCTTCCGTCAATCCATATACACGAGGACAACAAAAACTCCTGTGTATCCTGGTAGAATTTCAAGACATCAAATTCACCGTTCCGGATCCCCATACGAAATTCCAAAACCTGATGACCGAGCAAGGTTATAATTACGATGGTGCCATCGGTTCGGTACGAGACTACTTCTATGAGAACTCCAGCGGAGTATTTGAACCGCTCTTTGAGGTATACGGCCCCGTAGTTCTAGATCAAAAGTCTTCCTACTATGGAGAAAATTTAAATGGAAGGGATACACGTGCGCGATATCTTCTTGGCGATGCGATAGCTGCGGCCATTGACCAATGCGGTCTTGATTTGACCCAGTTCGACACCGATGGAGACGGTGTTGTGGAGCCGATTTTCCTATTTTATGCAGGTCTCTCCGAAGCCGCCGGCAACTCTTCCGACTGCATCTGGCCCCACCAATCAACATCCATCTGCGAGTTTCAAGGCGTCACCACCCGCAAATATGCATGTAGCTCTGAGTTATTTGGCAACAATGGAACCAACATCGATGGAATTTTGACGGTCATTCACGAGTTTGGACATGCCCTGGGCTTGCCTGACTTCTACGATACCGACTACGACACAAACGGGCTAGGAGCAGGACCCGGAAACTACTCTGTGATGTGTGGAGGTGTCAAAATCCCCCCCTATCTTTCCTTTATGGAACGCTACCTGCTAGGTTGGTGCGAAGAACCCATTGAATTAACAGAAAACGGAGAATATCAACTGGAACCCGTTTACAACAACGTGGGCTACTGGACCCCGACGGCTACTGAAAACGAATTCTTCCTCTACGAATACCGAGACAAAACCGGTTGGGACGAGAAGATCCCCATGCCCGGGGTTTTGATTTACCACGTGGACCAATCCCGGAACTACGTAAATAATAGCACTACTGCAGAAAACCTATGGAGGAGCTGGAATATCAACATATATGGTGACCACGAATGTTATGCCTTGGAAGGATTGGATGCGTTTCCGCATTACGACAAGGCCCTCCATACCATATATGAAAACTATTTTAACCCGGGAAATGGAGCGATAGACTGGAACGGAAACCAAACCGGATACAACCTCAGCAACATCACCGAGGAGGGCCATTTTACCCTGACAATGTACGAAGGAATGGTCATCGATGGAACAGTAGACAGCGATATCAACTTCGGCACCACGAATGCAATCGTCACATGTACTCCGGAGGGAAAGGACTCCTCCATTAGTACACTCGTAGGAATCTTAAATTGGCAGAAATACCGGTTGTTTGCAGAACCCACCCGTTCTCTTCTGGAAGTCCAATTTGCAGACGTAGAATTTGCCAGTTTTTCACGCTACGTCACCTGGATCGAGGGCGACAAACCGAACATAACCGAAAATGTTACCCTCCACGGACATTTTGATCGTCCTAAGATCATCCTCAACAAAAAAACGGGAGCCGCGGCAAATGCCCTCGAGGCTGGTCCCAAAGCCTACGTAGGCACCTTCTTCACGAAGGAAGAAATGTCCATATACTTGGATTGTGGTATCGGTGACATTGAATTCTCCTTGGTCCCCGACATCCCCCTTCCTGAGACATTGGGCGTATTTGTCTTCGACGCGACCACCCAAACCTTCCTGGTGGAAGCCCCCATGACAACAAAGCCTGAAAACACCCGCCACAGCCTCGTAGTCAACATCAGCGAACACAACCTCCTGATTGAATCGAATCACGAATACATCTTTGGCTACTACTTTGATGGCAACACCCATGAGGCGCCGATCCTAACAGATGCGAAAGCACAAGTAGCGGGAGGAGGTTGCATCTCCACCGATGGCCAAAACTGGACCGACCTTCCCAAAGGAAATGCCCTTATCTCTGTCCGCCTGAACAAATCCGAACTAAAATCGGATTTCCCGATGATTTATATTGAACGAGTGCCTTTCGAGGGTAAACAACGCTTCACCCTTCGTCTTCGCCGTTGTGACCAACAACCCGAAAGCATTACCTGGACTTTCAACGGAGAACCGCACAAAACGGGAGACATCATCGAAGTACCGGATGGCATCCACTTCGTCAAAGCGGAACTGACCTTTGCCGATGGAAGTACCCTCACCTTGGAACAAGAAATTCTTGCGGGCTCTCCGGAATAGGATTTGATTTTTAACAAAAATCTAAGTCTTTTTAATATTTTCTATTACTTTTGTAAGATTGTACCAATTAAAATTAATAACAATGAGAAAAAATCTACTCTTCGTATTTTTCGCTCTGATTTCCTTGTCTCTCTTTACAGGCTGTCAGAATGATAACGAACCTTCCTACGAAAACCACGCAATGAACCAAAAATCCACCGTCGGATTTTACAGTGGCGATGCTTGGAACGCAACCTTCACCTACCAACCTTACCAAATCCAAACGGCTTACGGTGAAAATGCAGAAGGCTACTTGTACCGCCTCAGCCACGCAACTGACCTGCAGACCTTCCAACTCAGCGGCCTGCCCAAATCAGTAACCCCGAACCAAGAGTTTGAAGCCAACCTGACCATCCAAGGTTTCTCCGGCAAGAACTTCGATGGCAAAGTAAAATGCGCGGTTACCAAAGTTGACGGTGGTAAAGTGTGGATTTTGGATACCGATCACAATTACGGTTTCATCATTGAATACAAATAGACATGAAAAGATATTTTCTTGGACTCATCGTTGCGTTCATCGGTTTGCTTGCTACCAACGAAGTAATGGCAATTCCGGCGAACCCCAAGGCGGTACGAGTGTATCAGCCCGATGGAACTTCGCTTGAAATCCGCATCCACGGGGACGAGTTCCTGAACTGGCGTACATACAACAACCGCCTCATCAGCCAAGGTCCCGACGGATTCTATTACTACGCGGACTTCGCTTTTGATGGCAGCATCATCCGCTCAGAAACCCGTGTAACCTCCAACCAAGTCAGCCTGCAATCCTTCGGCAACACCGAAGTGGTTCCCCCGCAAGCCGCGATTCAAAGAGCGATGGAACGCAGACAACGGGCAAACAGCCAGGCAACCCAGTTGATGTTGCCCCCGTTGGACAACCCGTTCACCCACGGCAAATACAAATTCCTGTGTATTCTGATCAACTTCAAGGATACAAAATTTGTAACAGAAGATGCCAAAACCAAATTCGGCAACTTGTTGAACCAAACGGGTTATAGCGAAAATGGTGGTACCGGTTCCTGCTACGACTACTACTACGAAAACTCAAACGGAGTCTTTGACCCTTCGTTTGATGTGTACGGTCCGGTTGAATTGAACCAAAACATGGCTTATTACGGTGAAAACACCGGAGACTCGTACGACAAAAACCCTTGGGCAATGGCCAGTGATGCTGTACGTGCTGCCATCGACCAATGCGGTTTGGATTTGGCCCAATACGACAACAACAAGGACGGTATTTTGGACAATGTATTCTTCTACTACGCTGGCTACAGCGAAGCAGAAGGAGGTCCTTCGGACGCAATCTGGCCCCACAAATCAGAAAGCTACGGAACCTTCCAAGGCATTTCACTCAAAACCTATGCGTGCGGATCGGAATTGCGCGGAACTTCCGGTACCCGAATGACCGGTATCGGTACCTTTACCCACGAATTTGGACACGTACTGGGGTTGCCGGACTTCTACGACACCGACTATGCTGCCAACGGTAGCTGCACCGGTTTGAGTACCTACTCCCTGATGTCCAACGGTTGCTACAACAACGACCTGAACACCCCTCCCTACTTGACCTACATGGAACGCTACATGCTCTCCTGGGCAGAGGCTCCGACCGAATTGACCGAGAGTGGCAACTACAAACTCGAACCCGTGTACAACAACATGGCTTACTGGACTCCGACCGAAACCGAAAACGAATACTTCCTCTACGAGTACCGTGATCAAACCGGTTGGGACTCCTATTTGGCTTCTGAGGGTATTTTGATTTACCACGTGGACCAATCCAACAACGTCATCCACAGTGGACGTACCGGTAAAATGAAATGGCAATCTGGTGACATCAACAACTATGCTGCCCACCAATGTTTTGACTTGGAAGAAGCTGTAGGAGAGGCTAATTTACAGAGAGATTCTGAGATTCCCTTCCCCGGTTCCGGCAACGTCACCCGTTTTGATGCAGCTTCGGATCCCGGTTCCATTGACTGGAATGGCAATCCGACCAACTACAACTTCACCAATCTCTCCGCAGACGGAAGTTTTACCTTGCGCATCTATGAAGGGATGACCGTCACCGGTACCGTGAAGAATGAAAACAACGAAGTTTTGGCCGGTGTTAAAGCAAGCATCACCGCATTGGACAACAAAGAATGCATCCAAGCAACCACCAACGATAAGGGTTACTACTCACTCTACAGCACCATGACCCGCTCGTTGTTGGACATCAAAGACAGCCGCACCAACGCAGACCAAACGGCACACAGCCGCTACATCATCTGGGTGGAAGGTAACGACGAGAACGAGACTCGCAATGCGAACCTCAAAACCTTCAACAACGTTCCCGCAATTGCTTTGACCAAGTCTCATGCGGAAGCAGGAAACACCAACGCGGTCGGTGCATCCGCATACGTCGGTATCCACTACAGCCCGGAAGAACTCACCTACTACCACGAAACTTCAATCGGAGGTATTGAATTCTCCTTGGTTCCGGGTATCACTGCACCCGATGAAATCGGAGTATTTGCATACGACGTGACGGACCAAACCATGTTGTTGGAAACAAAAGCCGACAAACCGAACCGCTTTGAACACAGCATCTGGGTTGACTTGAGCAACACAATGGTGCTGATTGACAAGAGCCACGAATACGTCTTCGGTTACTACTTCAAAGGTGCGAAAGACGAAGAAGTTGTTCTGACAGACCGTGCATCACAAATAGACGGAGGTGCGGTTTACTCCACCGACGGAAGTTCTTGGAATCCGGTAGCCCAAGGTAACCTGATCGCCACCATCCGTCTAAGAAATGCAGAACAAATGGCAACGTTCCCGATGATTTTTGTAGAGAAAACCCTCTACGATAGCGGTGACCACTTCCAATTCCGTTTGCGCAGATGTCTGATTCAACCGGAATCAGTAACCTGGACCTACGACGGCAAATCCTACAAAAATGGTGAGAGCGTCACCTTGAACAGTGGATCACACACGGTGAAAGCTGTGCTTACCTTCTCCGATGGTAGCACCCAAACATTGGTACAAGAAATCGGCGTGTTATAACAAGTCCAGTTGGTTACGGATTTCCCGAACCACTGAAGCATCCGACCAACCGGTCCAGCCATCTTCGGCGGGCCGGTTTTTTCTTGCAGAAGAATGGATGAAGGAGGCTTGTGTTTGACGAATGATGGCTGCCGCATTTTCGGGATTGACCCCCGAACCCGGCATGATGACGATCCGACCGTTTGCCACGCGAACCATCTCCTGGAGTACGTCCACCCCTTCCGGAGCCGTCGCATAACCACCGGAAGTCAAGACGCAGTCACAGCCCAAATCAATGGCCTCCTCCAACGTCTGGAAGACATCACGACTGACATCAATGGCACGATGGAAGGTAACCGACAGCCCTGCATCCTTTGCAATTCGGATCCAACGTTCCATTGCTGCACGGTCCACATTGCCCATAAAGTCCAATGCTCCGATTACGACCCCGTTCACCCCGAGCTCGGCGCACGCACGGATGTCGGCTTCGACCTCACGGATTTCCACTTCGTTATAAACGAAATTTCCTTCTCGCGGGCGCAACAACACATTCAATTCGATGTGCAAGGCCTCTCGAGCGGAGCGAATCGCACCATAGGACGGGGTAACCCCTCCGACTCCCAATACAGAGCAAAGTTCAACACGTTGGGCACCACCTTCTTGGGCGGCAATTGCACTCATTACTGAGTTTGCACATACTTCCAAATTACAAATCATGGTCTTTGTCATTTAATTGAAGTACAAATGTACGAAAAAGGCGAATTTGTTTTTGTAACTTTAAAAAAAACACTACATTTGCACTCCCTTGAAACGCCCAGATGGTGGAATGGTAGACACGCTAGTTTCAGGGACTAGTGGCCGCAAGGCTGTGCAAGTTCGAGTCTTGTTCTGGGCACAAAAAACCGACCCTTAAGGATCGGTTTTTTTGTTTTTCCCCTGTGCAGATCTTGTTAATGTTTCTGCTCCAGAATCGCACGATAATCTGAATATATCTGCGAAGATGTCTCCCAAATGTACTCATTGGAAGATGTCGATAAGGTGGACAGACCAGCCAACGCCTGCTCAGCAAAGACGCGATATGCCGGCTCACGATTGCAACGGAAGGCCAATTTGCGCAGCACAAACTCATACACGTCTTTCGCCAGGGATTCCTCCTGCAGGGCCAAAGAATTCGATGCCAACAGCAACAATTCCTGGTACTGTTTCGGACTCTCCGGCATCTTCATCCAATCAGCCAACGCCTCACGCAAATATTCTGCCGTGTAACGCACGTTGCCCTCGGCATCACAGGAAGCAATTGGAGTTCTATTCAATGTCTTGTTCATCATCATACACGCAGTTTCAATCAGGCAAAAATGGTGTCCGGACGGAAAGAAAAGACGGAAGCCATCTCGCCAGCCATACAAAAACCACATTGGTCGCATTTCTCCGTACCGTGTCCCACACACAGACCGCGGCTACCATCCGGATAGACAAAGTCGGTCACCCAGCAACGGCGCTTGAACTGGTTGGTCTTCATCAGCTTCAAACCAGATACTGAGTTCATGATCGGATAACCTTTTCTCTTGTATTCAATCACGCGATCAATGATTTTCGCACGGGTTTCCATGTCCAGAGAGATGACCAATTCACCAAAACCACGATAAGCCAATTTCAAAGCCCCCCCCAGAATAAGAAACTCCCACAATCAAAGCAGCCAACACCCACCCGAGAATCTGGGTTCCGCGTTGGAAGAAAACGACAACTCCCATGAGCGCTGCCATTCCCAACAAGATTAGGACAACGCGAAGCAACTGCTGGTGCGTAGCCTGTCCACTCGTCAGGTAGGGATATTTGATCATACGGCCCCGAAAACCTTCGTTCGCTACTTTTTCACGCGCCTCTGCGGAGCCTTCCCGGTAGTCAAACCAATCGTCCATCAAATTCAAGGACAAATGAAGGAATACGAGACCGAGCAAGGATGCTAGTGCAGCAATCCAGTTAAACTCAGCGGCACCGGCTGAAAGGGCAATGGCCGTAATCGCCGGCAACATCGACTGGGGTAACGAGATCGGGCGTGCGTTCTTAAACCAAAATTGAATCGGATTCATAGACAAATCTTTAATGCGGGGCATATATACAAAAAGTCCACTCAGATTAACTTTCTAAGTGGACTTTTTGGTGGAGATAGTCGGAGTCGAACCGACGACCCCCTGCTTGCAAAGCAGGTGCTCTAGCCAACTGAGCTATACCCCCATCTTTCTGGCTGCAAAAGTAATAACTTTTGCTGAAAACTCAAAAAAAAATTTAAAAGAACTACTTTTTGTAGTCCCGAGCGGACTTGAACCGCTGACCCCTACATTATCAGTGTAGTGCTCTAACCAACTGAGCTACGGGACTATGAATAACATTGATGAGGAAAAGGACACCTTTGTCCAGCTCCAAAAAGGAGGTGTTCCAGCCACACCTTCCGGTACGGCTACCTTGTTACGACTT
>JAEIGA010012170.1_pt1 | contig 13055 bp, 9 predicted proteins | sample 9270691 | NCBI WGS metagenome assembly JAEIGA01 (sample SAMN17057246, study PRJNA624740) | gut metagenome | biome: biome; isolation source: fecal sample | host: Bos grunniens | place: China: Xizang | collected 2019 | reverse complement strand
GTTCTCAATCTCTTGAATATAATCCGTACACAAATCACTCTCAGCCTTGCGTGCAACAAAAAAATAGAGTATTGGCTCATCCTCGTATGCCTTCCACACAAGCGATGTTTTACCGATACGGCGACGACCTGTCACTACCGTAAACTGTGCATTGCTCTTTGAGAGTTCAAGTATCTCCTTGAGTGATGTAATCTCCTCTGTTCTATCAAAAAAATTCATACGCTTTTTATTTAGTTCCGAAATAATCATTTCCGAAATGGTTGTTTCGAAAGTGCAAATATAATACACTTTTCTTATTCGGCAAAATTATGTGATAACAATTTGCTAAAGTAGAATAATTCAACTTGAGAGTGTGATTCACTAGTTCGGTTGACGACATTTTCCATCACTTTGCCAATGCAAAATCGTATTTCATGCGGCGAGGTACACAGGAGGTACAAAACAGACGTAAAAACTATTGTATGATCAATAAATCTACTTCCCAATACAGAATGTTATTAAACGTATTTAATAAGTTGATTTTGTTATGGTTATATTATTGGTATGTTCTTTTGAGCAACAAAATAGCAACAAAAAATGAAAAAAGCCCCTTTTATTGTAAAAATAATCGGGGCTAAATCGCAATACCGATATGTAATCAGTGCTGCAAAAATAAACATTTTTCCGTTACAGACTACCTTAATCGATACTTTAATCCTCCTTTTACAAATGGTAACAAATTGTTACCTGTTGCGACTATCCCAACATCTGCATCTATACTTAATTTATCATTGATTCTAAAATTGGCGCTTCCGTCAAGTAGAATATTCCAACCATCACAATTAAGAAGCGAAACTCCTACATTAGCAGTTAATCTTTTAGGAGGGATGATAATATCTTTCTGTACCGTCACGATTACTTCTTTGCGGTGAAGAAGAAAACTGTCGAGTGTAACATTATAACCGGTTACATATATATCAGCGAGACTGTCACTGAAATGATATGCTGATAATGGTAGAACTATATACACTGTATCATTGATAATAATACTATCATGTAATGGTACGAGTGTATAATCTGTAATGACACTGTCTTTTTTATGTACATTATAGATTATTGTATCTCTGTATGTAACATTGAAAATAGTTGTGTCTCGATACTCTTCTTTAAGAAAAATCCCACTCTTGCGGGGAGCAAAGAGTGAGATTATAAATAAAAGTAGTACGATTAGACAAAAAAATGAAAAGTAGTTCTTATTCATAATTGTATTACGGATTGAAATAAGTAATTTTATTATTATCATTAATGTCATCGTAGCAATCGATATGTAGCCAATTGACGTCTTTTTCTATCCTGATTGGATAGGGGAGAAGGTCTTGATTCTCTTCTATCTTTTGGCGCATCTCTTCAGCTGTCATTTCGGGAGAGGACAAATCTCCACCTATTCCGAGATGGTGAGCTGAAAGATATACAATTTCGTCTTCTGTCTTAGCCTTGACAATTTCGCAAAGGTTACATCGAAGACCTCTCTGTGTTAATACTTTTGTATTACAAACCAAAGGCACTTTCAGGATGTCTCGACGCAAAACGAGCAATGTATGGAGATATATCGTCGCCAGAAACATCCATGCTCGCTCGCCGTGCTTCTCGAATACATGTGGACAGACAAGTTCTATTATCTTGAAATACTTTTTAATCTGCGATATTATTTCATACCTTGTCATGGCTGTTTTTTATTAAGTTTTTCTGCAAGTTCAATAACTTCTTTCAATGACTTTAGATCGTATTTGCGAAGCTTCTCGGCAAGTAACATTATAGTATCCGGTACTTCAGCGGCTGGAGATTTAATCTTCGTAAGATTTTCGATAACACTCTTCCCCTCGATACATATACATGATAATGTCGTGAATATGCAGAAATAGGGGATGACGTACCATGGGAAACAAAGACCTAAAATGTCTATGAATATGCCGAGAAATACCACCGCAAGGTAGCATAGAATCTTATTGATAGTTCTACGCAAAATATGTGATTGAATTCTTTCCTTGCATTTTTTTGCGGCAGTTATGCCAGTGTATAGGTCAATGAGAACTGATAGAAAAATCAGTATAAAGCATATGAACATGATTGTCACCCCGTGACCGATGTCCTGCGTTGTATTCAGATGGATGAATTTCATTTTGTTGTTGTTTTTTTAGTTAGTTAATTAATTAATCCCACGCCTTATCTATCTCCCGATAATCCCTCACATCGTCAAGGTTATCCATAAGTAAATTCTCCCGTTCCTTGATTAGTGAAGAATTGACCACTTACAAAATCATACATTCCAGGCTTTAAATCTGCGATGCGGATGGCAGGGATGAGATTTAATTTCAATTTGCCATTCTTATCCATCAGCTTGAATTTGCCTATAACACCTGTAAAGAATAGCGCTTTACTGCCTCTTGTACCGATATATAATGGAGTGTCTAAAGCAATATCACTAAAAGGTTTGGGTGCGCTGTGGTATCTTATTCCATTAACATAAAAATAGCCATCATTTTTACACTCAATAAGGTTGAGTGTATCTGTTGACTGAATAATGCTACTATCCGACCTTGCGGCTCCTGTTTCAAAATACTTGTAGTATCCTCCAATCTGTGTATCTTTAAAAGTACTTCCAACAAATACCCATTGTGGATCTCTACTACCGCTGCCAAACATACTCCATTGTGTAGTCGATTGTTGTTTTACAATACATTCAAACTCAATTTCATCGCTTAATATAGGTGTTACTAATGTATTGATATATTGAGTGCCGTTAAACTCTAAATACTCTAACTGCACAAAATCCTTAGGCAGTGACGGACTTCCATCTGCCACTTGATTTGCCATCAGTATAAGTTTCATTAACTTATTCATAAGGTGTCTTCTCCGTAGATTTCATTATAAGCTGTTTCCTTACAAGATTCAACAAAATCGTTGTACGTGTTAAATTCTTCGACCTTAATATCTCTCTGCCTTTGGATGGCTAATTCATCATCTATTGAATATCTTTCCCTAACAAGGTCGATGACACGTTGCTTGTATTTGTCTTCTTTAGTAGGCTCTATTGTTAGAGGTGTGGGTGGTGTGTATATAGACCACCCATTTTCTAATAATAACTTTTCAGCAGGATTATATATTTGGTGTTCTCCAACTACTAATGTAATCTGATTTCTCCTTCTAATTATGTTAGAAGCATTATTTATATATAAAGTATTATCCATATCTTATACCTCCATTATTTAACTTATTGCTGTATCAACTTCTGCCCACATACCTATTAAATTCGTGGTGTAGTAAGGCTCTTCTTCTTGAGAAGCTTTATCGAATAGAATTAAATACCTTTTATTAGGTTTTAATTCTAAAGGTTTTACCCATTGTATGGTGGACGGCATAAACGTTAAGGTAGGAATCGAATCTCCTGTCATAAAATCGAAACAACTAGTGCCCCGTACTATAAGTAAAATTTCTTTTTCTGTAGGATTTTTAACAATAATTCTATGATTTACAGGTATATTTACCGTATCCGATAATTCTGTTTCGTCATATATAATTATTGTCTCTTTGTCTTGTTTTGTTTTTTGTGTTTTATTTGAAATTTCCAAGAGTTCGCCTTTAGCTAAAACATAGTTATCACTACCTAACGATGGACTAAGTTCTAAAAACTGTCGAATACTATTTTCTAGATTCACATCGTTACGATGTGAATCTTTCATTATAGTACTTGTAGAAGAGCTTATAATGTTAATCTTATTATCTGAAGAACTTCCTAATAATATAACAGGGATTATTTTTTCGGAAGCGCTTTTCTTAATAATATTGTTGCTTCCGTCATAAAATGTTCTATACTTCGTATTTTGTGAAATAAAATCTGTTGTTACTGAAGTAAAGGACCAAGTAATACTTCTAAAATCCCAAGGAGCTTGGTTTCCATAAGAATCGCGCATCCAAAGTATTTCCCCAACACCTCTATCAATTGTGGCTGATGGGATAAATGATAAAGTGTTAAAATGAAGGACTATATTATCGCCCATAGAGGAGTCATATTGCCAGAACCTATTCATAGAATCTACAGCATAAATCGGTATGTTTAATTCTGTGAAAGGCAAAACAGTATTATTTAGACACTTGTCTAATGTGCCTGGTTTAAGATAAATATAATAAGTTGACCCGCTAACAGATGTTAGCTGTATCTCTTCGAAAGAAGAGCCATTAAAATCAATGATTTTTATAAGTTCAGCATCTAGATAATTATTAAATATCTTAATCTGTATCCCTTCCGATTTTATGCCGGCATTGTATAAAGGCTTGCTATAAATATCTATTTCTATGTCGCTACCGTCGTCCGTTTTAGCGAATTTGCTGATAGAATTAGTTGAATCAGCTTCGACTATAACAGGAAATCTGTTATATATATCATCTATAAAAGGATGTTGATTTTTATAATAAAAAGTGTGGTAATCAGTTATTCTATATTTCTTGCCGATTATAAGATGATTATCAGCTCTCAATGAATTAAACTGATTCAAATTAACATCTTCAACCTTACACAATTCATCAATAGTGCATAACGTCACTCCGCTATAGGTGTATAGTTGGTTGTCAAGAGTGAACGTTTTATTTTTTAAGACCTTATTGTTTTTGTTATATAAAAATGAATTGTCCCACTGTGCCCAATATACATAAAAACCTTCGGTGCCTGTCCTGTAAACAAACAGACCAAGTTGCTGACTAAACAATATTAGTCCTTCATTCGATGAACTAATGTCGTAGCTTACTTTTATATCTTCAGGAGCAAAACCGTTAAAAGGAAAATGAGTATCTTCAATTTTTGAATGTACCTCGTCGAACGATTCTTTTATTTTTGAAGACATGAAGCACTCGGTTGTGTTATCGCCCCACTGACTAATAACTATCCATTTACAATTTTGAGGTACTTTAATATTAAAGGTTGTAGGTTTTGTTGGATTTGATTCATTATAGTCGACGGCCGAGATAAAACCTTCTGGGTTTAAGTTGTCGTTCTTATAAAAGGCCAGAACAACTGTCTCTCCATTAGGGACGGTTGACGCTACTCCGTATATGTTAGAATATTTTCTGTTTGGAACAGTATAAAGACTACATTCATCAAGAATGTTCTCTTCTGATATTGTTTGTTGTACAATAGAACCATCTTTAAGAATGATAAAACGAGAATCAAAAAGTGTATCTTGTTGCTTAATTAAGTCAAAATCTAAAGAATTAACTTGTTGTAAATTTTTGTTAATGGAGTAATCTTCCTCGATTAAAGTATCTAAATCTGTTGCGTTAGCTTTTTGCCCTATCGCTCTATCTAAATAGTCGACTATCGTATGATTTTGTTGGATGGCATCGGCTAGCTCTTTAAGAGTGTTAAGATGTTCAGGCGCAGAATTAACAAGGTTTGCTAATTCTATAGAAGTGTATGATTTTGATTCAGCTAAAATAGAATTTAAAGCTGTTGTCACCGCTTTTTGTGACATAGGATAATAATCGGAAGTACCTGTTGTCTGCTGAAGTCCATTAATCTCTAAAAATTTGCCGGACTTAACAATATGAAGGCTTTTGCCTTGTATATTGTAAAATATTGTGTCTGTTCTAGCTTTATCTGTGCCGCCTACACTTTCGTCATTATATAATGATGAATTATACCACCTTTTGTAAGGTGCATTATTATATATGTAATAAAAGCGTAAAGCGTTGGCATGAGAGCAATAACGTATAACGCCTCCTTTAGCGTCTGTATAGTCTTTAAGGTTAGAAGATGATGAGTAGTCATTAGGGTTGGATGTTTGAAAAGGCATAATACCATTAGAGGAGCTTGTTAAAAGAGACAGCGGCACTAAAACGATATCGTCGTTTCTTTTAACCGGTAAAGAGCTGACACCTTCAAGACTATTGACGGTCTGCAACTCATCAATGCTGTGTGATTGGGATTCTATTTCCCTCAAAACAGCTTCAACCAATTCATTCTGTTGTTGTGTTGACATAAAATTACTTTTTTATTATTATTGTTGTGAATCATCAGGATTATATGGAATATCAGGATTATAGGAACCATTATCATCGGTAATTTGAACAGACGTGCCATGATTAAATTCCCAATATACATGTTCAACTCCCTCGATTGGTTTGCAAACACATTTAAGTGATATAAATTTGCCGGGCTTTATTGTTGTAGATACAAAATCATTAGATGTTCCTTCTTCGGTACAAGCTCCACTGACGACAAAATCTGAAGTGTTGTTATTGTAGATAATAACAGTATTTCCTACATATCCTCGGACTTCGTCAGCATATTCTTGTGAATAAGTGCCGTCTTTTCTTAAATCTGGCATATACACTGTTGAATACTCTTGAGGGAAACCTTTGTCAACAATTATGTAAGTACCGGTTTTCTTCACATCAAGATTATAGTATCTAGATTTCATATATATATACTGTTCCCAATTATCTTTAGTAAGAATCGTTTTAGACTTATGAAGATAACCTGAAAGGAACATAGAACCTTGAATGTCGATGTCCTCTGCTTGAAGCACTATTTTAGATTTGCCATTTTTAGTTATCATGGCTCCGATTAACGCCATATTGCCGTTAGCGTCTTGGCAGTAGATGCCGCCACCTTCCGGTTTGATGACAAGTCCTGTTTCTTGAAGTGCCTGTTCGTCTTGATCGAAGACTGCAGCTGTGAGTTTAAGAAGGTTAGAAGTCTGCTCAAACAGCGTTCTATACATGTATTTTAAAGATTCCAATCTATCTGTAGTCAGAATCATCATGTAAACGTGAATTTCGCCTGTAAAGAACATGCAGAAGTCACCAGTACCATTCCATAGACCAGAAGCATTATATTGGAGATACTGACCATTGGTAGATTCAAGCTCTTCATGCACTATAAAAGGTGAATAATCAACGAATCCGTTATGGTCTTCACCGGTAAACCATATTGAAAGTGTGCCGGCAGTAACAACCTTATAGAAAAACGATACATATACACTTGCTGGTTCTTTCTGTCCGTCAGCGTTAATCGTGACTTCTGGCAATGACAGATAGTCTTTCTGCCTTTGAATTATGTAGTTATTACGGATTCTACAGATATTCCTTTCTCCGTCAAATTCCGTCAATGCGAAATTATTTTTCTTTGAAATGATATTGTTGGCCCAAATCCACTTAGAACCTATTTTATAGAAGACAACATCGTTGTTTGTCTCCCAATACATCATTCCTTCATAGAAGTTAGGATTTGCCAAGAAACCTTTATCCTGCATAAAGTCTTGTCGTATGCCTTCAACCATAGATTCAATCTTACCTTCAACAACCTCAAATTTTGTCTTGATGTCTTCACCTGTAGAAAGTAAGAAAGTACCACGCAGGTAGGCATTATCGGCATACAGACCATTTCCATGCGGTTGCTTATCAAGCGGGAAGTTGCTGTCGCCTATGCCGTCGAGGTTGCCGAGACGAGCTCGAAGACAGCCGACAAAGTTTTTCGTATTCACACCATCCATGATGTCAATGCGTGGCTGTCCGTCTTCAGTGGCAGCTATGCTGATGAGACTCTGACGGTATGTGTTCTCTGTATTACCCATCAAAACGCATTCGTCACCTTCCATTGGAGCAGTACTCCACTCAGCAAATTCTGTCTTTGGAATTGCTACCTTTCCGTCTTCAACAGATTGCACCTCCACCCAGTAGCCTCTGACTGGACTTTGTGGCTGCCCGTTATTGTTATTTTCGATACCAGAAAACACCTGGCATCTTATAAGGTCGTGAGCGACGAAATAGTTCTCTCCCTCGAAAGTAATCTTATAAGTCTCTCCAGCGTCCTCCACGGTCTTTATCTTTCCGTTGGCGGCGGAGACTATAATCTGACCGCCAACGGCTCTTATACGCTCTATAAGAAGCTCAAAAACCGTCATAATCTGTCGGACGGTCAATCTGTCTATCTCGAGGTTGGAAAGTCCCCATTCATCGACCCAAAGCTGCCAGCCTTCACCCGTGAATCCGTTTCTGAACTCGGCAGAGCGCAAGAGGTGACGCACCACCATGGTGAGAAGTTCAGCGTTGCCGTCGCCATCAATACGACCGCCCATTTCGCCAGATGAGTATAATTTACCCAATTGAATGCCGTCTTCAAAGATTATTTTTTGTGAAGTTATATCCACAATGTCTTTCCTTAAAAACTCTTTCCTTGCCCTTAAAGAACTGAAGACATTATTGTCAGTGGGTATTTTAGTATCCAACAATTTAACTAATGAAATACGATCATCATCTTGGTTATTATCAAGATTTCTTTTGATTGTGTCTATTTCATCCTGCATAGAGCCGGTTTTGGAATATCGTCCATCATCGCCAATTTCATAGTTCGCGATATATTTGTTGTACAGCTTTTTCTCGAATGAGCGAATTCGGGAAACGATGGTGCCTATATTATCACTCTTGATACTTACCGACTGTCCTACATCAAGGTCGATGATATTATAGTTGCTGAAAATAAGGCTTCCAAATTGATTTTCTGTATATCCAGCACACCTTATAGGATTAGTTTTACATGAATATACGGCGTTAAGTTTTGACTTCTGAGCAATATACTTTAATGCTTCATCATATAATTCATACTCGGCTTTCTCTACGAGGTTATCAGCAACGAATTTGGTATCATAACCATATAGTATATATTTATCACCTACTTGTGGTATGAATTTTTCACCTACATCTGTTGGAAGTGGAGTGCCATAATCATCGTTTCGAACAATTTCAAAGACTTGTTTCAGACCTTCAGGTTCGAATATAAGCGCGAAATCCATTCCTGCCAAATTGCCTGTTTGGAACACGAGTCTTAACTCCTGGCCATCTATCATATAGTCTTTATCGAATGTGAAACTATTATCGGTGAATCTATAAGCGTCCCATTCATTGACTGTTGTTGTGCCATCTTCATTTTCAATTGTTTCAGTATATGTTTTAAAGGTGATGGTCTTGATTGTACCGATAAAATGTGGATAGATATCATCAAAGACTGCTACACCTTCAACTACATCTTCTGCAGCCATATTAGCCCAGGCATCAATATAAGGCACACCTTTAGGTAATTTAAGACGTTTTTCAACTACACTCTCTATTACATAATCGTCTGATTCTTCCTTCCTATAATTAGTTGGCAGATTTCTGTCAGAACCGAATGCGTATAATCTTGTGCAGTATTCAGAATTGCTGTCACTTATGCCGATGTCCTCGCTAATGCTCTCTCCAGCCTTGAGTTCAATGGTTGAACCATATTCGCATTTGCCGAGATATATAATGCCGTTTTTAATATACCATTCTGTACCCCATGCCTCGGCTATCGTAGTTAAACCATCGACGATGTTAACATTGTCAAATTCTATATATTTTATTTCGGTCAGTTCAGGATCGACTGCATAGGTGTGATTCCCAAATCCGGCTTTTGAAATATTGTCTATAACGATGTCAAGGAATATTTCGGGACGATTGGTCATTTTCCATGACTTCTCGAAACCACTTTGACGATTATAGAATAATATTCTGTTTCTCCATCTTTCCCAATCTGCATGAAATTTTAGGTCGTATGAATATGCGCCAGTTTTAGAGAATTTAGGTTTGCTAAGATGAACGATGTAGAATCTTCCAAACTCAGTGTCTATATAATCACCTTTGGCAAAAGGAATGATGTTATCGCTTTCAAAAGAAAGTGAAATATATTCCTCTTCCATGAGCACTTTACGATAGACGCATTTGTCGTTTTCGTCTATAGATAAGCGTAATATTCCATTTTTATTTTTAATGTTTATCATGAGTATATGTTGTCATTGATGGTTATATCTGTTGAGTGCTCGAATGTTCTGTTTTTCGGGTTAGGTTCGCTTAGCTTCAGCACGAATTTTGCGAGTTTTCCGTTAAACTCTGAAAACTGGTTACACGACAGATAGAGAAGGTGATATGTCTCTTTAAAGTAAGTATTGTTTTCCCAGACATAAATTGTGAGATTCATCGTGCCTTTTTCAAGTTCATTAACGAACGCTCTGTATCTCATAATAAATTGAGCAAGGGTAGGGGCTTTCAGGAAAAAAGTAAGCTGTACTGTTCGTTCATCAGTTTTAGGCAATGTGTTGTTGTTGGTCAGAACCTGTACACCATGTTTCAGAGGACTTTTATTTTTTGTGTACTCTTTTTTGGGTGCTGGTGTCATAAGCGCAGTGACTGAAGAATCAGTAAAAGAGACACCCCATTTCTGTTCTGTCGTCTGAGTACTTGAATTGATATATACTTTTACGTTTTTCATAAGATTATCGATGTTTGGTCTTTGTTGACTTCAAAATTACATTCACCTATCTGATATATTTTTATCACGACATAATTGCTGGCGTTTATTGTTGCTTTTGCTCCGTGCATGAGTATGACTTTATGAAGACTGGTAGGGTCATCAAAACTCAGTTCTCCGATAGTGTTACCTGCCAGGACTATGTTATTATCATTACTGCGCGAAATAAACCCACAATCGACGCAATAACCGTATTTTTCGATTATATCCTTATGTTGTTGCAGTATATCCAAAGCCGGGAATTGATGTATCGTGCAAAATTCCAAACCTTGCGGAGCAAAGATATACTTTGACAATTCTTCTAAGTCTCTGATGCCGTCTATCAGTCTGCAGGCGCCGAGATTGCGCGCCATGTTGCACACTTCATTTTTTATATCATTTTCTATCATAGATTGCGAGTGTTTTGTTCTATTTTGCCTAAGCGTTCATTCATTTCGTATAATTCGTAGGTGTTTCGTGATATAGCTTCCAGATAATCCAATGCAACCAATGCCAGATTCTTAATTTCATCACTGTTCTGCCGCATTGCAACAACCTCATTGACTATAAACTGTGTGTTGATTAAGATAGAATCGCATAGAGACTTGATATTGCTTGTATCTATCTGTATTGCGGTAAATCTGCCGTTGAGCTCATCTGCTGAATCTTGAGACATAGTAGCAAACCCTTGTTTGGTGCTATCCTGACCATCGCTGTTACCACTCATTAAATCATCTGCCCAACCGAACTGATCATCGAGTTCTTTTTGTAACTCTCCGGCCATATTATAGATATAGTCCTGTTCCCAACCAGATAGAATTTCATCTGCGTAGAACTCCTGCAACTTTTGGCGTATCTGCTCCATTTTGCCAGATGACTGAATTGCTGCCTTAATACTTTCAGCAACCATCTGTTGCATCATCTGCTTGACCACATCTCTCGCAGATCGAGCTTTATTGCTTCCGTCCTCCCAAGCTTCAATATAGGCTTCTGCAAAATTTTCAATAGCGCTTTGGATGTCTTCTCCGAAGATTGCGTCAACGGCGGCATCACCCAAATCGTCAACTTCACTTTCAAGGCCTGTTATTTGGTTCTCCCATTCCTGTATCTTGCCATCGTCAGGGTTTTTCTTCTGCTGTTCTTGTGCGATGGCTGTCTTGAGCAATTCTATCTGTAGTTGCTTCAATGCCATCTGTTGTGCTATTGCGGCTTTTTTGCTAGAACCGAAAGAATCTTCTGCGATTTTGCCGTAATTGTCAACGCTGCTGTTCAGATCTTCATACTTGTCGATTGTCTCATCAATTTCAGCCTGTTTTTTCTTGTCATGCAATTTTGCTATCGAAGTGGCCAATGATGATACAAGACCGATAGCACCTCCGATAGCAGCTCCGACTGGACCGAACATTGCACCCGCTTGCATGCCCTGCATTGTTGAACCTGCGACATCCATGGCGGTACTGATGCCTTCTCCGATACCTTTTAATGTGTCGTTGCCAAAGGCGTCTCCTAACGATGTGAATGTGTCGGAAAGGAATGAACCCACCTGCATTACGTCATTGAGACCGCTTTCTATTTCCGCAAGGGCTTTCTTTGTCTTGCCGACATCATTTCCGGCGTTGAAAATCTGCTTAAGTCCGTTTGCCATTTTCTTGAAACCGACTTCGGAATGATCGGCTTCCCTACGGATGTCGTTAATGCCCTTTCTTATCTTCTCAAGTTCTTCCGGAGATTTGCTTAGAATGTCGAAAGTCTCCTGAGTAATGCCAAATTCCAAACCCTGAGCTGAATCCCATTCTCCGGAAATGAGAAATGCAAGTGCACGTTCCGCTTCGTCCGCTATGGCTCTCATGTCAGCCACTGTTTTATTAGACATGTCGCCAAATAATCTGCTTATTGAAGCTGTGGTTTTGTTGGCTTCAATATCGAGTTCCGATAACTCTTCTGTCATCTGTACGGTTAGTGATTTTCTTTCACCCTCCGTACCCGCATTATCAATCTTCTCCTTATAAAGAGCGGTTATGGCACTACGTTTCTCAAGGTAGTTGCCGTATTGTGCGAGATACTCGTTCATCGCCTTGCTTTCTTCCGCTTGGAGTTCGGATAATTCTTCATCCTGCATTTCTCTCAACTGCTCAAATAATTTGCTGTAAGAACTATTGATGTCGTCTATTTGCGTTGTGTCAATGTCAGCTTCTGAGAATGTCTTTTTTGTATAGTTCTTGTCATTGGCAGCCTTGTCATTCTCACGAGCGTTGAAAATGGCTTTCTGTCTGTCTATTTCCGCATCAATGGCCTGTTGTTTCTGTTGACCGAGATTATATAGCTCTTTCTCATGGTCGAGTTTCATTTGCTCTTCCTTACGTTTGCGCTCGTCTTTTTCAAGATTTATGCGGTTCTGTCGTTCCTGGAAATACAATTCCATCTCAAGAGCGGTGCGCTCTTTTGAAGCGTCTTTCAGTTCTTTATCAAGAGTGGATTCCGCTTTGGTTATGGCTGTGTCTTTTTTGCCAGACACATCACCGCCTAATCCGCTGTATGCCTTTCTTGCAGTTTCTTCTCTCTTCTTGGCATCCTCATATTGCTTGGTCGTGAAGTTGTCCTTGTCTTTTTCAATCTCCGCCAATTCTTTTTTGGCTGTTTCCCATTCTGACTTGGCTTTTTTGAAATCTTCGCCGTATGTAATCTCCTTTTGGGGATTTCTTTTGCTTATTTCACTATT
>JAEIGA010012169.1_pt1 | contig 13057 bp, 28 predicted proteins | sample 9270691 | NCBI WGS metagenome assembly JAEIGA01 (sample SAMN17057246, study PRJNA624740) | gut metagenome | biome: biome; isolation source: fecal sample | host: Bos grunniens | place: China: Xizang | collected 2019 | reverse complement strand
CCAATATTTGTCTTTTGTATCTTTGTGATGTTGTTATTATTGTCAGAATTTCTTTTAGTTTTTGAATATGTGATTTGCCACAGTTGAACAATGAGTCATAATAACTTTTCATTACAAATCTAACATGTTCTTCTATATTATAATGCTTTACAAATGTTTTAACATATTTTACAAAGTCTGTTAATTCATTGTAATATTCTGTATCAACATCAACATCAACCACCCTATAGTCTAATATGATATGAAAATCATTTTCAACCATTATTTCATGCTTGTCAATATTGTCAAGATATTCGTATATTTGATTCACCACACTGACTTCATTGTAACATACTCCATTGACGGTCATTTGTGGTATATGGGTAAAATCAGGATGTTCTATTGTTAATACAATGAGTTCTTGATTACCCCTTCGTAAGACTTTAAATTCAACTTGACTTTTCATAACAATATTAAATCTTCAATAATAATAATTTTTTTTTATTTTTTATTTATCATCAAAATCATCAATATGGCTCTCATCTTTCATAAAGGAATTGGAACAAGATATTAAAAAGTTTATAAGCCATATAAAAGCATAAATTATAATTAATGAAAATCTGTCTTCAAAATTCCACTTTGTTATATTGCAATCCCAATTCAAAAAACAACATATCATATAAGCATATATAAGTGGCAGTATATGCATTTTTAATTTTTCTATTATATTCTTCATTATATTTTAATTTTTAACATTACTTCCGTTTCATAACAATATTAATATAAATCTTCACTAAACAATTCACCGCCAACACCTGCATCTTCATCTATTTGACCTGCATCCAATGCAATTTGGAATGCTTCCTTTCGATTAACAAATCTACCTTTGTTAGTGATAAATCCCTGAACTGTATTGCATCTAGTTAATGAGTCTTCTTGCCACCCATATTTAACAAGGAGTTCTTCGTATTTTTGGATTACTTCCTTGTCGTCTTCTTTAAATTTACTTTCCAACCAATATGGATTCGTAGGAAGAACACTTACTATGTGAGGATGCCTATAACCACATAACACAAATCCTGTTTCAACTCCATAATTATAATGGAAGTTATATACCAATCCATTATCATAATGGATTGCCGCACATAAAATATATTCTTCTTCCTTAAGTCTCTTTCTTGTCATAATCTTTTGAAATTTTATTCAATCTATTAGTTAGTGGTTTATTCGTTATTGATTTCCTCCAAATATTTATCTAATGCAATTATACATTTATCTGGTAATTGTTTTGCTATTTCATTTGATTTAATATAATCGATGGTTCCACCTAATCCATATATCATATATGCCTCATTTGAATTAGGAATAAAGCATGTGCCTATGGAAAACACAAATAATATAATTGAACTAATGATTATAATTTTTTCCCCCATTCGGTATTTAATCTTTTCAGAATCATAATATCTATCAAAGTTAAATACCATGATTCCTATGCCAAAAATTAACGCTATTACGGCAAATGTAATAATAAATCCAATGAGCACTTTTACGTCATCCAATCTTGTTAACCAATAAATTTCATTCATATTGTTAAATTTTAAATTATTATTTTCAAATTACTAACATATCTTGTGGAATTGAAATCCACATAAAATATTTTAAGTATGGTTTTTCCTTTATATATCAATTGTTTATAGTAATATATTCTATAATTCACAAAGTTCGACTTCTTTTGTTTTATGTTTGACAATTATTTTATCAACATAAGCATAATATGCACTGCCATATGTATCTCCAGATTCATAAATTACTTCATAATCTTCTGGTAATGCCTCTAATTTTTCTTTTAATTCCTTAACGGTCATATCTTATTCTCCATTGCTTTACGGAAATCATTAATCAATTGTTTTTTACCTCAAGGGTTATTCCTTCCCTATTCACTATCGTCTTTTTTTTTATTTTAGATTTTAACCTTCATTACAAAATTATTTTAGTTTAATGTTTCTGATTTTATTCCACAAGTCACTTAATTTAAGCACATCAGATAGAATATGAATAATGACTATAAAAGTGTTTAAAAATGGTAAATAAACAAAAAAATCAGTAATATCTAAAATATCGCCAAAAGTATTTAAATTATCTTTTTCTTCAATATATATTATTAACCACGTTAAAATTATAGAAATAACATAAATTAAAATAAAAATAAAAAACGGCATCATATTATTCAAGTATTAAATTAAAAAAATAGTTATTATCATCATCAAAGTCAAGTTGATTTTCCTTTATGTTCATCAGCCCATTTAGCACCATCTTCAAATTTAAGTTCTCTCATTTCTTCCGAGAATTTATCTCCTGAAGCATCTGATAGTAATTCTTCTATATCATCTTTACTCCAATTATCTATAATGTAGCGTTTCAACTTTTCAGAGTCATAACACTCTATGGCTTCATCAATAGATAGCACGCTTTCTAAATTCTCTCTAAAAAACTCCTCTTGTTGATGTGCCTTAAGTTCACTAAACACGTCTTCTATATCAACGCTTATACCTACATCAAATTTTCCCATAATTTATTCCTCCTTCAAAAATATTTTTTGTTTAAATATCCGTTTTGTATTAACCATTCTATTCAACAATAAATATTATCATAAATATTTTTTTCCCAAACTAACTTTCCATTAGAATATACTTCAGATATATTATTTTCTTTCAGTTCTTCCAATCTCCATACAGTTAAATCATGATTTGCAAAATTTCTTGAAGAACAATAGTGATCGCCGATACATTTACCGTCTTCTGTAACTAATACATAAGGACCCTCACCATCATAATCTAAATACCCTTTAATATTAAAATAAATATACGCTTTCATTTTTTTATATTTTTAATTTACGTTACTTTTACTTATTACAATACAAAGATAATACAATTTTATAAAATAACCAAATTTTTTGATATTAAATTAAAAAAAAAATAATTATTATTTTTTATAAAAAAAGCGGATATAAATTTATCCGCTTTATAACACATCAATCAAATCTTTAAAGTTCTCCTGAAACTCATCTCGGATTTCTTCTGTTGGGAAAGCAAATTGTGATGGATTTATAATAGAATACTTAAGTTCGTTATATAAACCATACTTATGCTGGTTTTCATTTGTCCAATCTGGTTCCCAAGGTTTATCTAACTTCAGGTAATCGCCAGCGATTTTCCAATAAGCGTTTCTGCAAATGATGAGTTTGCCTATTATATTTAATTTATCTTGCAATGAACATAATTTATCCGTTGTGGCATACTCATGATAACCATGTTCGTATGTAAAGTATCTTAAATTGTATTGTGTTGCATAACACATAGATAAGACGTCACAACATTCCTCGTAAGATTTTGGATAATATGGTGAGTTCTTCACTAATTTAATTTTCGTTGCGTCGATGACATTTCCATTTTCATCTGTGAAATGATATCCGTCTGGTAATTCATAACCATTCAATTGAATATCTAATTTACATTTTTCATAACCACCTTGAAATGACTTCTCAACAATTTCCTCATACTCATTTGTTGTGTGAAATAGATTTTCATTACCATTTACTTTATCATCCATTAATCCTACTGCATAATTGGGTATGTTGTGTGGACAATCGACATCAAAACAATTTACAGAACCAAACACACGCCCACATTGCTTACATTCGGATTGTTTATTTGAATCATCATTCAATTTCCCTTTGATCTCACTCTTGTAAAATTCCCCCGTTAGTTCTTTCATTCTATATGCCACTTCACGACGGGCAGAATTCCATCTCATTGATTTTATTTCAGCAACTTCTAATTCTGCACGTGGTCCGCTAAAATGTTCATGATTTACCCAAACATTCACTTTATCTCCAACTTTATATGGAAATTTTTTTAAAAAAACTTCCAGTGTGAATATTATAACTCCGTTTACTTCATCGGGACCGATGTATGAATTATTTATATCTTTATATTGGTCGTTAATGTAATAGAAATGATTTTCAACATCACCTGTTAATTTTAATTTGTTGCGTCCACCCATCATTTCTAATATTTTTATTACTTCATCACCTCTATTTGGATTCCCTTTTATACCTAATATCATGTTTATGAATTTTATAATAATTTAACAATACAAATTTGAAAATGTTTTAAATATATTAGAATAATATATCATTATATCATAATAATTTCAATCTCTTCAGGAGTTCCATTCTGTTCATTTAACTTAAAGTATTTATATTGAACTATATAAGTTTTTCCAGACAAATTAATATGATCACCTTTATCTGGAAGGGGAAAATCATAAGGTTGAACAATATCCAAGATTGTATCATAATGATAAAAATTATCTTTCATTGTCCTTAATGTATAGATTATTCTTATTAACATATTCAATTTCTTTTTAATTCTTCGAGTTCTTTTTCAATAGTTTCAATTCTTTCCTTGTGATAGTTTAGTTCTTCTTCCTTTTCTGCAATCTGTTTCTCCTTCACCTTTCCATTCCATTCCAACCATTTTGCTTTGGTTGTATCTCTAAATGTTGAAAGATAAGCAGATCTTTCAATATATCCCACTCCATCAGGATGGTCTTCAAAACATATTTTAATTGTTGGAAAGATACTTGCATCTTTTACAATGATATAAAACATATCATTATATTCATCAGGATATTCCTGTATAAAGTTCTGAACTTCTTTGTTTTCTATCCAGTAAAATATGTAATGCTCAGTATTTAAGATATAATCTAATATATCCATTTCCACATTTTCTATTTTGGAAAGTATATTTTTTAATTCCATAATTATTATATTTTAATTTTCATCATCCATAGATTTTTTTTAATCTTTCATATTCGGCTTTTTCTTTTTCTGTTTTTAATTTTTCATCGATTGCTTTCTTACGAGATTTTTCCTCATCTCTCTTTTTAAGTTCAGCATCAACTATCTTTTGAATTTCTTTATCATCCATATAGATGTATTCTTTTGGAAATTTCGCATAATACTTTTCCTCTCCACCATAAGACCAATATTCCATACCTTCACATTCAATCAAATCTCCGTTGGTTTCAAATTCATATACATAATTGTATGCGTTATCCAATGGTCTTAAAATGTGACAGATCATTTCACATCTCGTTTGGAATGTGTCTTGTAGTTTTTCGTAATTATTTAATTCTTCCTTTGTCATAATTAAAATTCGTCTAAGCTAAATTCATTGATACCTTCCAATATTTCCTTAACGTCATCAATACTTTCAAAAACTTCGAGTTCGGCATCTATAAATTCAAGGATTTCATGTTCGTCTTCATAGCAATCAACATCGCAATAATATTCCGCACCATCGTCAGCGTAAGCTTCAACGAAAGCATATCCATCGCCGATGTGTTCATTTGCTGTCAGAAGAACAAATCTACTACCTTCAAATCTAATGCAATCCGCATTAACATCATATACTACTCTTTGACAGTTACAAATCCAACCACCAGCTTCATATTGATTAAAATACACTATCTTACCTGCGTATTTAGCGTTCAGTTTATCAGCGATATTAATCATCTCAACGCAGTTGTCATCAAATCGTTTGTTGATACTTGCCTTTACAATTGAAATGATTTCGTCGCTCTGTTCTTCAGTTAAGTTATACTTCTGTTTGAACATCTTAATTAATTCTTCGTTTACGTCTGTCATAATTAAATTTTGTTATATAATCTTGTGGGTTTCTTAAAAATCTCTTCTGTGATTTTGTTAAATGTAATGGTACATTGCCATCATCTGTTTTTATCCTCACATATTTTTCAATGAAATATAATATGTCTTTCTTGCAACGAGTGATTTCATCTTCGTTTCTCATATCATCTATAATTATATTTTGTTTTTGGATTATCATGTTCCAGTTTGGAACAATAATCTCTTAAAAATTCATCAGATATATTATATTTGATGATATAATCTTTGACTTTTTTCATTGCATTGAAAGTAGTCTTTTCAGATGGAACATTTGACAACCATTCCAAATAATTATTAATTCTATCCATATATGATTCAAATGTTCCATCATCATTCTTCATATACCAATAGACCGCTTTTGAATTTATCAATGCTATGTCAAATTTTTTATGTTCTTTATCTGTCATAATCTTTAATTATTTGTTTAAAAACTCATTCACTTTAGGGTTATTAAGAAAACTTTCAACTAAAGGATGGTCTTCACCTGCCTCTTTTATAAGATATCTAACTTCATCTCTGAATAAAGATTGTTCGTCACAATTCATCCAATACATACATGAGTTTATAATTTTTTTTACTCTTATGGTTTTAATTCGGTTCATTTAAATTCTTCCTCCAAATCTTTATAAAATTATTGAATAATTATAATACTCCAAATGAATTATTTTTCGGAATTATCCCTTTTTATATTGTTATAAGTTATATTTTTAGGGGAGTTTTATCTCCACTTTATTCTTTATCAATGAGTTATATCTCTATTCCTTTATCATTTATTCTATTTCCACATATCTAATTTTTGGATATATATCAAGCATTATCATTCTGTTATCGCATTTAGAACACTTGTGTGGATATTGCATTGGATATGATGCTAATCCCATTCCAGTAAATTTCATCTCTTCACCACATTCATCACAATATAGTTTATCCTGATATACTTTAACTTCTTTACTTTTAATCATATCTCTATTCCTCCATTTTAACTGTCACAATAATATACTATAATATCCCGAAATGTCAAGTTATGTTACAATACTAAAAGGGATAATTCCGTTATTTTTTATATTATTTACTCAACACATTCTTCAATTAAAGTTTTAATATTATATAGCATATAATACATATCATCTGCATAATTTCTTAAAGTATCCCAATCTGTTCTACTTTCTATATAATCCTCTGGTGCTGAATCATGTAATCTTTCAATTGCAGTATATCCACCAAATCTATTTTCATCATCCTCATAAATTTCAAGAATTTGTTTGAGTTTTTCTTTGATTGTTTCCATAGTTTTTTATATTTCTTCAGAAATTAATCCCATCACCATCAATGTTTCATATAATTTTTTTAAATCACATTTATAGTATGAATCATGTTGACAACCGCCATAATAATCAGAATTAAAATCGGTATCAACTTCAACACACTCACGTTCAATTTTTTTATATTGTAAGTATGTTAAATTAGGACAGATTCGTTCAAGAAGATTATCAAGTTCTGTAAATTCCACAGGATCCTCTATTTCACAAGAACCTCTGTTTCCCCAGCAGTCAGCCCAATCACCACCTGTACACCAAGTATTTGAACGAATTGTATTGTCATCTCTTGATATTGGTTCAAATTCTCCTTCGTAAATTGTCTTTTTCACCACGTCATGATATTCAATTTTTACCTCAATATCTGATTTAAAATTAAAACCATTAGGATCTTCAAGTGGTAAATTCATAATAGATGCTTTACAACTTTTATTTCTGCGATACTTATCATTATATAAACAGTTATCACGATTTTCTCTCCAGTGATGAATAACAATTCTGAAATCATCAATGTTCATTAATTTTTTACGAACCTTTTTGTTAATTAGGTTTATGATTTCATTTACCTGTTCATTGGTTGTAATTAATCCATCGATACACATAAACTTGTCAGGGTTAATTTCAAATCTATTTTCAATAACATCTATAATAGTATTATAGCGTCCAAAATTATATTCATCAGAATTTTCAATTAAGAAGTTATCACAATCGATTGAATACCAATTATACCCCCAACGGTTATTTTCATTTCGCTTTCTCCAAGTTGTTTTACCTGAACCTGGTAAACCCATCAAAATATGTATTTTTATTTTTTTCATAAAATTAAATTTTATATTATTAATTCGATACAAATATAATAGTTTTATTTCATATTCCAAAATTTTTATATAAAAAATAATTATTATTTTTATTTTTTAGATTAATTTGTATTTTCTAAAAAAGATTTTCTATTTTTTAACATCTCTTGTTGAGATTTCGATAATTTAATTCATCATTTTATCCCAAGTAATATCTTTGTTATCCTCATAGTACTTATAATCATAACACAATCTTATAGAATAAACATTCTTGTTTGCGAGAATACACTTGAATTTTTCCAAAACTTCCTTGTTAATATTTTCACTTCCTCTAAATTTATCATCTATGAAAGTTTCTATCTTTACAAGACGAAATTCAACCTTAAAAACATCGTTGTCTAAATCTTCGTCAAAAGTAACATATTTTATCACGCCTAACCGCATGATGTTGAAGTCTATAGCACCAAACTCTAACCAAGCATCATCATCACATTTATGGAGAAAATTCTCTACATCGTTAATTGTCAAATGCATAACATTTTCAATTTAAAAACTTTACTTTATTTTTTAAAATATACATAACTTTTATTCCTCCCAATATCTGTAAAACTCTGGAGCATCATCAATTTTTCCTACCAAATGTTTAGTGCCATCGTTGAAAGGTATGCAGTGATACCATCCTGATCTATCTATTGTTTTAAATTGATGGTGAGCATCATTGTCTATATGAGAAAACAAACAAGCCATCCATTTTTGATTATTAAAATCTCTAACCAATACCTTATCAAATGGTTTTAAGGTTTTAGGGTTGAATTTTGGAATGAGTATATAATTATTTTGTTCTGAAACTGGTATTATACCATTTTTATAGTCATTGTACTTATCGCAAAAACATTCAATATGATATTGATTATTTTTTATATCTATAATTTTTATCGGGAAATCTTCTCCTGCATATCTTATTCTATCTCCAACCTTAAACTTCGGTTCGACATGTACTAATTCATATTCATCTTGTCTATCAAACAAAATAGTTATATCTGAACCGAGATAATTTGTTATATAACAATTTGAAAGGATTTTAATAATTTCGTGAATATTACCTGTTTTAATCCATTTAATTCTATCCCCTACTTTAAACTTCGGAACAATCAACTTCTCCAAAGTTTTAGTTTCAGCGTTCCATTTATATCCATTTGCTTTGATAGCATCAAACAGTCTCTGTTTTTCTTCTTCGGTAGCAAAACGAGGAGTATATGTCGTCATGTTTGCCAACCAACATATTTCAAATTTTTTATTTATATTTACTTCATCAATATAACAATAGCAATAAATTTTACCATCACTTATTTCGTTTAATATGAATGTGTATTGATATTGTTTATAAGTATCTTCATCATCGTTACAATCAATATATAATATATCTCCGTCCTTAAATGGTCTTTGAAATCCTTCCCAAGTAGTTTTACCTTTTGGAAAAATTACACATTTAGCGTTTTCATCAGAACTCCAAGTACCAAATTCTGTTAAATAGTAATATATCTCTCCAGATCTAATAGATATTGGTTTAGGTGTTTTTTCAACACCAATAAATGTTACATCATCAAACATTGCACAATCTAATGGCATACCTTTAGGGCAATCTTTTAATAAATTTGTTAAGTCTATATTTTTATTCATAACTATTAGATTACATGTTAGTGTTTATAATCTTCTGGAAATAATTCTAATTTAGGTTTTTTATTTTCATATTCTTCACGTAATTCCTGTATTGTCTTTTTTCTTGGGTCAGGAATCTTAAATATTTTTTTCAAACAATATTTGGATCCATCAACAATCCAAATAATGATAAATGCTATTATAGTAAATGGCCAAAACGCAACTACACCAATATAACCCTCGTTTTTGCGATATTCATTATCATTAAATTCCTCGAAAGAAATTACTTCCTTATCTCCACCTCGCTCGTAATAATCCTTCACCATGTTTTTATATTTTATTATATGGTGGATGTATATGCCTATACAACCAAATATGATACCCACCAAATAAACGCATAATGCTATTACTGTTAAATCACTTGTTGTCATATTCATTACTTATTTTATTTTAAATATATTCGTTGGAACAAATGTCAAAATTTTATATATAAATATTTCCATCCAATTTACATCAATACAAGTTCCAAATTACTAACGTATCCTGTGGAATTGAATCTATATAAGATATTTTAAGTGTGGTTTTCCCTCTATATACATCAATGGCTTTTGGTTCTTTATTAATTTCATTTATTGCATTAATTTCACCCAAACAGAAACATATCGTTGAATTCAATACGATAACTATAGAAATTAATATATTTGATAAACATTTTGGTGTCATAATTTTATTATTTATTTTTTTATAATTTTATTATTTATTTTTTTATTTGAGTATTTCTTTTTAAGAAGTTTCTTTCTCCATTTTAAAAAATCTTTAATTAACAGAATTGTAACAAATAAAGATATTATCGTCATTAATATAACTGCAAATAAAGAACCATATTTATATTCTATAGAATGTGCTAATATATAAATGATAACAGTTGATATTAAACATATACTTACAAGTATTCCTTGTGTTATGATATATTCTTTATCATCATGATATCTAAAATTTAAATCGGGCATTTTATTGTTTGCGATATAATAACCCCAAGGATTGAAGAAAAACATAGTTTATAAATTTATTTGTTTTTTTCTAATTATAACACCATTATCACAATTTTCACTCATAAGAATCCAACAAATTCTTTCAGCATTCCACATTTCATGTTCAAATGCACATATTGTTGGACATATATTTTCATTATTGTTGTGTGTATATGGTTTCACATACTCAATGTCATAATATATATTAAATTTTGCTATACTTCTAAATGAGTTAAATATTTTTGGTTTTACTCTTTTAATAATTCTTATTTTAATGAAGTTGTTTTCGATTTTAGAAATATCAGAAACATCTTTTGTAAAATTATAAATCATTTTTTCACAACAATATTTGTTTGTCATAATTTCAATTATTTTAATTGTTATCTTCTGTTGAATACATTGCTTCGTAATTATAATAAACGAATCTTTTCTCATTCTCCAAACTATCATAAAGAATTTTCGCCCATTCCTTGCTTGGTGTGTTTTTGGATAGAAGTTTGTTAATCCTTGATGCGAAAATTTTATTCTGTCTTTTTATTTCATCTTCACAGTTATTAAATATTTTAAATCCACATTCAACTAATTCAAAACTATTGGATATAAACATTGATGTAAAAAACCCGTTTAGTTCATATCTGTCTGCAAAATTGGAAGCATTACACCAGATACCTATTATATCCTTATTCTTCAAAAATTGAACACTCTTTGAATCTATGATATATCCATCAAGTCTTTGATTGAACAATCCTCGTTCTGTTCCATGTCCAATCAGGATTATCTGTTCTTTTTCATTAATGAGTGCTTGTTTACACATTGATGTTGTTGGATTGATTAATATTGTTGCTTCTAATCCATCATAGATTCCCGAAAAATCATTTGTGTCATCTGTCGATATGATATGAATTACTAACATAATTTATCAAATTTAATTGTTGATATAATTTTTACATTACAAAGATAATATAAAAAAATGAAACTTCCAAATATTATTATTCAAAAGTTTCATTTTTTATTTAAATATATAATTATCTATCTGAATGAATGTGTTTGTAAATAATATAAACATCCATATTAATCATATAATTAATTGTCTTTAGGAGGTTTATACCAGCTAATCCAAAAATAGTTATTACATTTATCACAACTGTAACCATATCCACCTTGACTATCTGTATCAAAACATTTCATAGTCCCGCCACATTTTTTACAAACACCATTGTTATAAGTATGTTTATCCACAAAATACAATACAATGCCAATTAAAAGCATTATACATACTGTTGTAATAATTACTATTATCATTTTCAATACTATATCCATAATATATTATTTATCTTTTAAACATTCTTCCTCTATAAAATTTTTTTCGACCTCTATTTAAATCTAATAATATTTTAAGTTGTTCTTTACTGGCGTTGTTAATATAATTCCAATCGTCATTATTTAACTTCCATCCGTAAGAATTAATATATGAAACTAACTTTTCATAATATTCTAACCTTAATTCTATGTTTCTTCGTTCATAAGATTTTTCACGAGCCTGTGAATATCCGTTATATATAGATATGGGTTGCATTAAATCGGGATAATGGCGATTTGGATAATGTAAAACCTCCGAACTTATATTGTGTATTTCATTATATTCAATAACTTGTATTCCATCTCCGTTAATTGTTTTGTTTTTCAACTTGTCTATAAGATCAAGATATACTTTATTTGGATTATCACTGTCAAAAAATATAGATGCATCATTTTCATTGGTTGTCAATGTTACTTTGCCTTTTTCATATATAACATATAATTGATCTCCATAGAATCGTGTATATTCTTTAAATGGTTCTCCTTGATTATATACAACTATTTTTTCGATAATTTTGAAACATACATACCGTCTGGTATTTTTATTATCTTTTTTAATTGTTAAATAATTTAAACTCATTTTATAATTGTTAAATATTTTTGTCATTCAATTTATCCCAACCATTACATACATTAAGTTCATCTGTATCTACCTCAAAGTCATCAAATATATATACCTTATTTTTATGCATTATATCTTGTGCAAGATTTACTTTTTGTAATGTATCAATAAATTCATCATAACTTTCAATTGTTGTTAATGGTGAATTATTTGATTTTCTTATTATAACTGCATAACCATCTGAAGTTTTTGATATGGATTTAATATCATTTTTATTAATCTGTATTAATGAACGTTTGAAAGCATTTTCTTCATCAATATTTTCTTTTTCTATATATGTTATATAACTATTTTTATTGTGTAAATTAAGTACACACTCGAATTTGAAATTTACTGTCATAATATTTTGTTTTATTGTATATATTATTTATAACAAAAATTTACATGTAAATTTATAAATTCACATATAATAAATTTATAAACAATCCTCAAAATTAACATCAGGTATTTTACAGTCTTTTTCTAATTTTTGTATATTATCTCTCAACTGCTGTCCTATTTTTATTTCTGTTTCGCTGCAGTTATATCCATGTGCATTTGCAAAT
>JAEIGA010012168.1_pt1 | contig 13057 bp, 10 predicted proteins | sample 9270691 | NCBI WGS metagenome assembly JAEIGA01 (sample SAMN17057246, study PRJNA624740) | gut metagenome | biome: biome; isolation source: fecal sample | host: Bos grunniens | place: China: Xizang | collected 2019 | reverse complement strand
GGAAAACAATATTCCTGCATTAGAAGCTGTTGTTAAATTTATATATGACAATATTCAATATGCAGAATTTAATACAAAATCAGATTTCTGTCACGAATGTGGATATACTGGAGAAATTGTTATAAATGAAAACAATGAATGGGAATGTCCACAATGCGGTAATAAAGACCACGCTAAAATGAATGTTACAAGAAGAACATGTGGATACTTAGGAGAAAACTTCTGGAATGTTGGAAAAACAAAAGAAATTAAATCAAGAGTACTACATATTTAAAAAATACTATAAGATAAAACAAAGTGTTTAAAATACTAAAGATTTTAGTATACATTAGATGTTTTGAAATTAAAGCCGTTTGAATTAAATAAAGAGATGTTCAAGCGGCTTAAATTTTGTAAAGTATGATACAAAGGGGTTACTGATATGAATTACGCAGATATAAAAACAATAGATGTACAAGATGGTACAGGTGTAAGAGTTTCTATTTATGTAAGTGGATGCCATTTTCACTGTAAAGGATGTCATAATAAAGAGGCATGGGATTTTAATTATGGAAAGAAATTCGATGAATCAACAATAGAATATATATTAGGATTATTAGATCATGATTATATATCAGGACTTTCTATTTTAGGTGGAGAGCCAATGGAACCAGTGAATCAACAAGGGTTAGTTCCGCTTGTTAAAGCTGTAAAAGAAAAATTCCCAAATAAAGATATTTGGTGTTATACAGGATATAGATTTGAAGAAGATTTACTAAATGATATGTATGAAAAGAATGACTATACAAAAGAAATATTAAATCATATTGATATTATGGTTGATGGTCAATTTATTGAAGAACAAAAATTAGTTAATCTTAAATTTAGAGGTTCTACAAATCAAAAGAAAATTGATGTACAAGCTAGCTTAAAAGAGGGGAAAGTTGTTCAATTAAGATTTGGTGATGAAGAAAGATATGAATCTAAAGATTCTAAAATTGTGGTATTTAAAGAATTTAAAACAAGAAAAGAAGAATCTACTCATCTTACAGATGGAACATCAGCGATATCAGCTAAAAATGTTGAAGTTACAAATGATAATATTATTTCAATAACTCCAGCGTTTGAAATAAAGCCAGTAGAAGCAAAAATTGCTGCTGAAAATATAAAAGAAAATGATGACATAAATGTATAATTGATGTTTATAGGTTTATCTATGCTAAAATTATACGTTTTAGCTCAAAAACCTAAATTTATATAAAGTATAAGGAAGAGAGAAAAAATGGAGAATTTAAAAGTTTTTTCATGTAGTGATTCGGCAGAAAAATTTACAGATGAGGTATGTAATTATCTTAAAATTGAAAAAGGACAAATTAGAAGAATGAAATTTAAAAATGATAATAATTTCGTTCAAATATTAGAATCAGTTAGAGATAAAGACATATTTTTAGTTCAATCAACACAACCACCTGTAAATGAAAGAATTATGGAGTTATTAATAACAATCGATGCAGTTAAAAGAGCATCTGCTAAAAGAATAACAGTAGTATTGCCATACTATATGTATTCTAGATCTGATAAAAAAGATCAACCAAGAATTCCAGTAACAGCAAAATTATTTGCTCAATTAATTGAAGCTGCTGGAGCAAATCGTGTTTTAACATGTGATTTGCATAACAAAGCTATTCAAGCGTACTTTAATATAAATTGCGATGTTTTAACTGGTCAAAGTTTATTACAAAGATATTTTGATCAAAAAAATATTGAAAATAAAGTAGTAGTAGCTACTGATGCTGGTAGCTCTAAAAAAGCATATAAATATGCAGAGCATTTTGGATGTCCAATTGCATTAGTTGATAAAAGAAGAGATGGAAATGATGATAAAGCAATAGCAACAAGTGTAATAGGTGATATTAAAGGTAAAAATGCATTAGTATTTGATGATGAAGTAGATACAGCTGGATCTATTATGGAAACAGTTGAAGTGATTAAGAAATTCGGTGGAAAAGACGTATATGTAGGTTGTACACATGGGGTGTTATCAGGGCCTGCAATAGAAAGAATAGCTAAATCAGATCTTAAAGAACTTGTAACGACAAATACAATTCCTTTACCTGAAGAAAAACAATTAGATAAGATTGTTGTTGTATCAATATCTGAATTATTTGGTGAGGCAATTAAAAGAATTCACGAGGAAACTTCGATAGGTGAATTATTTGATACAAATTAGTATTGACAATTCAATACTTTGTAATGTATAATATTAAGCAGTTAAGCGAATCAAGAGGATTAATTATACAAAATGAATCAATCCCACTAGATGTTTTTGAGCTTCGGAAGGAGGGGAAAAAATCAATGTCAGAAGTTAAAGTTAATAATGGAAATATAGAAGATGCACTAAAAAGATTTAAAAGACAATGTGCTAGAAATGGTGTATTACAAGAGGTTAGAAAAAGAGAACACTATGAAAAACCTAGCGTAAAAAGAAAGAAAAAATCAGAGGCTGCAAGAAAAAGAAAATTCTAGAATAAATTTGAAGGACAGTAATAAAGCTGTCCTTCATTTTTTTATCTTCCTATAAAAAATTGGACGATAATATTACCATAAGCAATGCTATCAACTATAGCAAGACCAGTATAATTATAATCATTACTTAAGATATTCTTTTTATGAGATTCAGAATTTAACCAGCTAGATAATGCAGCATCGATATTTGGATTTCCAGCGATGTTTTCACTAGCGGTTTTATAAGTGATATTATATTGTTTTAACATATCAAAAGGACTTCCATACGTTTTGGAATTGTGTGAAAAATAATTGTTGTTTACTAAGTCGTTTGCTTTTAAAATAGCAATATTTTGTAACTCTTTATCAATTTTTAAATCATTAAGGTTATGTTTTCTTCTTTCAGTATTTATAAGTTCTAATAAATAGTTTTCGTCTTCAGTTAAAAGAGAATTCTCTTGAATTATTTCTGTGTTGGTTGCTGAAGCTTTTTCTTCTTGTACAGGAGTAATATAATTTACGTGGACTGTACCAATTTTATCTTCTTCGTTTTGAACGATATACCAATCATTAATTCTACCAAAGATTCTTACATATTCATTTTTAGTAAGTAAGTCAATTGCATCAAAATTTATGTTTGAACCGCTTCTCATATTTAAATAATCAGTATTAACTATCCCAAGATTGTAATCTATTTTTTCATATTCACTCATAGCTAAACTTTGTGTTATAAGAAGTATACAAATTATAGTTATTATTAGTATAAGAAGAAACATTTTGTATTTGAGAATAAAATCTTTCATAAAAACTCCTTTCAAAATCAATTTTCTAAGAAGATTTTACCCTTTACAAAATGTTTTAAACTTAAAATTTAATATTTTTAAAAGAATTAAAAAAATAATAATTAATATTATTAGAAACTAGGTTGTTTTTTAAATAAATATTTAAAGATGAGTATAATTTATACTCATTATAAACAGAAAGTTTACCAACTATTGAGTTTTGTGGTGTATGGTTTGAAAAATAAGGTTTTATATAAAGTTTAAATGAGAAATTTTGAGTGTTAATTTTTTTTACAGGAAATGAATAGTTGGATAGTTTTTCTAAGTAAAATTCAGGCTTTGTATTTGTTTTGTATAGATTGATGTTTTTAGGTAAGATATTTAGATAATTATTAAATGTTTTATTAATAGTGTTTTCGATATTAACATATGTATAATTATTATTTATATAATTAATGACAGTTTTAGTATCTTTAGAGCGAATAGATTTAGAATTGGCTCCAAGGACAACTGTTATAATATCGAAACTCTCATTTTTATAAGCTGTAACTAGGCAACGACCAGCATTAAAAGTAAATCCAGTTTTTACACCATATATACCAGGTAAAACACCTAAAAGTTCGTTTGTGTTATGAATTTCGTGTGGTTGATCGTTTAGGGTAATTGTTATGTTTTTAGTTGAAACGATTTGCTTAAAAATATCATTTTTAAGAGCATAATCTGTAAGTATAGCTAAATCATAAGCAGTAGAGTAGTGTTGCTCAGAATCAAGACCATGTGGAGTGATAAAATTTGTATTTTTTAACCCTAATTTGTTAGCTTTATCATTCATTAATTTTGAGAAATTTTCTATATCTCCAGAAATAATTTCAGCTATTAAAATTGCACAGTCGTTTCCGGATCTTAGCATTAAGCCGTATAATAAATCTTTGAAAGAAATGGTTTTGTTATATTTTAATCCAAGAGTCGAACCTGTTGCGGAAGCAGCGTTTTTAGAGATTTTGAAAGTTGGATTTTCGTTAAAATCAATATTTTCTAAGGCTAAAATACAAGTCATAATTTTTGTTGTTGATGCAATAGCTACTTTTTGATCTAAATTTTTTTCAAATAATATGATTCCACTTTTTCTATCAATAGAACATATATTGCTTGAGTATGTAGTACTTAAATCATTTTGAGATTGAATAGTAGAACTATAAGTGAATGGTTCTAAATCTTCGTATAAAAGATTATCATCAGCTAAGGAATAAGGAGAAAAGAGGTAAAAAAAGATACAAAATGATAATAAAAAACGTTTCATAAATAAAACTCCTAAAGTGTTAATTTTTATGCTTAAATATATGTATTTAAGTGAGAAAAAATGACTTTTTAATATGTAAATGTGAAGAAAGTGTGAAAAAAGGCTTGAAATAGCATAAAATTTACATAATTACTTGATTTTGTGGCAAAAATGTAATATAATTGATATGTAGTGGAAAAATCAGATGGCTCTAGCATTAGGGGTTGAAATACAATTTCTAAATATTGACATTTGATTTCTATAAGATAAAATATATTATATAATAATATCACTATGTAAAAATAGATAGAGGAAGGTAGAATTTATGTTGAAAAAAAGAATTTCAAAAATTGCTTTTGTATTGGCTTGTATAATTTCATTATTAATGCCATACACAACACCAGTATTAGCAGCAGCTTTAACATCAAAAGATACAACTGCTGAACTACAAGTACTTATCATGCATGAAGGTGGAGACGAATCAAGTAACACTTTAACAGATAAACAAAAAGAATACTATGATACAACTCCATATGGGTACAAAGTAGGAGATACTAGAGTATTTAAAATAATAACAAAAGGAGATACAGATTACGAGAATGTATTTTATTGTTTAAATGCTAAAAAATCATTCCCAGGTGTAACAGCTCAAGGGTATAACAGTTTAACATATACAAATGTTGCTGATCTTAAAGATTCAACAGATACAAATGTTAAATCATTACACTTAAGTACATCATATAATGATGATAGCGAAAAATGGACAAATAATTACAAATCTTTAATTTGGTTAATCGATAATAGCTTTACAAAAAATGCAGCAAATCAAAAAGATGCATATTTAGCTAAAGCATTTGCTAATTATACTGATTATGATCTTGAAACAGTTAAAGCATTATTAACAGATGATGATATCGACGTAGTACAACAATATGCTATGTGGTATTTCACAAATAATGATTCAGCTGAATTTAATACAGAAGTTTTATTACCAGTAACATTAACAAAACATGATTTAGAAGCGGTTCCACCAGTAGAAGTTGAAGGAACATATAATGATTTATTAGGTTCAACAGCTCGTCAAGATATTGGAAATCACTTATATCAATATTTAGTTAATGAAGCTAAAAAAGGTGCTGAAACAGTTAAAGTTACATATCCAGAAATTACAACTTTAACACCAGGAGTTACAGTAAATGATGAATACTTTATAGTAGGACCATTTAATGTAAAATCAGGAACAGCATTACCAGCTGATTATTCATTAAAAGTAGAAGATCAAAATGCAAATGAAATTGCAAGAAATCAATATGAGATTTTAATTGAAGGAGAAGATTCTTTTACAACAAAAAATGTAACAGATATTTTCGATAAAAATTATTATATATATCTTCCAAAAACAAATAAAACAGTAACTGATGTTTCATTAAGTTTAAATTATACAAAATATGAAACAAAAGCTACATTATGGAAAAATAACTCAGTTAATGATGAAGGTGTAGAAGTTTACCAACCAGTTGTGTTAATCACAAAAGAAAGTGAACCACATGTACAAACAGTTAAAGCAACAATTAACAGAGATGAAGCAGATTTAGCATTAAGAAAATATATAATCAAAGTAAATGATAAAGTTGTTAATAGACAACCAGAAGTTGATGTTACAGGATTAAAAAATGAAACATCAACAACAGCAGTTTACAAACATGCTAAAAATCCAGTAAAAGTAACAAATGGAGATAGAGTAGTATACGAAATTAGAGTTTATAATGAAGCTGATATAGCTGCAAATGGAACAATAATTGTGGATGCACTTCCAACTGGATTAGAATTTGTTGAAGATAGTACAATTAACCAAACTTATGGATGGTATGTAGCTTCAACAGTTGGTGAAAATAATGTAGTATATGCTACAGAATATTTAAAATCAACAACAATTGATGGATTTGATAAAGAAAATGCTACAACACTTTCAAGTGCTTATGTTCAAATTGAATGTAAAGTTTCAAATACAGCAAGAGCTGCATCTGTTTTAACAAACGTTGCAGAAATATATGCTGATGAAGTTGATGATAGAGATTCAACTCCAGGAAACAATGAATATGTAACAAAAGATTATGATGCATCTAACTACACAGGTGATAATTCAAACAAATCTGATTTAACAGATGAAGAATATTACTATAAAGGTAGAGAAGACGATGATGACTTCGAAAAAGTAGAAGTAGAAGGAAAATCATTTGATTTAAGTTTACAAAAATTCGTAAGTAAAATAAATAATAGAGCACCAGCAACAAGTAGAGAACCAGTTGTAGATGTAGCACCACTTAAAAATGGTGGAACAGATGCTAAATATACAACATATAAAACACCACTTGTTGTAGAAAAAGGTGACGTATTAGTTTATACAATTAGAGTATATAACGAAGGTGAGATGGCAGGATATGCTGAATCAGTAGCTGACTACTTACCAGAAGGATTAGGATTCTTAGTAGATCATACAGTTAACGTTGATAACTACTGGGCAATTCCAACAGATTCAAAAACAATTAAATTAAGTGAAATCGAAAATGGTAAAGCTAATTTATCATTAGATGATTTCAAAAATGTAAAAAAATTAGATGATGTAAATGTTGTTGCAGGAAAAGTTAAATTAACTTCAACAAAATTAAAATCATCAGAAACAGATAACAAAAACTTAATTGAAGGATTTGATAAAGAAAATTCTTCATACTTAAAATATAAAGATATTCAAGTTGCTTGTATAGTTTTAGCTGATGAAGTATCAGGAAATAACTTTAAAAATATTGCTGAAATCATTGATGATTCAGATATTAATAGAGAAGAAGTAGATGATAGAGATTCTACACCAGATACAGTAAATCCAGATAATTATCCTGGAAATGATAAAGACCAAGACGATAATGACTATGAAAACTTAGCAACAGATAAAAAAGAATTTGATTTAAGTTTACAAAAATTTATTACAGCAGTTAATAATTCAAAAATTACAAATAGAGAACCAAAATTAACAAAAACAGCTGAAGGAAAAATTACATTTGCTGAAGTTACTACACCAGTATCTGTAGCAAATAATGATTTAATTACATATACAATTAGAGTATATAATGAAGGAACTGAAGCTGGATATGCTAAAGAAATCATGGATGATTTACCAGCTGGACTTGAATTTGTTAAAGATAATGAAATTAACAAAAAATATGGTTGGAAATTATATGATAACAATGGAAATGAAACAAGCGATTTAAAACAAGCTGTTTCAGCAAAAACTGATTACTTATCTAAAGAAAAATCAGAAGCAAGAAAAGAAAACTGCTTATTAAATCCATTTAATAAAGCTGATGGAGTAGATAAAGTAGACTATAGAGATGTTCAAATCGTATTTAAAGTTGTTGAAAATGCTGTTAAAACATCAGACAGAGTAATCGTTAATACAGCTGAAATCACAGATGATTCTGATAAAGACGGAAATTCAATTGATGATGTTGATTCAACACCAAATAACAACAAAAAAGAAGAAGACGATTTAGATGATGAAAAAGTTGATGTAAAATACTTTGACTTATCACTTAAAAAAGATTTAGTAAAAATTATAATTACTGAAAATGGAACAACAAGAGAAATAGCAATTAATACTGATCAATTACAAAAAGTTGAAGTTCATAGAAAAAGAATTAACTCAACAGTAGTTAAATTTGTTTATAATATAACAGTTAAAAATGAAGGCGAAATCGCAGGATATGCAACAGAAATTAAAGATTACATTCCTGAAGGATTAGAATTCATTCCAGAAGAAAATACACACTGGACAAAAGGTGCAGATAATACAATTACAACAAATGCATTAGCTGATAAACTTTTAAAACCAGGTGAAACAGCTTCTGTACAAGTTACATTAAAATGGATTAACAATGATGAAAACTTTGGTGTAAAAACAAACGTTGCTGAAATAAGCAAAGATAAAAATGATAGCAATACACCAGATATCGATTCAACTCCAGATAACAAAAAAGAAAATGAAGATGATATCGATAATGCACCAGTTATGTTAGTAATATCTACAGGTATTGCACCAACATATATTGGATTAACAATGACAGTATTAATGATTCTTTCAACAGGAATTATATTAATCAAAAAATATGTTTTATAATATAAAATATAGCTAAAGAATGGATAGAAATATCCATTCTTTTTTTGCTTAAAATATATGGAATTTTTTGTAAAAAAAGGTATTTTTTTGTGTTTACAAGAAAAATGCTATATGATATAATTTCAAGAGAATATGAGAAAGGACAGGTGTTGCAAAAAATGAATCAAATTTTAGATTATAATCCAAATAAAGGCTCAAGCGGTGGAGGTAACTCAAAGTCAGATAAGATAGTAAGAGTATTTGCCGTATTAATGGGTGTTTTTGGATTATTTTTATTAGGAAATGCAGCTTATTCGCTTTATAAAAATAATCAACAAAGTGCTGCTGTAGAACAAGCACCTGCTAAAGCTTCAATAGTAGTAGAGCAAGGAGAAACTAAAGCTATTATTAAAGTAAGTCATGATAAAGCTATTGAAAAAGTTATTTATAGCTGGGATACAGATAAAGAAATAACAGAAAAAGGTCAAGGCGAATCATCAATGGAAATAGAAGTTGCATTAGCAGCTGGTGAACATACTTTAAATATAAAAGTTATAGATATTGATGGTGTTGAAAGTAAATATGAGAAGACATTAGTTTCTGAAACAGGAGAAGATAAAGTTTATCCAGTTATTACTTTAGAAGTTACAAACGAGAAAAAAGTTAGAGTTACAGCAACAGATGAAACAGAATTAAGTTATGTAACATATAGATGGAATGATGAAGTAGAAACTGAAGTACCAGTTAGTGATAATAAAAATAAAATTGAATTTGATATAGACATTAATAAAGGTACACATGATTTAACAGTTTCAGCAGTTGATAAAAATAATAATACAACAACAGAAATGAAAAGTTTCGCTGGAGTTACAAAACCAGAAGTTAGAATAACAGTATCAGCTGATAAAAAATCAATAGATGTATATTGTTCACATGAAAATGGAATTAAACAAATTAAATTAAACATCAACAATCAAGATTATGATGTTGGAATTCCAGAAGATAAACCAAAAGAAGTTTCATTTAATGTTGGATTACCAACAGGAAATAACTTAGTAAAAGTTACTGCAATCAGTGTTGAAGAAACAGAAACAAGTGTTGAAGAAAATGTAACTGCAGCTGAAGACGAAATTCTTATTTCAATTGAGAAACCAGATGATGTTTTAGATAAAGCAATTATTACAGCAAAATGTGATGCAGGAATTAAAGAAATAAAATTAAATGTAAATGATATAGATTATAACTTAGCTATTGATGCTACAGATCCAAAAGAATTATCTTTTGAGTTACCATTAGTAGAAGGAAATAATAAAATTACATTTACAGTAATTTCAGTAAATGGAACAGAAAAACAAGAAGTAAAAGAGATAGCTCGTTAATATTATAAGTAAGAGGTATATATGGTTCACGAAATATATATAATTGATAATAATAATGAATTAATAGAAAACTTAAAAGAAAGTTTTAAAAGAGAATTAGATGAGTTTAATTTTAAAACTGTTCAAACATCTGAAATAGAAGTTGCATTAAAAAATATCCCTTCATTAATAATAATTGATGAAGATACAACAGATGTTAATATTGTAGAGTTTTGTAAAAGTATAAGATCAAACGAAGATAACAGCATAACACCTATAATAGTTGTTAGTTCAAATAGAGATAGAGAACATGTTGTTAATGTTTTAAAAACAGATGTTGAGTATTATATTAAAAAACCACTACATGAAGAATATTTCTATTATACAATAAAAAATATAGTTGGATTACTAACAAAAAATAGAAGGGTAAGTCCTTTAACAGGACTTCCTGGAAATGTTCAAATCCAAACTGAGATGAAAAAAAGATTGCTTAATAAAGAAACATTTGCAATGTTATATTTCGACTTAGATAATTTTAAAGCATATAATGATGTGTATGGTTTTGCTAATGGAGATGAAATTATTAAATTTACAGCAAGAACAATGTCAAAACATATTCATCAATTAGAAAGTTCTGAAAGTTTTATAGGACATATTGGTGGAGATGACTTTGTTGCTATTATAGAACCAACAGATTATGATAAATTATGTCAAAATATTATTGCAGAATTTGATAAACTTGTAGTAGACTTCTATAATGAAGTAGACGTTGAAAGAGGATTTGTTGAAGTTGCAAATAGAAGAGGAATTATCGAACAATTCCCACTTACTTCAATTTCAATTGCGGTATTAGAAGTAGATTCAAAAATATATAAAACAACTCTTGAAATTGGTGAGGTTGCTGGACAAGTAAAACATAAAGCAAAAGCTATTTTAGGAAGTACATATGTAATAAATAAAAGAAAATTTTAATATGAAAAAGCTATCATTTGATAGCTTTTTTGTTTGCATACGAATTTCAAAATGTTTTAGGGAAGAGAAGATTATATAGAGTATTTTTAGTCTTAAATTATTTACTTTTAATTATGATTAAGGGTATAATATATTTAAATGAGAATTAGGAGTACAAAAGATGTTTAAAGGTAAAAAAACATATTTAATACCTATTATAAGTTTTGCATTAATTATTTTAATAGGAGCAATTTTATTAAGTATTCCTGGCATAAATAATATAGGTATGACATTTAAAGATGCATTATATATATCAACTTCAGGAGTAACAACAGTAGGTTTTTTAAAAGAGTCTTTAGTTTCTCAGTTTAATTTTATGGGACAATTGATTTATGCAATATTAATGGAAATTGGAGCTCTTGGGTTTGTTATATTGGTATCTTATTTTTGGAGTTTAACGCATAAACGAATTAATATGTCAGATGCAATACTAATTAATGATAGTATAAGTGGAGATAATACGGGTTCTATAAAAGAACATTCAATTTTTATAGGAAAATTTGTATGGAAAGTTCAATTAATTGGAGCAGTTTTATTAGCAATTAGATTTGTACCATTATTAGGAGTAGGACAAGGAATTTGGTATGGAATATTTCATTCAATATCAGCTTTTAGTAATACGGGTGTAGATTTATTTGGAAGTAATGGAATGAGAGTCTTTGTTAATGATTTTTATGTTCAAATAGTTTTGATTATTTTGATGGTTTTAGGAAGTTTTGGAGTATTTGCTATCGAAGATATTAAGACTAATAAGAGATTTTCTAAATTTAAGTTACAAACAAAAATAATATTAATAGGAAGTATTATTATGCTTGTAATACCAAGTATATTATTTACAATTTTTGAAGATATATCATTAACAAATGGAGTGTTTTTGTCAGCTGCTCGTTCAACAGGATTTGATATAATAGACATTAGTACATTTTCACCATTATCACAAGTTTTATTGATTATTATAATGTTTATTGGCGGTTCGCCTGCTTCAACAGGTAGTGGAATAAAAATAGTTACAATTGCTGTTATTGTAGCAACAATTATATCAACTTTAAGAGGAAAAGATGATACTATAATATTTTGGAGAAGAATACCAAATTATACAGTAAGAATGGCATTTACATTGTTTACAATTTTTGCTTTTGTAATTTTTGTAGGTATGGTTGCTTTTATGAATTTTACTGAATTAGGACTAAATGATATAATGTTTTATACATTTTCAGCAGTTACAAATGCAGGATTTTTGATTAGTGATATCAATTTACTTAATACAGAAGGAAGTATAATTTTAATGATATTGTCTTTTGTAGGAAGAATAGGTCCACTATCATTAGTTCTTATGTTTGTAAATAAAGATAATAAAGAAAACTTTGTGGAATATCCTGAAGAAAAAGTAATATTATAATACGAAGGAGAAAATAGATGAAAAAACAATGTGTAATTGTAGGGTTAGGAAAATATGGAATGAGTATTGCTAAAAAATTAGCAGATTCAAAAGTAGAAGTTTTAGCTATAGATTATGATGTTAAGGCGGTAGAAAAAATTAGTAAATATGTTACTAAAGCAGTTTGTATGGATGTAACTTCTGAAGACGCTTGGGAAAGATTATCAATTAATGAATTTGATGTAGGAGTAGTAGGATTTGGTGAAAATATTACTGCTAGTATTCTTTCTTGTATGGCATTAAAAGATGCTGGTGTAAAATATATAATAGCAAAAGCAGGAGATAAGTATCATAAAAAAGTATTAAGCAAATTAGATATAGATGAAGTTGTATTTCCAGAAGAATTTGTTGGAGAATTAACAGCTCAAAATATTTTAAATATGAATTAAAAGTACTTGCCTTTTTATAAGAAGTATCTTAGAATATATAACTAGAGATTATACAAGGAGAAAATAAACTGAGTGAAAAAATAGTTAATGCAATAATTGGGACATTTGGAGGATTAGCAACAATAGCATATGGTAAAGAAATATTAGTATTTATTATTTCTTTAAT
>JAEIGA010012167.1_pt1 | contig 13057 bp, 13 predicted proteins | sample 9270691 | NCBI WGS metagenome assembly JAEIGA01 (sample SAMN17057246, study PRJNA624740) | gut metagenome | biome: biome; isolation source: fecal sample | host: Bos grunniens | place: China: Xizang | collected 2019 | reverse complement strand
TCGCTTGTCGAGGAAAAGCGTCCCGACATGCTATTTCCCATCGAGCAGCAGGAGAACGTTGGCACGTTTATCATGTCTTCCAAGGACCTGTGCATGATCGAGCATATCCCCGAGCTGATGGAGTGCGGCATTGCGTCGTTCAAGATCGAGGGACGCATGAAAAGCGCGTACTACACGGCGGTGGTGACGAATGCATACCGTCTTGCCATCGATACTTATCAAAAGGACCCCGCGAGCTACCGCTTTGACCCCGCGTGGCTCGACGAGCTGGAAAGCGTTTCGCACAGAGAGTACGGAACGGGCTTTTACTTTGACGACCCTATGCAAAATCCCCAGCTTGTGAGCGCCTGCGGATATTTGCGCGAGAAGGCATATTTTTCGACCGCGACCGAATACGTTGAAGAGGAAGCAAGGGCTCTTTGCGAGAGCGGTGTGGAGATGGAAAACGACGCGGGCAGAATGTACCGCTTTATTCAGCGTAATAAGGTGTCGGTTGGCGACGGCGCGGAAATGATCTCGCCCGGCAAGGTGGGCAGAGGGTTTCTTGTGACCGAGCTGTACTCGCCCGAGGGTGAGCGGCTCGAAGCCGCTCCGCACCCGTCCATGATCTATTGGTGTCGCGTGCCGTTTGAGGTCTTTGAAGGCGACATCATGCGTGCCGACAGTGGCAAGGGACTTGAGATCCGTGCCAAGGATCGTCTCAAAAGCTGTGATTGTTGAGGTGAGTGAATGTTTATTGAATGGTTAAAGGCACTTTTGTACGGCGTGATCGAGGGGATTACCGAGTGGCTGCCCGTCAGCTCTACGGGACACCTGATCCTGATTCAGGATTTCGTTCCCTTTGCATTTACGTCCGACAAGGTCTTTTTAGACGAATTTTCCGAAATGTTTCAGGTCGTGATCCAGCTTGGCGCGATCCTTGCGGTCGTAGTTCTGTTTTGGGGCAAGCTTTGGCCCTTTTCAAGAACGAAAAGCAGGGAAGAGCGGGGGAGGACTTGGAGCCTTTGGTTCAAGGTCGTGGTTGCAAGCCTTCCCGCCGCGCTAATCGGCATCGTCGGAGACGCGATCCTTGAAAAGGTGAGCGGTAAGGATATTGACGGCTGGCTCTACAATTCGGCGGTCGTTGCTGCCGCGCTGATCGTGTACGGCGTTGCGTTTATCCTGCTGGAGCAGCTTCGCAAGCGGGAAATGCCGCGCGTGGATACCGTGGGCGACATTACTTATCGGACCGCGTTTCTCATCGGTGCATTTCAGGCACTTTCGATCGTACCCGGTACCTCGCGATCGGGGTCAACGATCCTTGGCGCCATGTTTCTTGGACTTTCCCGCACGGCGGGCGCGGAATTCTCCTTCTTTATGGCGATCCCCGCAATGGTCGGCGCGAGCGGCATCAAGGTGCTGGGCTTTGTCGATTATCTTGGGGAGAGCGGTGTGAGCGTCCCGCTTGACGCATGGATCGCGCTTGCCGTTGGTTGCGCGGTGTCCTTTGTCGTCTCCATGGTGGCGATCCGCTTCCTTGTGGACTTCGTCAAAAAGCATAGCTTTGCACCGTTTGGCGTTTACCGTATCGTCCTTGGTGCGCTGGTGCTGATCTGGTGGCTTGCGAGAGTATAAATGATGGAAGAAAGATTAAAGATCCCATACCCCGTGATCGTGGAAGGACGCTACGACAAATTGCGTCTTGAGTGCGTGATCGAGGCGCAGATTTTGACGACCGACGGCTTCGGCGTCTTCAAAAAGCACGAAAAGGAACAGCTTTTTCGTACCTTATCGGAGCGTACACCGCTGATCGTGCTGACCGACAGCGACGGAGCAGGGAAGCTGATCCGCGCGCGGCTTTCGTCGTCGCTTCCCAAAGAGCGGCTGATCCACCTTTACGTTCCGCGAATTGCGGGCAAGGAACGCCGCAAGACCGAATTTGGCGCGGAAGGGATACTTGGTGTTGAGGGAATGGAGAAAGACCTCTTGCGACGGTTGTTTGCGCCCTATGCCGATCCCGACGCGGTAACGGCGAGGCTTTCCGAAAATCCGCTCTGCAAAGCCGATCTGTACGCCGACGGACTGACGGGGGGCGAGGGAAGTGCCGAGCGACGCGACGCGCTTGCGGTGCGTATCGGCTTGCCTACGGGCATGACGCCAAACGCACTTCTTGCCGCCCTGCGCGTGCTTTGCACCTATGAGGAATATTGCGTCTTGGTGGGGAGAATTGAATAACTTTTTTGTGTTTTTTTTGTGGGGAAAACTTTTGAAAAAGTTTTCCCCACACCCCTTTCAAAACTTTTAACGCGTTTTATGGACAGATAAAAGCCCTCATGCTCTGCCACGAACCTATGTTTAGGGCATAAGAGGGAAAGTAAGCGAATAGACGGAATGGTACTGCCGCTAAGTTTTCAGGGGCCACCGAGACCCTGAAAACTCCACAAAGCTTGTTTCGCATGGAACAACACGAATTACGAGAAAATGATTTATATCGGTTTGCACGACTGACGCAAACGATTTTCTTGGATTGTTTCCAAAATCCATTGACAAACCCCAATAAATACAAAAAAACGTGGAACGAACGGCGACATTCCGTATGATGGTAACGACGGTACAGTGTAATAACATAGTATACAAGAAGTGCAAGGAAACCGTATACGGTTTTATGGTATATAGATAACCTTAAGGCAATACCGCACAAATCCGTGACGGCACACTTGCTTGCATAAAATCCGTACAGAGCGAAATTTACTCTGTACGGATCATTTTATTTTTTTTCGGAATTATGCCACTTTTCCAATGCCTTTTCGACCTCAGCAATCAACTGTTCTTTGTTGGGAATATACAAAACGTATTTTGATGCAAAAAGGTTATTGGAAAGACCGCCGAGGGCATATTCTGCATCAATACTGTTCTTGTCTGTGCAAAGAATAATACCAATAGGAGGGTTGTCGTCGCTGTCATTGACCTCATTTGCGTAATAGTTAAGGTACATATTAAGCTGACCTACGGCTTCCGGCATAAGCTTTGTGGTTTTCAGTTCAATCAAAACATAAGAGCGCAGAATCTTGTTATAGAACACCATATCAACGTAATAGTGGTGATTTCCAAGTGTTACGCGCTGCTGAGTTCCTACAAACATAAAGCCTCTGCCAAGTTCAAGCAAGAACTTTTCGATCTGCTCAACGAGCGCCTTTTCAAGATCACTTTCAAGGAATGGCTTGTCCTCGGGAAGTCCTAAAAATTCAAAGACGTAAGGATCGCGAATAATATCCGAAGGTTTTGCAATTTCATTGCCTTTCGTAGCAAGTGCCATCACCTTTTCTTTATTTGCATCACCGCTTGAAAGTAGCAATCTTTCAAAAAGCGAGCTTTCAATCTGACGGCGAAGCTCGCGGACAGACCAACGCGCGTTGATGCATTCCTTCTCATAAAAGCTGCGCTTTTGCTCATCGGATATCGCGTGAAGCTCGCAATAATGCGACCACGATAACTGTCCAGACGCCGTCTGGACATCTTTATGCGTTAAATAAAACTGGCGCATATTAGAAAGATTGGAGCGCGAAAAGCCTTTTCCAAACTCGGTTGTGAGGACTTTAGACAGTTGACGCAAGGACTGCTTTTCGTATTCAATATCACCGATATGCAACGCTTCATCTTCCACAATGATTTTGCCAATCTGCCAATAAGTATGCAAAAGGGTGGTGTTTACCTCAACGGCAATTTTCTGGCGTGAAGCTTCAAGCAAGCTCTTTATTTGATCAACAAGATTATTATTTATTAGTTCATTCATAGGTCACCCTCCGATATTGATACAATGCGGATTTTATTATCTTTATTATAACACATTTTTGCCAAATAGTCAATGTTTTGTGTATAAATACACTCATTAAACGATTTTCTTGGATTGTTTCCAAAATCCATTGACAAACCCCAATAAATATGGTAGAATATACTCGTCACACAATTAAATAAAAAACTAAAGGTATTTTTCTGTCCATAGAATAGCAATACCCTTTTTTTGCAACACTATCTTTGAATTTGGTAAAAATGCAAATTCCATTAGATAGTGTAGGCAAAAAATAGTCTATGGTTTATTTAATTGTGTGACAACAACGGAGTTTGCGTTTTTCGTGCGTTGACTTCGGTTGGCGCACTTTTTTTATTGGGGAGGAATATGAGAGAATGAATATTTATAGGGTTGCATTTGTCGGACACCGCGCTATCAAAGATAAGTACCGTCTTGAAGCTCTGCTTGACGGGATTATCAAAGAAATGCTGCATAGCAAAGAGTATGTAGATCTGTGCATTTGTGGTGACGGAGATTTTGATATTTTGGCATCGGTCAGTGCGAAAATGGTGCAAAGGGCAGAGGGAAAACAAAATAGCAGGCTCGTGTTGATACAGCATTGTCACACGGAGAACGATGAGTTTCACGAACGCTTTTATGATGAAGTACGCTATCCTATAGCTTCCGCGATCGACGCCGAAACAGCGATCGCAAAACGCAATCAATGGGTGATCGATCATGCCGACATGCTGGTGGCATACGTAGAACCCGACCGCCATGACAGCGCGTGGGCAACGCTCAAATACGCGGAAGAGAAATGCTTGAAGATCATAAATCTCGCGACTTCTTGAACGAAAAAAGGACGCCATCGGCGTCCTTTTTCCGTAGTACTTCAAATTTATATCAGTTCAGTCCGATACAAACGAAATTACTCCTGTTCTTTCTTGCGCTTCTCAAAGCAAGCACTGCAATATACAGGTCTGTCGTTGGAGGGCTGGAAGGTAATCTTCGCCTCTCCGCCGCAGTCTGCGCATACAGCAGTGAAGTACTCGCGGGGAGCTCTGCCTGCGTTCTTCTTAGCGTCGCGGCAAGCCTTGCAAGCCTTCGGCTTGTTCAAAAAGCCTTTTTCAGCGTAGAATCTCTGCTCACCGGCAGTGAATACGAACTCGTTGCCGCAATCCTTGCAGACCAGAGTTTCGTCTACGTATTCTTTTTCTTCTACTGCTACTGCTTCGTTGTTTTCGTCCTGGAACATTGTTGGAACCTCTCTTCGTAAAAAAATATGAATTGTGTTTTTGCCTCGGAACGGATTTTGACCGCCATCTTTGATCTCTCAACGCTTTGATTAAGCTAACGGGGCATCTCTGTTAGGTTAAGGCGTTGGAATGATCGCACGAAGCTTACGGCGAATACGGAAGATCGCATTGTGAACCGACTTTTCGTCCTTCTCCATCTGTACGGCGATCTCCTTGGCAGTTCTTCCCGAAAGATATAACCACCAAATACGGTTTTCGTAGGGAGAAAGTGCGCGACGAATGCTCTCGGTGAGTGCCAGGTAATCCTCCTCCTCAATCATTTTGGAAGCGGGATCCCCCTCGGTATCCTCAGCATCGGCAAGCTCCTCGTCCTCCAGCAAAATCGTGTGGTCCCACTTTTTAATGCTTCGCAATTCACTGACGATGGCGTTCTTGATGCAGTACGCGGCGTAAGTGCCAAAGCTTGCGCTGTCCGAACGCGTGGCGTCGTATCGCTCTACGGCGTGCAGAAACGCAATGATCGCGGTTTGCTCAAGATCCTCTCTGTCATCCGTTCGCTCTCGCGTGCGCGAAAAACGAACCGATAGCGATCGGATCAAGGGCATGTAGCGAGTGAGCAGCTCCTCGAAAGCGGCTTGATCGCCGTTTTGCGCATCCAAAAGCTTTCGGGAAAGCTCGGGGTCTTTGGTGTTCTCGTGTTTTTTGCTCATTTGCTTGACCGCCCGTGGGAATTGGATTTTGTGGAGTTTTACGGATATTCCAATCCTTACCTTATCATTATAACATATTTTTGTTAAATGTCAATAGTAATTTTTGGAAATAATTTGTAGAATTTTAACATATCAAGAAGAAAACTGACTTTTTCAACAAAAAAACGTTGTAGAAACTGACCAAAATAGACAAAAGAAATGTGACGCATTGTTCATATTAAACAGATAAAAAACCAAAAGATTGTGAATTATTTTTGATGCTTTTTAACAAGTCTTTTGTTGACTGTTGTCTGCTTGGGATTATTTGTCGAATAAATAGTTTACGTTTCCCGTCAAGAGTGCCACCGTGCCGCGAAAGATCACATCGGGACGCTCGTAAAAGTTTCTGCGCATTTTTTGAGAACGGTATTCGGAGTCCACGTTTACGGTGGTCTGCATCAAAAGCTTATCCTTTTCACGGACGAAGAAGGTGACGTTTATGGTTTGGTCGGCGAGCTTTTCGTAGGTACAGTCCAGCGTGATCCCGCGACGCTTGAAATCCAGATAACGGAAGGCGCAGGTCAGGCTTTGGTCAAGGATCGACGGCAACAGATCGCTCTTGAGCTGCTCTGCCACCATTGCGCCCTTTCGGGTCACGGCGTAGAGCATGTCGCCCTTGTCGTCAACGCCGCACTCCTGAATGAGATCGCCGTCCAGCATTTGATGAAACGCCTCGGCAAAGTCGAGGTACATAATATAGTCGTTTTGCATGACGATGTCGTTGATGGTTACAAAATCGAGCGGATAATTGATATTCCGCATCAGATACAGAACGAAGATCTTGACGTTATTCATGCTTCCGATAGGTGATGCCATGAAAAAACCCCCTTATTTGGTCACTACCTCAAGAGTATAGCATATTTTTTTAAAATTTTCAATAGTTTTATTTGCAATTTGTAAAATAATGTGGTATAATATAAGATATTCTATTTGAGGAGACTGAAATTCATGAAGCAAATTGCAATTCTCGGCTTCGGCGTTGTCGGAAGCGGCACGGCTGAAGTTTTGCTCGAAAACCAAAAGCTGATCGCGGCGCGTTGCGGTGAAGCGATTGGCGTGAAGTACATTCTTGACCTGCGCGATTTCCCCGAGCATCCGCTTGGCGATCGCGTGGTACACGATATACGCGTGATCCTGGAGGATCCCGAGGTGGAATTGGTTGCCGAGATGATGGGAGGCTCACATCCTGCCTACGAATTTACCCGCGCGGCTCTTGAGGCGGGTAAGAGCGTGGTGACGTCCAACAAGGAGGTCGTTTCGAATTTTGGTGTGGAGCTGCTGGAGCTTGCACGCAAAAACGGAGCTTGCTATTTATTTGAGGCGAGCGTGGGCGGCGGTATTCCGATCATTCGTCCTCTGCAGACCGACCTTGTAGGAAACGAGATCCTTGCCATCAGCGGTATTCTGAATGGAACCACCAACTATATTCTTACAAAGATGAAGAACGAGGGTGCGGCGTTTGACGATGCACTGAAGGAGGCGCAGAGGCTTGGCTATGCCGAGGCAAATCCCGCCGCCGACGTAGAGGGGCTTGACGCCGCGCGAAAGATCGCAATTTTGGCGGCATTGTCCTTTGGCGTGCTGATCGATCCGAAAAGCATTCCAACCGAGGGGATCACGGGGATCACCTCCGCGCATACCGCTGTTGCGGACAAGCTGGGCTGCTCGATCAAGCTGATCGGTCATACCGAAAGGATTGGCGGGAGGGTATACGCTGCCGTATCTCCGTGTTTGGTTCCGTCGGCAAATCCGCTTTGCAACGTGGACGACGTTTACAACGGCATTCTGGTGGATAGCAATATGCTTGGACGTGCGCTCTTTTACGGTGCGGGCGCGGGAAAGCTTCCCACGGCAAGCGCGGTGGTTGCCGATATCATTGATATTCTGTCGCATCGTGCAAGCGACCGTATGCTGCCACAATGGAGAACTGCGACCGAGGACGATATCGCCGACGCGAGCGATTATTCCTGCCGTCGTTGCTACCTGATCGAGGGCTGTCCTATGTGTGCGGCAAAGGCAAAAGCTGCCCTGCGCACCGAGGATTGCGTATTTGTTGAGGACGGCAGGTTCGCCGTTGTCAGCGCGAGCATGAGCGCACGCGAAGCCGCTGCCGCTCTTGCGTCAACCGGACTTGAGGCTTTGTTCTGTTTGCCGGTTTTGGATTAAGTGAATGGTTGTTTTATGCGGGGAGCCCCCCTTTTTGAAAAAGGGAGGCTCCTCGCATCATTATATATTGTATGTAATCAAACCAACTCAACCGATGCCGAAACGATAAATTTCTTGACCGACTCAATGATCTTTTCGCACTGCGGCTTGTTGTCGTAGGATTCGCCGATGAACGCGGGTGCTGAGCCAACGTTCTTGAGCACGTAACGGTAGTTGCCGAATTTGTCGCGGTCCACGAAGAAGTTTCCAACGTAGGCGGCGCGCTTAAAGGAGTCGATGCCCGCGCGGCAAGCGTTCTCGTTGGCGTAGTAACGGCTGGAATACAAGACCTGACCGTTGTTTGCGATCAGATAGAAGCAGTATTGCTTGTCGTCCTCTTGATAGATCTCGAATTTACCCATCTTGGGGGCTTGCGCCTCGGCTCTCTCGACTGCCTTCCAGTCGATATCGTCGGGCGTGCGCTTGCAGGTCCTCGCCATTTCGTAAGCTTCTACCGACTGACGGTCGGGAACGTAGCGCAGGATCCTTGCGTTGGATGCGAAATTCTTGACCGATTCCACACATTTTGCGCAACGGTCGCGGGTGTCATAGTTCTCGCCGTAGTATTTGCGTGCGAGGATGAAGCGGTAGCGGTCGTATTTGTCACTGCGAATGTCGAATTTTCCCTCGGCGACCGTCTTTTTAAAGGTCTTGACGCCATTAAGCGCGCCGAGAAGAGTGGTAAAGCTGGGGCTGTCGAACAGCACCTGTCCGTTGTTGGCGACGAGATAAAAGTGGAAGCCGTCCACCTCAAGGTCAAACTCGTACTTACCGATCGCCTTGCCGGGGTTTCTCAGAATTTCGGCATCAGCCTCGGCGATCGCCTGATCAAAGGCAATGCGGATATCCTCCTCGGTGGTCTGCATATAAAAGGGCTTAGCGGCAGGGGCGGTTTTTACGGGAGCCGACTTTGCGGCAGCTTTCTTGGCAACCGACGGAGCCTTGGCAGGGGCTGTTTTTTTGGCGACAGACGGTGCCTTTGCAGGTGCGGTCTTGGTCGCAGACGCCTTTGCAGGGGCAGTTTTCGCGGACGATGCTTTCGCGGTCGTCTTTACGGCAGTCGCTTTGGGCGCGGCGGGCTTTGCGACCGTCGTTTTGGTTTCTGCGGCAGGCGTTGACTTGGGCGCGGGGGCGGCAGCCTTTACGTTGCGCACCGAAGGACCCGTCGGCTTCAATGCCGACTGCTCGGACTCGACTTTATTCTCTTTTTTCTCTTTTTTCTTGAATAATCCCATAGTAAATCCTCCACGTAATATCATAGAATTTCATTATCTACCTTTATTTTATCATATATTGTTCAAAAAGTCAATTACATTTTGAAAGAAAAACTTTTTCTTTTTTATTTCAACGACCGTACCCACATAAGCCGCTTTTTTCTCGCATATCGTAAAGGGAAGATCACTTTTGGAGGGAAAACATGAAAAAAAGTGGCATGCGGATCCGCGTTTCTGCCACCGTGCCGATCGTGTTGGGCTTGATGATTTTGACCGACCGCACGGGGATCGGTCTCATTACCGTGCTGGCTGCGTTGCTTCACGAGGTGGGACATCTTTTTGCGGCGAGGCTGCTTGGAATTCGCGCCGAGTCGATGCGGCTCGGCTTTTTGGGGATGCGGATCGACGTGGGTGAGCGACTGCTCTCCTACTCGGAGGAATGGCTTCTGTGCGCGGCGGGGCCCCTCGTCAGTCTCGTTCTCTCGGCGGTGGCGGCACCTCTGTGGGGCGTTTGGGCGTCGGCGCGCCTTTTTTCCTGCGCGTCGTTGGTGCTGGGGATTTTAAATCTGTTGCCGATCCGCAGCTTTGACGGCGGTAGGATGCTTGAGTGCTTTTTGTTGTCGGTCGTCGGCACACGCGCCACGCAAAGGATCATGGCGGCGTGCTCCTTTCTGTTTTTATTCCTTCTGTGGGCGACCGCGGTCTATTTTTTGCTCCGCGTCGGCGACGGACTTTCACTTTTTTGCTTTTCGTTAAGCCTCCTTTTTCGCTTCTTTGACGGCGACGAATTTTGAGGATTTGCGAGAAAAGCAGAGGAAAAGCGAGAAAACGCGATTTTTTTGTGGGATAAAGCCAATTTGTGCCGAATGAGAGCGATTGGTTATAAATAATGACGAATTTTGAAATTTTTTTCGGAAACCTATTGCAATTTCGTCTCGTATCTGTTACAATATATGCTGTAATTTTGTGTTCCCATCAAAAAGGAGTATTTTTGCGGAATGAACAAGGATGTTTTGATTCAACTCAAGGGGGTCTCCAAGTCGTTTGACGGAGAGACTGTTTTGGACAATATGAGTCTGGAGATCCACGACAAGGAGTTTATTACGCTCCTCGGTCCTTCGGGCTGTGGAAAGACTACCACACTCCGTATCATTGGCGGCTTTGAGACGCCCGATACGGGTGACGTGTATTTCGACGGCAAGCGGATCAACGATCTGCCGCCTTACGAGCGTCAGGTCAACACCGTGTTTCAGCGTTACGCGCTGTTCCCGCACTTGAACGTGTTTGATAATATTGCGTTTGGATTGCGTCTGCGCAAGTGTCCCGACGCCGAGATCAAGACCAAGGTCAAGGAGATGCTTGCCATGGTCAACCTGCGGGGCTTTGAGCGTCGCCGCGTCAGCACGCTCTCGGGCGGACAGCAGCAGCGTGTGGCGATCGCGCGCGCACTCGTCAATCAGCCCAAGGTGCTTCTGTTGGACGAGCCCCTCTCGGCACTTGACCTCAAGCTCCGCAAGGATATGCAGAACGAATTGAAGAATATCCAGCATCAAACCGGCATCACCTTTATCTACGTTACCCACGATCAGGAGGAGGCACTCTCGATGTCGGATACCGTGGTGGTCATGGAGAACGGTCATATTCAGCAGATCGGCTCGCCCACCGACATTTACAATGAGCCCATCAATGCCTTCGTTGCCGATTTTATCGGGGAATCGAACATCGTCGACGGCGTGATGCTTGCCGACAAGCGCGCCAAGTTCGCGGGACACGTGTTTGATTGCGTGGACGGCGGCTTTGCACCGAACGAGCCCGTGGACGTGGTCATTCGCCCCGAGGACGTAGACGTGGTCTCGCCCGAGAAGGGAATGCTCAAGGGACTTGTGACCACCGTGACCTTCCGCGGCGTGCACTACGAGATCATCGTGGACGTGGCGGGCTTTAAGTGGATGATACAGACCACCGATTACGTTGGCGAGGGCGAGACGATCGGACTTTCGATCGATCCCGACGCGATCCATATCATGAAGAAATCCGAATTCTCGGGTATGTTTGGCGACTATTCCTCTTTCAGCGACGAGCTGGACAAACTCTCTGACGTGACGGAGGAAATCGAAGAAGAATGAAAAAGACCTCGGTATTTCAACGGATCGCGGGCGCGCCGCACCTTTTGTGGAGTGCGATCTTTATTATCGCGCCGCTTCTGTTCGTCGTTTACTTCGCGTTTACCGACCGCGACGGTGGCTTTACACTTGAAAATATTCTGTCGCTGTCGTCTTATTCTCACACCTTTGTGATGTCGCTCGGCTTTTCGCTGATCGCTACCACGGTCTGCTTCCTGATCGGGTACCCCTTGGCGTACTGCATGGCGCGGATGTCAGAGAGGTCGAGAGGGATTATGATGACCATGCTGATGCTTCCCATGTGGATCAGCCTGCTCATTCGTACTTATTCGCTGATGGCACTGCTGGATAACGGCGGTATCGTCAGCACCTTTCTCACGCGCCTTGGCTTCGAGAAGCTGACCTTTATCGGCACCGACGCGGCGGTCATTCTGGGTATGATCTACGACTTTTTGCCCTATATGGTGCTTCCGATCTACACCACCATGACAAAGCTTGACAAGCGATACACGGAGGCGGCGGCTGACCTTGGCTGTAACAACTTCCAGACGCTGTTCCGCGTGATCCTGCCTCTGAGCATGCCGGGTGTGATCTCGGGCGTTACCATGGTGTTCGTGCCGTCGATCAGTACCTTCTACATCTCGCAAAAGCTTGGCGGTGGCTCGTTCGACCTGATCGGTGACACCATCGAGCGGCAGTTCAAGAATGCCGTGACCTACCATACGGGAGCGGCGATCTCGCTCGTCATGATGATCCTCATTCTGATCTCGCTTGCGATCATGAACAAGTTTTCGGACAGTGAGGAGGATATTATCGTATGAAATTTTTGTCAAGATTTTATATCGGTCTGATCTTTTTGATCCTCTACGCGCCGATCCTTGTGGTCATTCTGTTTTCGTTCAACCAATCGGGAAGCCTGAGCAGCTTTTCGGGCTTTTCGGTGTATTGGTACCGTGAGCTGTTTCGGGATCAGGAAGCATTGAACGCGCTGAAAAATTCGCTCTTTCTGGCGGTGGCATCCTCGCTTCTCGCTACGCTGATCGGTACGCTCGCGTCCTTTAGCATCGCGCGCGCCAAGAGCCGTCGCTATCAGCGCATGATGGAGAGCGTTTCCAATGTTCCCATGATGAACCCCGATATCGTAACGGGTGTATCGATGATGCTTCTGTTCGTGGGCGTGGGCGCGATCGTCGGTCTTTCCGATACGCTCGGTATGTGGACCATGCTTCTGGCGCACACCACCTTTAACCTGCCTTACGTCATTCTGTCGGTGCTTCCCAAGTTCCGTCAGATGGATAAGAACCTCACCGAAGCCGCGCTCGACCTCGGCTGCACGCCCGCGCAGACCTTTTTCCGCGTGGAGCTTCCGTGCATCATGCCGGGCGTGATCTCGGGACTGATGATGGGCTTTACGCTGTCGCTCGACGACTTCGTCATCAGCCATTTCGTAAGCTCCCCCGATTTCAAGACGCTTCCGCTCTACATCTACAATCAGACCGCGCATGAGGTCAAGTTCAGTATGTACGCGCTCTGTACCCTGATGATCGTGGCAATTCTCGTTTTGCTGATCGCCGTCAACGTGGCAGGAAGTGCAGGGGAGAGCCGTCAGCGCAAAATGACTCTGAAGCAGACGGGAGGGCACAAGTAAGATGAAAAGATTTGTTTTTTCATACGCAACGCTTCTGTTGCTTCTCACGGTGATCTGTGTCACGCTTACCGCCTGCAACGGCGCGAGCGGGGA
>JAEIGA010012166.1_pt1 | contig 13058 bp, 22 predicted proteins | sample 9270691 | NCBI WGS metagenome assembly JAEIGA01 (sample SAMN17057246, study PRJNA624740) | gut metagenome | biome: biome; isolation source: fecal sample | host: Bos grunniens | place: China: Xizang | collected 2019 | reverse complement strand
GGCAAAACAAAAGTTTGAAAGAACAAAACCGCATGTTAATATCGGTACGATCGGTCACGTTGACCATGGTAAAACGACTCTTACGGCTGCAATCACGAAAGTACTCTCGAAAAAAGGCTTGGCTCAGTTCGAAGACTACAGCATGATCGATAAAGCTCCGGAAGAAAGAGAACGTGGTATCACGATCAACACGGCGCACGTTGAATATGAAACTGAAAACCGTCACTATGCACACGTTGACTGCCCGGGTCACGCTGACTATGTTAAAAACATGATCACTGGTGCTGCTCAGATGGACGGCGCTATCCTCGTAGTAAGTGCTGCTGACGGCCCGATGCCGCAGACTCGCGAACACATCCTCTTGTCCCGTCAGGTAGGCGTACCGGCAATGGTAGTATTCCTCAACAAAGCTGACATGGTTGACGACGAAGAACTCATGGAACTCGTTGAAATGGAAGTTCGTGAACTCCTCAGCGAATATGAATTCCCTGGCGATGACATTCCGGTAGTTTCCGGTTCCGCTCTCCGCGCTCTCGAAGGCGATGAAGCATACGAAGCTAAAATCCTCGATTTGATGGCTGAAGTTGACGCTTACATCCCGACTCCGGAACGCGACACTGACAAAACGTTCTTGATGCCGGTCGAAGACGTATTCACGATCACTGGTCGTGGTACGGTTGCTACGGGCCGTGTAGAACGTGGCGTTATCAAAGTTGGCGACACGGTTGAAATCGTTGGTATGACTGACGAATCCAAATCCACGGTTGTAACGGGCGTTGAAATGTTCCGTAAACTCCTCGACCAGGCAGTTGCTGGTGACAACATCGGCGCACTCCTTCGTGGTGTTGACAGAAAAGAAATCGAACGCGGTCAGGTTTTGGCTAAACCGGGTTCCATTCATCCGCACACGAAATTCAAAGCTGAAGTTTACGTATTGACGAAAGAAGAAGGTGGCCGTCATACGCCGTTCTTCTCCAACTACCGTCCGCAGTTCTACTTCCGTACGACTGACGTAACTGGCGTCATCAACTTGGAAGAAGGCGTAGAAATGGTTATGCCTGGCGACAACGTTCGCATGAACATCGAACTCATCACGCCGATCGCTATCGAAAAAGGTCTCCGCTTCGCTATCCGCGAAGGTGGCCGTACGGTAGGCGCTGGCGCTGTAACTGAAGTTGAAGCTTAATTAAAGCTTTAAAAAAGATTTCCAAAATAGTAGGGGCGACGCTGTCGCCTCTACTGTTGCGGAATGGTCCTCTTACTGAAATATTAGCAGTAATGACCAAAGCCCTAATGCGATGACGTGGGAGGTTGCCCGCGGGGCTGCGGGGAGATTTCCACGGAGAAATGTCCGTCCTAGAGAACGGGCGATAAGGAGGAAAAATTTTAAAATGGCAAAACAGAAAAAAATCAGAATCCGTTTGAAAGCATACGATCACAAAGCATTGGATCAGAGTGCTTCGAAAATCGTTGAAACGGCAAAAAGAACAGGTGCTATGGTATCTGGACCGATTCCGCTTCCTACAGAAAAAAATATCTTCACAATTTTGAGATCGCCGCATGTCAACAAAGATTCGCGTGAACAGTTTGAAATGCGTACGCACAAACGCTTGGTTGACATTTTGGAACCGACGGCAAAAACGATCGACGCTTTGACTCGTTTGGACTTGCCGGCAGGCGTAGATGTCGAAATTAAAATGTAGGAGGTGGCTAATCAATGGCGAAAGCAATTTTAGGTAAAAAACTTGGAATGACCCAGATTTTCACGCCGGAAGGTAAAGTTGTTCCGGTAACAGTTGTTGAATCGGGCAAAACTGTTGTACTTCAGAATAAAACAGTAGAGAATGACGGCTATAACGCAGTTCAGCTGGGCTTCGGCGCTGTTAAAGATAAACACGTTACGAAACCGATGAAAGGTCACTTCGATAAAGCCGGCGTTGCTCCGGTGAAATTCATTCGTGAACTTCGCCTCGCAGCTCCGTCCGAGTATGAAGTTGGTCAGGTTATCGGCGTTGATACTTTCGAAGAAAACGAATTAATCGACGTAACTGGTGTATCGAAAGGTAAAGGTTTTGCCGGCGGTATTAAACGTCATAACTTTAGACGTGGACCAATGGGACACGGCTCTAAATCGCATCGTGAACCCGGTTCTATCGGACCGATGATCAGCGGCGGCGGCGGTAAAGTCTTCAAAGGCAAAAAACTGCCGGGTCGTATGGGAGCTGACAAAGTAACGGTACAGCGTTTGACCGTTGTACGCATTGATCCAGAGCGCAACCTTATTTTGATTAAGGGTGCTATTCCCGGACCGAAAGGTAGCTTTGTAGTGATCAAAAATACTGTGAAGCCGAAACATTAAGTTCGGGACTTCCGAACATCGAAAGGAGGATGTGCTATATGCCTAAAGTAGCATTATACAATATTGCCGGAGAAACTACCGGTGAAGTTGAATTAAATGAAAATATATTCGGCGTAGAGGTAAACGAAGCTTTGGTACATCAAGCAGTTGTTATGCAGCTCGCTAACCAGCGCCTCGGTACTCACGCTACAAAAACGAGAGGTCTTGTACGCGGTGGTGGCCGTAAACCTTGGAGACAAAAAGGTACGGGTCGCGCACGTTGCGGTAGCTCCCGCTCCCCGATCTGGGTTGGCGGTGGTACGGTATTCGGTCCGCAGCCTCGCTCTTATGCGTTCAGCATGCCGAAGAAACAGCGCCGTTTGGCAATCAAATGTGCATTGTCTTCGAAAGTGAACGATCAGGAAATCTTCGTTGTTGATTCGATTAACTTCGATCAGCCGAAAACGAAAAATGTCGTGAAAATGCTCAGCGACTTCAATGCTGAAGGTAAAGCGCTTATTATCACGGCAGACGCGATTGAAAATGTTGAAAGATCCGCAAGCAATATCCAGGGTGTTAAAGTTATCACTTCCATGGGTCTTAATGTATACGATCTTCTTCATTATACGAAAATTTTCGTTGCTCAAGACGCGATCTCCCGCATTGAGGAGGTGCTTGCATAATGTCTAAAGCACATGAAATTTTGATTCGTCCGGTTATTACGGAAAAATCGGCTGCTTTGATGCAGGAAAACAAATACACGTTCGTTGTCGCTATGGCAGCTAACAAAACTGAAATTCGCCAGGCGGTTGAAGAAGTATTCAAAGTTAAAGTTGAGTCCGTTAACACGATCCGTGTTCTCGGCAAAGTAAAACGTATGGGCCGTACTCAGGGCAAACGTTCCGATTACAAAAAAGCGATCGTAACTTTGGCTGAAGGTCAGCGCATTGAATTCTTCGAAGGCGTATAACGAATTTTAGGTAAAGGAGGAGCACCATAATGGCAGTAAAAAGTTTTAAACCGTATTCTGCGGGCAGAAGATTTATGACGGTTGCTAGCTTTGAAGAAATTACGACTGACAAACCGGAGAAATCCCTTGTTGTTCGTCTTTTCCAGAAAGGCGGTCGTAACCAGCAGGGTCGCTTAACTGTTAGACATCAGGGCGGCGGTCACAAACGTTTATATAGAATCATCGACTTCAAACGTAATAAAGACGGTGTACCGGCAGTAGTTGCAACGATCGAGTACGATCCGAACCGCTCCGCACGCATCGCTCTCTTGAACTATGTGGATGGCGAAAAACGCTACATCCTCGCACCGAATGGCCTCAAAGTAGGCGATAAAGTGGTAAGCGGTCCGGAAGCAGATATCAAACCGGGTAACGCACTTCCGCTCAAAAACATTCCGGTTGGTACGATGCTTCATAACATTGAAATGAAGATCGGTAAAGGTGGCCAGCTTGTTCGTTCCGCTGGTACGGGCGCACAGCTCATGGCTAAAGAAGGCGAACATGCACTTCTCCGTTTGCCGTCGGGCGAGCTTAGAAAAGTACATGTTAACTGCAAAGCTACCATCGGTCAGGTAGGTAACTTGGAACATGAAAACATCACGATCGGTAGAGCAGGTCGTTCCCGTTGGATGGGCGTTCGTCCGGCTAACCGCGGTGTTGTAATGAATCCGTGTGACCATCCGCACGGCGGTGGTGAAGGTCGTTCGCCGGTCGGCCGTAAACATCCGGTTACTCCTTGGGGCAAACATGCTATGGGTGCTAAAACTCGTCGCAAAAAAGCTTCGGATAAATTGATTGTAAAACGCCGCACGAAATAAGATAGTGCAGCGTAGACGAAAATAGAAGGATGGAGCGCCGCTTGGCGGTGATCTCCTCCACGTTTTCCTGAAAGGAGGAAACTACTAGTGTCTAGATCTACTAAAAAAGGACCTTTCGTTGCAGAGAGCTTGATGAAGAAAGTTGAAGCAATGAACGAAGCTGGTGAGAAAAAAGTTATTAAAACTTGGTCGCGCAGCTCTACGATCTTCCCGAATTTCGTTGGACACACGATTGCAGTACATGACGGTCGCAAACACGTACCGGTTTATGTAACGGAAGATATGGTTGGCCATAAACTCGGTGAATTCGCACCGACTCGTACGTACAGAGGACACGGTTCGGAAAAAACGACCGGCTTGAGAAAGTAAGTATTTGCTGAAAGGAGGCTGTGCTATGGAAGCTAAAGCCGTTGCAAAACATGTACGCATTACGCCTCGCAAAATGCGTATTGTAATGAACTTGATTCGTGGCAAAAATGTAAAAGAAGCATTTGCTATCCTTAAATTCACGCCGAAAGTTGGCGCTGAAGTTTTGGAGAAAGTGTTGAAATCGGCAGTTGCTAATGCTGAACATAATTTTGATATGAACGTTGATAACCTTTATGTCTCTACTGCATTCGTAGATCAAGGCCCGACCTTGAAACGCATTCATCCTCGTTCCAGAGGACAGGCGTTCAAAATCTTGAAACGCAGCAGTCACGTCACCATTATGGTGAAAGAGAGATAAGAAAAGGAGGGAAACGATTTGGGTCAGAAAGTTAATCCGCATGGTTTACGTCTTGGTGTTATCAAAACCTGGGATGCTAAATGGTATGCAGACAAAGATTATGCAGAAAAACTGCATGAAGATATTAAAATCCGCAAGCACTTGAAAGAAAAACTCTTCAGTGCAGGCGTATCGAAAATTGAAACGGAACGCGCAGCAAAACGTTTGAAAATCACGATCCACACGGCTAAACCGGGTATGGTTATCGGTCGCGGCGGTTCCGGTATCGAAGAGATCAAAGCAGGTCTGAAAAAAATGACCGATAAGCATGTTGATATCAACATCGCTGAAATCAAACAGCCGGATATGGATTCCTATTTGGTTGCAGAAAACATTGCAGCGCAGCTCGAACGCCGTATCGCGTTCCGCCGTGCAATGAAACAGGCAGTTACTCGCACGATGCGTCTTGGCGCAAAAGGTATTAAAGTAATGGTTAGCGGTCGTCTTGGCGGCGCGGAAATCGCTCGCAGCGAAAGCTACCGTGAAGGAAGCATTCCGCTTCACACCTTGCGTGCTGACATCGATTACGGAACAGCTGAAGCACATACGACTTACGGCCGTATCGGCGTAAAAGTATGGATCTACAAAGGCGAAGTGTTGCCGGAGATGAGAAAAGCCGCTGCCGTTAGCGAAGGGAGCGAAGCATAATGTTATTACCAAAAAGAGTGAAACATCGTAAGCAGTTCCGCGGCCGTATGAAAGGTAAAGCACAGCGTGGTAATAAAGTAACGCATGGTGATTTTGGCCTTCAGGCTCTTGAACCGGCTTGGATCACGAACCGTCAGATTGAAGCGGCTCGTATTGCAATGACTCGTTACATCAAACGTGGCGGTCAGGTATGGATCAAAATTTTCCCGGACAAACCGATCACGGCTAAACCGGCTGAAACTCGTATGGGTAGCGGTAAAGGTTCCCCGGAATACTGGGTTGCAGTTGTTAAACCGGGTCGCGTTATGTTCGAAATGGACGGCGTAGCGGAAGAAGTAGCCAAAGAAGCAATGCGTCTCGCATCGCACAAACTTCCGATCAAAACGCGCTTCATTAAACGTGAAGAAACGGCAAACGCGGAGGGCGGTGAAGTAAATGAAGGTTAAAGATATCCGTGAAATGAATCAGAACGAACTTAACCAGAAGCTTGCTTCCCTGAAAGAAGAACTCTTCAACTTGAGATTCCAATTAGCAACGGGACAGCTTGAAAATCCGATGCGAATCAAAGAAGTTAAAAAGACGATTGCTCGCATCAAAACGATCCAGCGCGAGCAGGAATTGCAAGCGTAACGTTCTTGCCGAATAGGTGAGATAAGAACGGAAGGAGGAAACAAGCATGGAACAAAGAAATGAGCGCAAAGTCAGAATTGGCAAAGTAGTCAGCGACAAAATGGATAAAACTGTTGTTGTAGCTGTTGAGCGTTTGGTACAGCATCCGTTGTACAAAAAACCGGTAAAAAATACGCAGAGATTCAAAGCTCATGATGAAAACAATGAGTGCAAATTGGGCGATACTGTCGCAATGATGGAAACTCGTCCGCTCTCGAAAGATAAACGTTGGAGAGTCACTGAGATCTTAGAAAGAGCGAAATAATCTGACTAAGACTAAAGTGAGCTGAATGAAAAGGAGGGATAACCGTGATCCAACAGCAGACTATGCTGAGTGTTGGCGACAACAGCGGTGCAAAAGAAATTATGTGCATTCGCGTGATGGGCGGTTCTTATCGTAAATATGCCAATATCGGTGATATTATCGTAGCTGCAGTTAAATCTGCATCCCCGGGTGGCGCAGTTAAAAAAGGCGACGTTGTGAAAGCAGTAGTTGTTCGTTCGAAAAAAGGCTTGCGCCGTGCGGATGGTTCGTACATTCGTTTCGACGAAAACGCAGCTGTAATCATTAAAGACGATAAATCCCCGAGAGGTACGCGTATCTTCGGACCAGTTGCAAGAGAATTGCGTGAAAAAGACTTCATGAAAATCATCTCGCTGGCTCCGGAAGTAATCTAATTAGGAGGCCCAGATAATGACGCAAGCAAAATTGCACGTTAAAAAAGGCGATACGGTTCTCGTATTGTCCGGTAAAGATACAGGCAAACAGGCTAAAATTATTGCTGCGATGCCTGCAAAAGGCAAAGTCGTTGTAGAAGGCGTTAACAAAGTAAAACGTCACACGAAACCGACTCAGGCTGCTCCGCAGGGTGGCATCGTGGTAAAAGAAATGCCGATGCATTCTTCTAAAGTAATGCTCGTTTGCCCGGCTTGTAAAAAAGCAACGAGAATTAAGAAAACTGCACTTGCAAGTGGCAAATTCGTTCGCGCTTGCAAAAAATGCGGTGAAATCGTAGATAAAGAGAAATAATCGCAGGAAGGAGATCTGTCAGTGACTAGACTGCAAGAAAAATACCTGAATGAAACAACCAAACAATTGGTGGAACAGTTCGGATATAAAAACGTAATGGAAATTCCTAAGATTGAAAAAGTTGTTTTGAATATGGGCGTTGGTGAAGCTGTCGGCAATCCGAAAGTTTTGGATGCGGCTGTTAACGACATGACGCTGATCACCGGCCAGAAACCGGTTATCACAAAAGCTAAAAAATCCTTGGCAGCGTTCAAACTGCGTGAAGGTATGCCGATCGGCTGCAAAGTTACGCTTCGCGGCGATCGCATGTATGAATTCCTCGACAAATTCATGAACGTAGCACTCCCGCGTGTACGCGACTTCCGTGGCGTTAGCCCGAAATCGTTCGACGGCCGTGGTAACTATGCAATGGGTTTGAAAGAGCAGCTCATTTTCCCGGAAATTGAGTACGATAAAATCGACAAACTTCGCGGGATGGATATTATTATTGTAACGACTGCCAAATCGGACGAAGAAGCTAGAGCGCTTCTGAAATTCATGGGCATGCCGTTCTCTGAATAAGGAGGGACACTTGTGGCAAGAAAAGCGTTAATCCAGAAATGGAGCAATGAGCCGAAGTATAAAGTACGTAAATACAATCGATGCAAAATTTGCGGTCGTCCGCACGGATACTTGCGCAAATTTGACATGTGCCGTATTTGTTTTAGAGAACAGAGCTACAAAGGTGCCATTCCAGGGGTAACCAAAGCTAGTTGGTAAGATTAACGGAAGGAGGCTAAAACCATATGGTAATGACCGATCCGATTGCTGATATGCTTACGCGCGTTCGTAATGCAAATTCGGTATATCATGAAAAAGTAGAGATCCCGGGTTCCAAAATCAAACAGGCAATTGCGGGTATTTTGAAAGAAGAAGGTTTCATCAAAGATTTCGAAGTAATCAACGATGATAAACAAGGTGTTATTCGCGTGAGCTTGAAATATGGCCCGAATCGCGAAAAAATTATTACCGGCATCAAACGCATCTCGAAACCGGGCTTGCGTGTTTATGCGAAAAAAGAAGAGCTCCCGCGCGTTTTGGGTGGTCTCGGTATCGCAATTATCTCGACTTCGCAGGGTGTTATGAGCGACAAAGAAGCTCGTCGTAAAAACCTTGGCGGCGAAGTAATCGCATATATTTGGTAAGAACGTTTTTCGTTAGGAGGTGTGCAAATGTCCAGAATAGGTAGAGCGCCTATCGCCGTTCCTGCAGGTGTAACGATCACTCAGAACGGTAATGTCGTAACAGTAAAAGGCCCGAAAGGCGAATTGACTCGTGAATTTGTCGCTGACATGATCATCGAAGTTGCTGACAACACGATCACGGTAAAACGCCCGACGGACAATAAAGAACATAGAGCCCTTCATGGCCTCACTCGTACGCTCCTCAACAACATGGTTGTAGGCGTAACGGCAGGTTTCAGCAAAACTCTCGAGATCAACGGTGTTGGTTACAGAGCAGCAAAACAGGGCAACAACATCAACCTTTCTTTGGGTTTCTCCCATCCGGTTATCGTAGAACCGCCGACGGGTATCACTTTTGAAGTACCGGCACCGAACAGAATCATCGTTTCCGGTATCAACAAAGAAGTAGTTGGTGCAATGGCAGCGAAAATTCGTGGCTATCGCCAGCCGGAACCGTACAAAGGTAAAGGTATCAAATACGAAGGTGAAGTTATTCGCCGTAAAGTCGGTAAAGCCGGCGGTAAGAAAAAATAAGCGCTTTATAGAAAGGAGTGAACAACTTGCTTCATAAAGGTGATAAAAATGCCGCTCGTAAAAAGCGTCATTTCAGAGTTAGAAATCGTATCTCCGGTACTGCAGCAAGACCGAGACTTAACGTATTCAGAAGCTTGAAACACGTTTACGCTCAGGTTATCAACGATGTAACGGGTGAAACGCTCGTATCGGCAAGCACGGTAGATAAAGAAGTAGCAGCACAGATCCAGTTCGGTGGTAACATCGAAGCAGCAAAAGCTGTTGGTACGGTTGTTGCACAGCGTGCCCTTGAAAAAGGAATCAAAGAAGTTGTATTCGATCGCGGAGGTTACCTCTACCATGGTAGAGTAGCTGCATTGGCAGAAGCTGCGCGCGAAGCAGGCTTGGAATTCTAATTTTTGCGAAGGAGGTAACCTAATGGCCAGAATGGAACAGACAGCTTCTGAATTTCAGGAGAAAGTCGTATATATCAACCGAGTTGCTAAGGTCGTAAAAGGCGGTCGTCGCTTTTCGTTCAGCGCACTCGTTGTTGTTGGTGATGAAAACGGTACTGTAGGCGCAGGTCTTGGTAAAGCAAGCGAAGTACCGGAAGCAATCAGAAAAGGCATCGAAGATGCTAAGAAAAACTTGATCAAAGTTCCGCTCGTTGGAACGACGATTCCGCATCAGATCAACGGTGTATTCGGCGCAGGTAAAGTTCTCTTGAAACCTGCAGTAGAAGGTACCGGTGTTATCGCTGGCGGTCCGGTACGTGCCGTATTGGAATTGGCCGGTGTACATGACATCTTGACGAAATCGCTCGGCTCTTCGAACCCGAACAACATGGTTCGTGCAACCCTCAAAGGTCTCGAACAGTTGAAAAAAGCAGAAGAAGTTGCAGCGCTTCGCGGTAAAACAGTTCAGGAACTTTTGGGTTAAGGAGGAGCTAATAATGGCAAAAGTCAAAATTACTCTTACCAGAAGCCTGATCGGCAGACCGCAGGATCAAAGAGCAACGGTAAGAGCACTCGGTCTCGGTAAAATCAACAGCACTGTTGAACAGGAAGACAACGCAGTAATCCGCGGTATGATCTTCAAAGTAAAACACTTGGTAAAAGTAGAAGAAATCTAATTATAGAATAAGGAGGTGCTGAGAATGAAGTTACATGAATTGTCTCCGGCACTCGGCTCCAAGAAAGTAGCTACTCGCGTAGGTCGCGGTCTTGGTTCCGGCTTGGGCAAAACGTCTGGTAAAGGCCATAAAGGTCAGAAAGCTCGTAGCGGCGGCGGTGTTCGTCCGGGCTTCGAAGGTGGCCAGATGCCCCTCTATCGTAGAATTCCGAAACGTGGTTTCTTCAACCGCTTCGGTAAAGAATACGCTGAAATCAACGTAGAAGTTTTGAACGTATTCGAAGAAGGCACTGTTGTTGATCCGGTTGCATTGATTGAAGCCGGCATCATTAAAAACGTACGTGACGGTGTTCGCGTATTAGGAAATGGAGAAGTGACGAAATCCCTCACTGTAATTGCTAATGGATTTAGCAAATCCGCAGCTGAAAAAATTACGGCAGCAGGCGGCAAAGTTGAGGTGATCTAAGTGCTTTCAGCATTATCCAACATACTCAAGATCACTGAGTTGAAAGATAAGATCGTCTTCACACTTATGATGTTCTTCATCTTTCGTTTGGGTACGCACATCCCGGTACCGGGCGTCGACCCGACAGCTATCGAACAGCTCTTTGCGAGCGGTAGCTTGTTCGGTCTCTTAGACCTCTTCTCCGGTGGCGCGCTGAGTAAGTTCTCCATCTTTGCAATGAGTATCACGCCATACATCAATGCGTCGATCATCATGCAGCTTTTGACTGTTGTTGTTCCGAAATTAGAACAATGGTCGAAAGAGGGCGTTGAGGGTCGTAAGAAGATTACGCAGACGACGCGATATGGTACGGTACTTCTCGGATTCATCCAGGCACTTGGTATGGCGTATGGCCTCAAAGATGCTATCCTCTACCCGGGTGTTGGATCGGTCCTTCTTATCGCACTCACATTAACAGCAGGAACCACATTCCTTATGTGGCTCGGCGAACAGATTACAGCTAACGGTATTGGTAATGGTATCTCCCTCATCATCTTTGCAGGGGTTATCTCCAGATTACCGGAAGGCATTATGATGATTTTCGAATACCTCTCCGTAGGTACGATCAGCATCTTTAATGCAATCTTATTCTTCGTAATTGCTCTTGTCATGATCGTATTCGTTATCGCGCTTACGCAAGGGCAGCGCCGTATTGCGGTCCAGTACGCAAAACGTATGGTTGGTCGCAAAATGTACGGTGGTCAAACGACGCACATTCCCCTGAAGGTCAATCAGGCGGGCGTCATCCCAATAATCTTTGCGTCATCCGTGCTGATGTTCCCGGCAACCATAGCCCAGTTTATTGATATCGCCTGGGTGCAAACCGTGGCAGGATGGTTTGAGTGGGGAAGCCCGTTGAATACATGCTTGTATGTACTTCTCATTCTCTTCTTCACGTATTTCTATACTGCGGTTACCATGAACATATCGGATATGGCAGAGAACATGAAAAAATCCGGCGGTTTTATTCCGGGACTTCGTCCAGGAAAGCCAACTGCAGATTATTTGGATCGTGTAATGACTCGTATCACTCTTGCAGGCGCAATCGCTCTTGCATTGGTAGCGATCCTGCCGAACTTCATTGCGGCAGCTACCAACATTGAAGGTGTCTACTTCGGTGGTACCGCCTTACTCATCGCTGTCGGTGTATCCCTTGATACGATGAAACAGATCGAAGCGATGGTGCTCATGCGCCACTACCAAGGGTTCATGAAATAAGGGAGGAACAATCATGCATATTCTCTTGATGGGCCCGCCGGGTGCCGGCAAAGGTACGCAGGCGGCAAAATTAGTACAAGAATACAACGTTCCGCATATCTCCACCGGTGATATGTTCCGAGCTGCCGTAAAAGCAGGCACTCCGCTTGGTAAACAGGCAAAAGAGTGCATGGACGCAGGTAAACTTGTACCGGACAGTGTAACGATTGGTATCGTCAAAGAACGTTTGGCGCAGGATGACTGCAAAAAAGGGTTCTTGCTCGACGGATTCCCGAGAACGGCTGAACAAGCAACGGCGCTCGACGAGATCCTTCCGGAGATCGGTATTCAGTTGACTCGCGTCATCAATATCGATGTTCCGAAAGAAGACCTCATCGAACGTGCAGTAGGACGCCGCATCTGCAGACAGTGTGGAGCGACCTACCATATCGCCTTCAACCCGACCAAGGAAGACGGCGTTTGCGATGCATGTCAAGGTGAACTTTATCAGCGTGCAGACGACTGTGAAGAAACGATGCGCAACAGACTTGATGTCTACGGTGCACAGACTCAACCGCTTATTGATTACTATCAGGCACAGGGTCTCTACACAGCGATCGAAGGTCGTCAAGCGATCGATAAAGTATTCCACGATATAGTAGCTGCACTGAAAGGCGAATAAATAGGATGATCATCCTAAAATCGGATCGAGAAATCGAATATATGCGAGATGCAGGGAAGGTCGTCGCAGGTGCGCACGACGAGGTAGCGAAAGCTGTCAGACCCGGCATCAGCACACTCGAGCTTGATAAGATCGCCGAAAAATATATAAAAAGTCAGGGAGCGATCCCTGCATTCAAAGGATACTACGGTTTTTCGGGAAGCATCTGCGCTTCCGTCAGCCACGAAGTCGTTCATGGCATACCGAAAAAAGAGCGTAAGCTCAAAAATGGTGACAACATCAGCATTGATATTGGAGCTATGATAAACGGTTACAACGGAGACGCAGCCATCACGCATCCTGTCGGAGACATTGATGAGGAGATGGAAGAGCTTCTTCGAATCACCGAAGAATCCCTATACAAAGGCATTGAAAAAGCGATAGCAGGGAATCGTCTTGGGGATATTTCTCATGCTGTACAAACACACGCGGAAAACAATGGGTTTGGTGTAGTGCGAGACTATGTCGGACATGGTATCGGAAGACGGAT
>JAEIGA010012165.1_pt1 | contig 13058 bp, 10 predicted proteins | sample 9270691 | NCBI WGS metagenome assembly JAEIGA01 (sample SAMN17057246, study PRJNA624740) | gut metagenome | biome: biome; isolation source: fecal sample | host: Bos grunniens | place: China: Xizang | collected 2019 | reverse complement strand
TGCTTCCGTCATCGTTGATATAGGCCACATATACCGGGTAAACGCCGGATACAGAGGTGTTGACATCAGATGCGTCCAGAGAATAGTAGCCCACCTTACGGGATTCGTTATAAGGAATCTGCTGATTCTGCCGGTCGGGATCAAACACCTTGATGTTCGATACGATAGCAGACTTGATGTTATCAAGTGTTGCGTTCAGCGCCACAGTATAGCTCTGATATCCGCTGACTGCGACACGCTTATTGCTATCGGTGGGGGCGTACTGGTACAGACGTACCTTCAGCATATCCAAATCAGAGTTGATCCGGCTAAGCGGATAGGTAGTACCATTCATATAACGTCTGACTGTCCACTTGCCGGTGGAATCACAGAACAGGAATCGGTAATCTGTGTCATCGACTTTGAAGTAAATCAGGAACGTACCGTCGCCAACGTTTTCGATCATATACTTGGGACGATCGTCGGCAGTAGTTTGCAGGGAGTTTCTGTAGTTGTTCTTAAAGGGAGTAGAATCTACACGGAAGCACAGGAAGCGCAGCTGGTAGTCCTGAGTAACATCCTTATCAACACAGTACCAGTATGAATCATATGTATTCGTTCTCTTCTGCAGTTCGATGCCTTGGTAGATGATGCCCTGATTCCGATCAGTGGCAGCAGCCAAACCAAAGTTAGCCCAAGGAGTAATCTGCAGACTGCTTCCGTTAGCCAGGGTGGAGCCGCCGGTAACTTCTTTGTACTGGCGCATATTCCAGATTACAAGATGGCGGTTACTTTGGTCAAGATACACCTTATCATTAGCGATATAGTAGGTATCCACAGCACCGCTTGCATTCTTCTTAATGGAGCCGGCAAAGCTGGAACCGTACTGATCACTGTTCTTGTCCGAAATCTCCGCTTCTGCAGTGGCGTCGAAGGACATAATGTGACCATACAGATCACTCATGAGCAGGTAGCGGCCTTCCTGAACGAGGGAAATATCCTTCGTTACCCGATTGAATTCAATCTTGGGCGTGGTAGTGGTACCTGCCTTTGAGATTGCGTTATCTACCGACAGATTGTCTTCAGCGGAAATGATGCCATCATATCCATTGATTGTGATTGCGTCGCTGTTTGTTGCGGCGCTCACTACCTGAACTGTCAGCGGTGACATTACGGGCAGCATCATCGCAACGCACAGAATCAATGCAATCAATCTATAAGCAGATTGCTTCCGTTTGTAAACCATGAATTTTCCTCCTATTATACGTGTGGTTCTTTGCGTACGATCAATTTTACACATAGATGATAATAGTATCGTACAACGATGCTTATATATTATACGTTGAAATTTCATTTGTGTCAATCTACAACATAGAAATGAAAAGTTTTATTTCGCAAAAAAATACCCTCCTGCTCCAAAAGGAACAGGAGGGTAGAATCAACGTTCGTCCGACAAATGAGGGTAAATAAAGTCGTGAAGAATTTGGGCATTGGTTTCAAAATCCACCGCAAACAGAGGTCGTCCACCCATGCCGGTCATGCCGCCATAGGTTCCCTTTTGAGGAATGGTCATTTGCTGGAATTCAGCTTTGGGCAGACTGGGAGCCAAAAGCAGAATCTCCGTAATCACTTCCTCGGGCAGATTTGTACGTACCAGCGTTAAGAGATAGTTGATAAGAGAGTCAATTTGGGCAAGATCCATGGCCTTTACCTGATTCAATGCGGCAAAAATGACTTCACGCTGACGCTGAATACGCTGCCAGTCACTGTCAATTTCACGCAGACGGGCATAAGCAAGCGCATCTCTGCCATTTAAATGGTTGTCTCCGGGATAGATATCATAATTGATATGACCGTCCCGGAAGTAGGTTGCTTCCGCTTCATCAAAGTGAACAGTCACACCGCCAATGGCGTCGATGCCGGCTTCGAATGCGTTAAAATTGACCCGAACATAATGGTCAACTTCAACCTTGAAGCAGTATTGAATTTCCTGAAGCATCAGTTCAGCACCGCCGTAACGGAAGGTATGCGTCAACCAGTCCCACTTACCGGCGTATTGCCCTGCAAGGATCGGAACACCCATGCCGCGCTCAAAGCTGACAAGAGAAATAACCGGATGGTCACCGTGGGTGTTAATAGACAGCAAAATACAGGAGTCACCTCGTGCATTGGTGCTGTAATCCTTGGATCGTTCATCGGTGCCGATCAATAGAATATTGATGACATCAGAATCGTCCGCTACAGGAATGGTAGCTTCTGTTACTTCTACTTCGGGTTCCGTACCCAGTGCGCCGGCAATTTCGTTCATTAAATCCTGAGCGTTATCATCCACCTCGGATTCCTCTGAAGCAGAGAGGGTCCCTGTTACAGGGGGATCTGCCTGAAGCAGGTCGATTTTTGACCGGTAATATCCATAGGCAAAACCAAGAATAACGGCCGCTAGTAAAAACAGTACCAGTAAAATAATCAGCAATACTTTCAGTATGCCAAATTTCTTTTTTTCTTTCATTTAATCACCCCATATTGACGAAGTAGCTCTACACGTTTTGCACCGATCTTGACAGCTTCTAGTGCCTGATCGGAACCGCCTGCAGCTGTTTCCCTTCCGTATTGCACCAAACGCTGACACCAAGCTGCGGGAAGCATCCAAGGATGTTCTTTCAGATAAGGGAAACGAGCCTCCAATTTTGCTGCAGAGGGAAAAACAGAGCTAAAAATAGATACCTTACCTCTCCCCTGCTTTCTGCTGGATGATACTGCGTTCAATGTCATATTACTTGAATGCATACGGCTCACGGAGGAACTACCGTACACACCGCCTGCGAGCAGGTCTTCAAGCATGTCCGATTCATCAAGAGATAAACTTGTCCAGCATGCGGGGAGCAAAGTATGCGTGTTATCAAAGTTTAGGTATTTTGATCCGATCTGAAATACAGATGCGGCAAAATATGTTGCATGAATGGACTTGCACTTGTCAAATAGCTGTTCCCAATCGATAACGCTGTTCCATCTGTCTGCGTACATGATAATATCACATACTTGACGGATTCCAAAGCCGCTGTGCATAAAATGCTTTAAAGCGTGGCAGATCAAATATAGCAAATGATCTGTAGGCTTCATGGTATAGACGGTTATGCCTTGGATGGTTTCAAAATAAGAATCGTCAAAGACATGGTCAAACAGCGTGTTCCAGTCACCGTAAGCGTTGTTCTCGGGCGGAAACAGATCTTTGTGTAGTTCAATGTAAAGAGGGCTCTGGGCTTTTCTGTAAGGATATTCATATGCATCGGGATTACTCACTGTGGTAGACATACCGAACGCTTCCAGAATTGACCGTGCGGCATCCAACTCAGACGGCGGAATGAGTAAATCTTCATCGGCGGAAATCCGATGATCAGGCTTCGGATACAGATTTCTGCAGATGATTCCCTTTACAACGATCGGGTGAAGACCATGCTCCAGCAATTGACCATAGAGTTGAAGAAACTCGTTGGATTTGATTGTTTGGATCATGACCTGCTGCCGGACCATATTTTTGAGCGCAGGAACGGGAAGATCTTCATGACAAGCTTCAAAAACAAGCGGCAGCACTTTGTGCTGCGAAGAAATGCCAATCAGTGCAGATATTTCCTCCTGCGATAATCCCCGTAAAGCGGGAGCTTTCGCTCCCGCTAGTGAGGCCTTTAATATGTCTAAAAAAAGCAGTTCGATCTTGTTCATTACTTGCCGTTGTTACCGTAGCCATAGCTGTGTCGATAGGAATAGCCATAACCATAGCCGTGTCCATAGCCGTAGCCGTAACCGTAACCGGTGGAGAAACCGTGCTCAATACCGTTAAGCACGCAGCCCATGATGGGCACACCGCAGTCAGACAGGCCGCGGACGCCGTCCATGATCTGCTCCTGAGAGGCAAAGTCATGGCGAATGACGATCAATGCGGTGTCAGCAACAGAACCGACCTCCGCTGCGTCGGCAAGCAACGAGCAAGGGGGCGTGTCAAGAATGACGTAATCAAACAGGGTGCTGGCTGCCTTAACCAGTTGGCCCAGGCGCTTGTCGGACAGCAGCTCTGCGTAGCCTGCCTTTACGTTGGTGCCGCCGGTAATGACGGAAAGATTTTCGATCTTTGTACCGGAAATGATATCACGGACAGAAGCATTTGTGGTCAAGTACTCAGCCATGCCTGCGGTATTCTTGATCTGAAGCGCCTTGCCAACTGTGGGATTGCGCATATCACAGTCGATGATCAGCACCTTTTTGCCCTTCAGTGCCATGGAAATGGCGAGGTTCACGGAAACGGTGGTCTTACCCTCGCCGGGGATGGCGCTGGAAATCAGGATCACCTTACGCTGCTTCTCCTCCAGTTCTTTTTCCACGCGAAGACGCAGCAGACGAACGGATTCGCCAAAGCCGGTACGGTCAACGCCCTTGATGACCAGAGGGCAAATGTTTTTACGCATCACTCTGCCGGTGGGCAACTCACCCAAACAATCCACGTTCAATACGCGGCGCAGTTCCACTTCATTGTGGATGGTACTCTTTGTCAAGGCCATAAGAAATACAATGAGGCACCACAAAGCTGCACCAATAATCGCACCTTTTTGCAAGGAGGACCGAAGTGAAAATGCATTGTAAGGAGTAGTGGGCACGCCGGACTCGTCCAATAAGATCATACGAGTGGGGCCAACGACAAAGTCCGCAACATCAGGATAACAGACGATGACTGCCTGCAGGATCTGGTATGCCCTGTTGGGATCTCTGTCCTTAACCGTTAGGGTGAAAATATTACTGCCGCCAAGTGCGCTGGCGCTGACACCGGGGACATACTCGATGCCAAGATACTTCATAACATTGTTACGCAGGGCATCACTGTTAAGAATGTAGGGGAAGGTTTTTTCCATCTGCTCTGCTGTGGCGGTATTGTAGCCGCTGACATTGGCGTGCAGGGGGTTTACAACCTTGATGGTAAAAGAAGCGCTGGCTTCATAATAAGGAGTAAAGGTCAAATAACGGAACGCAGTAAAACCAGCAGCGCACAAAGCCACCAGAACCAACGCAAAGATCCAAAGACGCTTTGCTTCTTTTAGAAAGTCGTCGAGCAGAACCGTAAGATTGATCGGCTGAAGATCGTTATTATTAAATTCCATGATCATCCACCTTTCTTAGAGTTCTGTTTTCTTAGGAGAATAGGCGCCATACTTGCCGTATTTGCCGTATCTGCCATAGTGGCCGCCCCGGACACCCTGACCGGAGGACAGGAAGCTGCTGTAAACATTGTTCAGCACACAGCCAACCAGCTTTGCCTTACCGCGTTTCATTGCAGAAATAGCACGGTTCAGCGCGTCAGCCTTCACCACGTTCTGACGAACAACCAGCAGGCTTGCATCAGCGAATTCCAGCACGCTTTCGGCGTCTGTCGCAACAGACATGGGAGGCAGGTCAACGACAACATAATCAAAGTGTTCCCGCGTCCACTGAAGAAGCTTGTTCATAGACTGCGAACTGAGGATGTCGCCGGGATTGCGGATACCCTTGGGATCCAGCATCAGGCTCAAGCCTGTATTGCGATCCTGAACGACTGCATCAGCGGGGTCGACACCGCCCAGGAGCACATCTTTTACCGTTACCTTTGCATCGTCGTTCTGCATAATGGTATGGATAGCAGGCTTACGAAGGTCAGATTCCAGCAGCAGTATGCGGTCATATTTATGACGCAAGGCCAAGGCGATGTTGACCGCAACCGTGGATTTTCCTTCGTTTTCCATGACACTGGTTACCATGAGAACGCGACCGGCACCCATACGCTGTTCGATTCTGCGACGAAGCTTACGGATGTTTTCGGTGAAATGGAAGCTGGTCGTGGGATTGGAGATCACAATGCCGGACTTTTCACGAATCAGACGCTTTCTCAGGGTCTTGTACTTCTGCTCATGGGGGATCTCGCCCAGGAAGTGGCAATCCAACTTCTTGCGAACTTCCTTCGCACTTCTCACAGCATCGCGATTATAAGACGTGAACACAATCAATGCGCTGGTTCCAAGGGCGGCAATGAGCATGGCCATACGCATATTGGAAACGGAATTGGTCGAATTAATGGGAGTTGTGGGCACCACCGGATCCTGAAGAATGTCCAAAACAATACCGCCAATAATCTGGAAGGTCAATTCCTCATGATTGTTGATGATGGCCTTGGTTACAGCGAAGGTAGATTGGGGGTCAGAAGATACTACTGAAAGAATCAGCAGATTGGTTTCAGGAATGCAACTGGCACTAATGGTACCATCAAAATGACTGATGTGCGCTTCCTCGAGGATCATTTTTCGCATGACAGAGCTATTGATTACCTGAGAAAAAACATTGGCCAGAGAGCTGGTGGATGACAAATTAGAATATACGGTGCTGCTGCTGCTGCGGGAGGTAACAACGAAGGTGGTATTGGTGCGGTACTGAGGAGTATAGATCAGATCACTGAAAATATAGGCACCTGCACCGACGATTACGGCCATGGCAACGACCAGAAGCCAACGCTTTGCCAGATCACGAACCAGAACGATTGGATCAAACGCCAACAGACCGGATTCGGAAGTATTATTTTCTTTTACATTTTCCATATCAATTATCCTTCCACAACGACGATCAGTTTAGAAATGGCGCTGAAGGTGGTAAATCCACTTTCGTAGGTAATGGTATACGTGATGGGATAAACCCCGGGGACAGAAGAATTGACCTGACCCTCGATAGCAATGTCCACCCCTTCAGGAATATTGTTTCGCAGAGTAACATTGTTATCAGAATAACGGAACGCATTCAGATAATCATATGCGTCAAAGGCACCACCGCGGGGAAGATAAATCAAATACTCGGTGAGCGTCATGGTGGCGTTATACTTACCGGTGGGGTAAATTTCAACAGGCAATTGCAGTTCGACAGTATCACCAAGGGTATTGGTGATCCGGAACAGCATTTGGTGAATACCTTCCGTGGACAGAGGCACCTGAGAGACCAGGGTGGGTTTGATTTTGTGACTGATATCGCCATCGATCAAATCAAAGGCGTTGACGTTATCCTCAATATTCACATCTCTGCCGTAAAGGAACAGCAGCGGATTATTTAGAGAGAAACGAGGGCTTTCGTAGTCGGAATAACGAACCGTCCGGCGCTGCTTTGCGACGTTTCCGGCTTGGTCAAAGGCGGCATAGGTAACCATCACTTCATGGTTTTCGTTGATGCTGCTGATCTTCTCTACAACGATGGAGGCAGTCACATCGCCATCTCGGTCATCGGTTGCGGTGATGCCTTGCAGAAAAGCCTCCGTTTCATCGGAAACGGATATTTCAAGAATCTCTTCGGAGACAATGAACGTGGGAGCATCGTTATCGGTCACGGTCAACTTCCACATTTGGTAGGCAACCAAAACAACAACGGCCGCTGCGATCATTATGATATACGGAATTGCGTGTCTTAACTTCATCGTATAACCATCCTTTTGTATAAATCTTTCAAATCCTTAAAACCAATCCGGTTCCATAGGAATAATCGCTTCATTTTTGAGTATTTTCAATGGATTATGCCGCAGCAAAATCTGAGCTGCAATGGGAGAAATTTCCCGGTCGAGAATTGTGCGCACATCCCGCATCCAAGGAATTCGATGTTGACTGGAGTGTGCGTCGGAGGCGATCACGGTGGTAAAGCCCCGGGCGGTCATCTCGTAGGCAAGCTGACGGGAACGTTCTCTAAAGTGACCGATAAAGCTGCCGCGATTTACTTGGAACAGACATCCCATCTGCCGCCATTCGTTTAGAAGCTGCGGGTTTTCCTGTACATAGCCGTAGCGTTCCGGATGGGCAACCAACGGGACATAGCCTGCATCCACAACACTTTGCAGGATCATGGTTTCTTCCTCGCCTGTGCCGCTGAAATTAAACTCAATCAATGGATATCTTGAGTTATTTATGGTTAAAAGCTTACCTTCTAAAAGCATTTTGGCTGTGGATTCCTTGCCGAAAATCTCCATGCCGGGATAAATGATCAAGGGAATTCCGGCTTCCTGCAATGCGTCTCGAAGCAAGAGCATCGCAGAACGAATATCAATTCTCCGGTCATCGACGCAATGGGGCGTAACAGCCATACCGCGAATACCGCAGTCTACGGCAATTTTGGCCATTTCGATGGATTGATTTAACGTAGCTGCGCCATCATCCAATCCGGGAAGAATATGAGAATGAAGATCGATCATGAAATACTCCCATCATCCAAACAGTTTTGCGTAGGCACCCATGACCAAATGCCTGATGGGTACCATGCGAATCCAAATTTTTTCAAAGAAGAACCACAGGAAAGAGCCGGGCTTCAAAACCTTCCCCTTCCGATTAACAGCGCTGACATAGGCGATGATTTGGTTTTGGCGGATCCCATGTTCCAATTCGGTCTGCGCGTCGCCTACCAGACAATAGCACTCCCCTTCTAAGCGGAAAATCCTGTGCAGTACATACTGACCGTTATCTCTGCGATAGAAAATCATATCGCCACGCTTAAACGTACGGTTTGGCGGAGACAGGAAAACCGTATCTCTGCCATGCACTAAAAAAGGGTTCATACTGCCGCCGCTGATGATGAGCGGAACTGTTTCGCCCAGCTCCAATAAACCCGTAATCCGTGGCATCAGTTCTTCCGGGGTCATCACATGATGTTCAGCCTTCATGGATGACCTCCCTGCAGAATCCGTTGCGAATCTCATAGGCGCGGTTACAGAAAGACGCGCTGGAGGGTCGGTGCGTTACCAGAACACAGGTGTTAATGATCCCGCTGCTGCGCAGATTGTCCATTAACTGACGTTCGGTGTCCACATCCAATGCAGAGGTCGCTTCATCCAAAAGGAGAATCGGTGCTTTCCGAAGCAACGCTCTGGCAATAGCCAGTCTTTGTGCCTGACCCTCGGAAATGCCACGACCGCCCGCACCCAGATGGTGATTCAGGCCCATAGGCAATTGACTTACAAAATCGTAGGCGCATGCGATTTTTAGCGCCTGCTCCAATTCCTGATCGGTGGCCTCCGGTGCTACCAATCGCAGATTCTGGGCGATGGTGCCGGCAAAGACGCTGTTTCCTTGGGGAACATAGGCAAAGACACCTCTGGTTCCTGCGGAAATGGGATACTGATTACCGCTGTCGCCTACCACCAGCGCCTCTCCCGCACAAGGCTCCACAAGCCCGAGGATCAGGCGCAGAAGTGTAGTCTTACCCTCTCCGGAAGGACCGGTAATGGCGATTAACTCACCGTTTTTGGCAGAGAAATCAAAGGGGTGGAGTACAATATCACCGTTGTTGTATCTGAAATCTACCTGATTCATCACAATGGACAGGTTTTCCTCTTCGGAAAGGCCATCGGGCACTTCGTCCTTTTCCGGCGGCAGCTCTTCCACGGCCAAAAGCCGACCGGCCGAGGTGGTCAGGTTGATGGAAGAATGCGCAAGGGAAACGAGGGACGAGAAGCTTCCGCGCAGCGAGGATGCCAGCTGCAGGAACATGGTCATGGAACCGTAGGTAATATCCCCCGTCCAAAGACGGAAAACAGCCCAGCCAAAGCAACCGGTGGTAACCAACATACTCACAAGGGAGAACAGGGTATTCATATGAATTTGATGGGCATTATAGGACAAAAACGCATCCTGATATCTACCCTGAAGCCGACGCATTTCATCTTCAAAATGATCGACGATGGAAAAGGCCTTGATGCTGGTCAAATTCCGGAAGGAATCCTCCTGAAACGACATAACTTCACTGCCCAGCTCCTTCATTTGAACGCTGTGGCTGCGAAGCTTGTGCATTTGGTAACGTGACATCAGCAGCGTAACCGGCACACCCAGCAAAGCGATCACCGCCATTGTGGGATCATAAAACAGCATAATCACCAGCGAGCCGCCAAACCGTGCGACGGACGTAAGGAGATTCGGAAAAAATGAAATGACACCATCGGAAACGGTGTTAGAATCCGTTTCCAAGCGATGAAGAAGATCTCCACTGCGGTAAGGTTCCAGAGCTTCCCAGCCGGCATGCAGGATCTTACCGAAGGTCAGTCCTTGGCTATCATTTCGCACACGGACGTGAACGTTCGCGCTGATGCGGGACGCAAGGGCTTGGAGTGCAAATCCACCCAGCGTCATGATAACCATTAAGACAGAGGCCAACAGAAGATCGGAAGTTTGTCCGGTGACAGCATCGACCATGTATTTGGTGGCAACGCTGCTTCCAAGACCCATCAATGTGCTGACAAGGCCGATTACACAAACCAGTGTTACCATGTATCTGTACCGAAGGCCACGTTGAAAGAGCCACCGGATTTCCTTGCGGACTTGGGATGGACTGTCCATATGAAGTTTTGAAAAAATCTTGTTTAGCATCTTCATATAAATTTCCAACTACATTTCGATAAAATTCCTTTGTAATGATACCACATTGCACTGCCAATGTCAAATGATACTGCATATAAATATAGCCGTGACCTGTATTAAACAGATCACGGCTGCGTTGTTATTTCCAAAGATAGTTCATATAGCGCGGATTTTGCTTTTCCCAATCGGCTTCGCAATGTCTGCCGTTGACCTGACAAACCAGTTTTATATCTGCACCTGCCCTTTTCAGGAGCTTAGCAGCTTTTTGGTTCTGGCGATAGGTCAAGCTGGTGTAATCGGGCTTCGACTTGTCGCGCAAGCCAAAGGCTTCCCGCGTGCCCCATGAAAGATATACTTTTGTATCGCTGTCCAGTTCACAGGAGGAAACGGCCTTGACCAGCGAACGGAAACAGAAAGCCATTGCGCTGGAAACACAGGCTGCTTTGGAAAACCATTGATTGTATTTGGTAATGGCAAACAGGGACATCAAACCGCCCATGCTGGAACCGCCGATGGCGGTATGTTCCCGCTGGGGAAGCGTTCGATACTCCCGATCGATCATGGGCTTGATCTCATTCACGATCCAGTCCATCGTCTGAGCGCCCATGGGCTTGAAGTTCCAGAGAAAACCGGGACCAGCCTTGTACGGAAGATATTCACTCAGACGCTCGTCACCCTCATGTCCGCATTCGATACCCACAAGGATGATCTTCTGCTCCCATCCATCCAGAAACTCCTTTAACCCCCAGCACTTTCCGTAGGTTGCATCCTCATCGCTGAACAGATTGTGCCCGTCGAAGAAATACATCACAGGATAGTGCTTATCCGAAGTATCGTAATCCTCCGGCAGATAAATATGCAGGGGGCGGTTCTTCCCTTTTGGGGTGTAGATAAAATCTCTCTTTTGAATCATGGCTTAATCCTCGATGATGTAGGCGCTGACAATTTCAGCATAGAAGGCAGTGTGATGATCCTGAACTTCGCCGGGATAATAACGGCTGATAATTTCCTGCGGAAGCCCGTTGGAATTCTGGGCCTGACGGTAAAGAACCTTACATTCCAGCGTCAGAGGCAGTTCCCGAATACCGGGAACAGAGATCTTGTCCGGATCCTCAAGGGTCAGATTCATCGCCTGAATCTTATCCTCATCCCTGCCGGACTTTGTCCCGCAATAGCCGAGGATCTTCTTGTCGATTTCACCAACAGGAATATTGACGGTGAATTCGCCGTTTCCGTTTAGCATGTACATGGTGTGGCGGCTTTCCCGCACCAGCGCAAGGAAAATGGGCTTGCCCCACTCTATGCCCAGCATGCCCCAGCCGATGGTCATGGTGTTAACCTTGCCGTCGTGCTTGGTAGTCAGCAGAATGCCTTTGGACATCGCTTTGCAGATGGCACCTGCATAGTCAAACGGATCAACAAATTTTTTCATAGGATCGCCTCCAAGTTGATATATATTGGATTTTATTAGGGTTCGGATCAAATGTCAATCGAAACGTCCCGGGGATCGTATAACAGATGCGTCAGCTCATTCAGCGCATCTTGTACAAATCCGGGCATTCGCTTGGAAAACACCATGGATTTCCATTGGTTACTCCCCTGTACACGGGTCAGTAAATCGGTTTTCAGTTCCTGCAGCGGCAAATTGCCAGCGGGTTTGAGATCGCTGAGATGAAGCTGCAGCTTCGTACCGGTGAAGGTTACGGGTACCACCACTTCCCTGCCGTTTTCATCCCGCAGGTCCCGGAACCGAATAATGAATTGCCGTTCCTCGGGAAGAATGGATGTGTCACCCACAGGTGCATGGATGGTAAAGTGGATACCGCAGCTATCCTCGGAAACTTCAAAGGTTGTAATGGCGTAGCTTCCATTTTGATAAGCGTTGGTTTCACCGTCATCTTCGTATAGCTCAAATCTGCCGTTTCCACGCCAGACATTGATTTCCAATGGCTGCTGCATGGAAAGATTATTGGTTTCACCGCTTTCATACATGGGAACGATGGCTCCGGCCGGTGCAAGCACAGGAATGGAATCCAAATCTCTATACAGATCAACCCAACAGCCGCCCCGATAGATCCGCCCGTTAAATATATCCGTCCACCGCCCTTCCGGCAGCCAAGCACGACTGGATGCCAGATTCAGCCGCTTGTCCGCAGGCTTGGTGATGGGGCAAACCAACAGTTGGGAGCCAAAGATGTACTGGTTCTTCGCTTTATAGGCATCCTCGCAGTGGTGTTCGTAATACATAGGCATACAAATGGGAACACCATCCGTGTGGGTGCGGTAATTGGCGCTGTACAGATAAGGGATCAGCCGATGCCGCAGCCGCAGGAAATTCTCGCTGACCATTTGCACAGCGAAGCTGCGTTTCCACGGTTCTTTGCCCATGTAGTCCGAACAAGTGGAGTGGAGCCGATTGATGGGGCTGAACACGCCATACTGAAGCCAGCGCAGATACAGCTCATCATCCTGCACGCCGAACTGATGTCCACCGATATCGTGGCTCCACCAAGTGTAGCCGGCGTTGGCGGCATTGTTTGTGAAGTAAGGCTGGAAATCGAGGCTTTCCCAAGTGCAGTGCGTATCACCGGAGAAACCAAGAGGATAGCGATGGCTGCCAAGTCCTGCATATCGGGAAAGAATCAATGGTCTTATCTGTCCCCTGCCGCGGTCCAAGGTGTGGTAGTG
>JAEIGA010012164.1_pt1 | contig 13058 bp, 13 predicted proteins | sample 9270691 | NCBI WGS metagenome assembly JAEIGA01 (sample SAMN17057246, study PRJNA624740) | gut metagenome | biome: biome; isolation source: fecal sample | host: Bos grunniens | place: China: Xizang | collected 2019 | reverse complement strand
TTCCTCGATATGCCCAACCGCTACGAACTCTGTACTCTGCTGCGGAGATTGGCCCACGAACAGCAAAAGAGCATCCTTTTCTCGACCCACGAGTTGGATATCGCCCTCTCGCTCTGCGACGACATCGCCCTGATCGATACCCCACAACTGCACCTCCTGCCGACCTCCGAGATGGTACACAGCGGCCACATCGAGCGCCTATTCAGCAACTCGACCGTCCGTTTCGATGCGATAAGCGGCACCGTACAAGTCTTGGAGTAGATGGGACGGAATCACCCCAATAAAACACACAAGAGCATGAGATGCAATTCATCTCATGCTCTTTGATTTAGATCGTTCTTCCGCTATTTCAGTCGCTTAAGCAAGCGTTGATTAGCCGAGTCCACCACCGAGTGGTCGAGCGACGAGAGATAGATCTCTGTCGTGCGTTCGGAGGTGTGTCCCAGACCGGCACTGATCACCGAAAGGGGGATCTGAAGATTTCGGGCCACGCTCGCCCAACTGTGTCGTGCCGTATAAGAACTCAAAGGTTTCTTTCCGGGGAGCATATCGGCAAGTTTTTGCAAGAGCCGATTGTGTCGATTTAGCGCTGCACGGTAGTGCGTATAGTCGCTCTTGGGATCCTCGCCCGGAAGAATCGGAAAGAGGTAGGGCGAGGAATTGGCGCGTTTGCTATACTTCTCGACCAACTCCCGAATGGGCCCCTCGACACAGATCAGCAGGGGCTGTCGGGTCTTTTTACGCGTATAGCGGATCATGCCACTGCGCACCTCCGATTTACGCAGGTAGGCGATATCGACAAAAGACATCCCGCGCGTACAGTAACTAAAGATGAAGAGGTCGCGGGCAAATTCCAAATCCGACCCTTCGGGAAGTTTGAGTGCCTTGAGCCGAATGATGGTTCGCTCGCTGACGGCACGCTTCTGCGTGTGGTCGATCCCCGTGTAGACGTGGTGAAACGGGTGGTAACGGCGCGCCAGATGTTGCTCCACAGCCTTGTTGTAGAGGGCCCGCCAAATCCGCATATAGAAGCTGATCGTATTACGCAGCAATCCGCGCCGAACCAGGTAGTTGTTGTAGGACTCGACCAAAGGTTCGTTCAGCGACCGAAACGAGATCTCTCGACCACCAAGAAACTGATACAGGCTGCTGCGGGCCTGCTGATAATTCTCGGCCGTTCTCAACCGGTTTGCGGCCTTCAACTCCCGAATCTGCCGATCCATAAAGCGGAAGACCCCGTTTCGCTCGTTGACCTGGTTGCGCGTTCGCTGACGCGACTCATTGTTTGTTGTAGTTTTCATAGGCTTAATGTTTTTAGGTTTGTGTTGACCTTGCAAGTAACAAAAAACTACGGATTGATCTACAAAATCGGCCTTTCTTGCTCTTTTTTAGGGCATAAGCGAAAAAAAACGGAGAATTCAGCCCACGAATTTTGAAATTTGCTTACCTTTGCGCCGTCGATAAGGAACGCAGCGATTGCGAAGCCGATGCGATGTAAAACAAGAGAGAAAATAATATGAAAGATTTCAAGAATGATTCGACACTGGCACGCTTCGGCCGCGACAAGCGCGAGCGTACCACGACCAAGGTCGCAGAGCGTGTCGAGCGACGTGAGCGCCCCGAGCGTGACTTCGCAGCGGCAGAGAGCCGCACTCCCCGCACCAAGCGTGCATCCTTCAACCCCCATTTTACGGAGGACAACCGTCCGAATTTCGAGAAACCGCAGCGCAGCTACGGCGACCGCCCCTCGTTTGGAGAAAACCGAGGCCCGAAGAAATTTTCGAAATTCGAAGAGCGCAGCGACCGCCCGAAGCGCACGGAGCGTTCGTTCGACCGTTCGGAGCGTCCGACCTACGGAGAGAAGCGTTCCGAAGAGCGTCCTTCGTTCGGTGGCAAGAAGTTCGGCACGAGCAAGGGATTCGGAGCCAAGAAACGTACCTTTGCACACGACGAAAAGCCGAAGAGCTATCCCAAATACAACCCCAACAAGCAGACGGGCGAGATGCGACTGAACCGCTTTGTGGCCCAGTCGGGAGTCTGCTCGCGCCGCGAAGCCGACGACTTCATCGCCGCAGGCCTGGTCTCGGTCAATGGTGTAATCGTTACGGAGCTCGGCACCAAGGTGATGCCCGGTGACGTAGTGAAGTTCAACGATACGAAGCTTCAGGGCGAGCAGAAGGTATATTTGGTACTGAACAAGCCCAAGGGCTATGTTACCTCGCTCGAGGATCCTCATGCCGACAAGACGGTCATGGAGTTGGTGAAGGGTGCCTGCACGGAGCGTATCTACCCCGTGGGACGTCTGGACAAGAACTCGTTGGGTCTGCTCCTCTTCACGAACGATGGCGACCTCACGAAGCAGCTCTCGCACCCCGCCTACGCCAAGAAGAAGATCTATCAGGTATCGCTCGACAAACCCTTGACGCGTGCCGACATGGATCAGATTGCCGAAGGCATCGTACTGGAGGATGGCGAGATTCACGCCGACGAGATCTCCTACGCCTCGGAGAATAAGAAGGAGGTAGGCATCGAGATCCACTCGGGTCGCAACCGTATCGTGCGCCGCATCTTCGAGATGTTGGGCTACTCGGTACAGAAGCTCGACCGTGTCTACTACGCCGGTCTGACGAAGAAGAACCTCAAGCGTGGCCAGTGGCGTTTCCTTACGCGCGAGGAGGTGGAGCGCCTGAAGTCCGGTCGCTACGAGTAAAAATTGTTTTGAGGGGTATTTTCGGCGTTACGCAAAGTCCGGTGTGAAGGTCACATACCCAATGTATGCTCCCTCCACGTCGAATTTAGCAAACCTTGAAAATCCCTCCTCAAAAGCAATTTTTCCCACTTGGAATAATTTTGAATTCTGAATTTTGAATTAAATAATGGCAGGATCGAATTTTGTAGATTACGTCAAGATATTTGCCCGATCGGGCCACGGAGGCGCCGGCTCGGCCCACTTCCGCCGCGAGAAGTTCGTCGCCTTCGGAGGACCCGATGGTGGTGATGGAGGCAAGGGTGGCAGCATCATCCTCCAGGGCGACAGCCAATATTGGACACTCATCCACCTCAAGTACCAGCGCCACCAGTTTGCAGAGGATGGTCAGAACGGCTCGGGAGCCCGCTCTACGGGCAAGGATGCCAAAGACATCATCATCCCCGTACCCCTGGGTACGGTGGCTCGTCGTGTGGTGGAGAACGAGGAGACGGGCGAGCAGGAGCTTGTTCCCGTAGGCGAAGTAACCGAAGATGGAGAGCAGCTGGTACTCCTGCAGGGAGGTCGCGGAGGCTTGGGCAACTGGCACTTCCGCACCGCCACAAACCAGACACCGCGTTATGCCCAACCCGGCGAGGAGGGCGACGAGGGGGCCTTCATCCTCGAGTTGAAGGTGCTGGCCGATGTCGGTTTGGTGGGCTTCCCCAATGCGGGTAAAAGCACCCTGCTGTCGGTGGTTTCGGCAGCCAAGCCCAAGATCGCCAACTACGCCTTCACCACCCTGGAGCCAAACCTCGGCATCGTCGAGGTACGCGACGGCCACTCCTTCGTGATGGCCGACATCCCGGGAATCATCGAGGGGGCCCACGAGGGGCGCGGCCTGGGAACCCGCTTCCTGCGCCACATTGAGCGCAACTCGGTGCTTCTGTTCATGATTCCGGCCGACAGCGACGACATCCGCAAGGATTTCGAGATCCTTTTGGGCGAGCTCACGCAGTACAACCCCGAACTCCTGGACAAGCAACGCCTGTTGGCTATTACGAAGTGCGACATGTTGGATGAGGAACTCATAGAACAGATGCGATCACAACTTCCCGAGGGGGTTGAGAGTTTCTTCATCTCCTCGATCTCGGGTCTCAACATCCGCCCGCTGAAGGATCGCCTTTGGGCCGTGCTGAACGAGTAGGATTTCGAGATAGACCTTTCATAACAATAGCGTGTCAAAAATTTTTGACACGCTATTGTTATTTGAAATAACCGATATTTGTTACTTCTCCTGCATTTGGAATCGCTTGAATACCGCAAAGAGCAGCAGGGCGACAAGCACTCCCAACAGCAAGCCGTAAAGAATATCGAGCGGGAAGTGGTAGGCCAAATAGATGCGCGAATAGCAGACCAAGAGCACCCACAGGGCTGCGACCGCCGTAAACCATCCGCGCTTCAGGAGTAAGGCGGCAAGCATGGCCACCGAACAGGTGGTGGCGGCATGGGCCGAGATCGTACCATATTGTCCTCCGTGCTTGATGACATGTACCAACCCTTCGAGTTCGGGGGTGTACATCGGGCGCAGACGAGGCGGCAAGTCGGGGAAGAGGTTTTTCAGCAGCCCCGAGTGCTTGAAGATACCGGCCACAAGATCCGTGAGCACCACCCCCAAGATCGCCAAACCGAGAAAAAGCAAGAGGTTGCGCCAGCCGTAACGGCGATAGACAAGCCAAAGAATCAAGAGGTAGAGCGGCACCCAGGTCACTTTTCCCGAACAGCCGAGCATCAGCCCATCCATAAAGGCCCCACCGTCGAAATTGAGGGTCAAAAAGAGGTTGTGATCAATCGTTGTATTCATCGCTTTAGGAATTTAGGAGTTAGAAATGAGGAATTGTGAATCACGCATTTTTCTTGTGGTCATTGTGAGGAGCCAAAGGCGACGCAGCAATCTCCTGCAAATTGCACTGCGCCCCAAAGATTCCTCTCTCCATTTTTTGATTTTAGGCGAGCAGATTTTAACTCGACCGCTGACTGACGAAGAGAGGCTGTACAACTTCGTACTGCCCATTTTCGACAGACAAGGAGAGGTGAAATATGCCGCATAAAATCAAAAAATTAGAATTGAAAATATATAAAAGGCTGTATATCAGATGATTTTATCTGCATCACCCCCCATGCAACAAGGGCGATCAGAAGCACCTGCAAAAGGAGCGGGGCGGCGGAGATTGTACGACGAAAAAAGTTGTCGAGGGAGGGCGGCATCAGGTGGAGGAGGTAGCCGATCCCCACCAAGAGGAAGATGGGGAGGTAGCCCTCGACGACCTGGCGAATGAGTTGGGGGTCAAAGGCGAAGAGAATCTGGTGGAGAATAAGCTCCACGCTCTGCATCGACTCGGCGCGGAAGAAGAGCCACCCCAGGCAGACCAGGTGGAAGGTCAAAAGTGTTGCGGGGAGACGGCGCCACAGGGGCATATCCTCTCCGAGAGCCTTGGCTCCGGGAACCACCGAGATCCACCACTTGTGGATGGCCAGGGCCACTCCGTGGAGTCCACCCCAAAGGACAAAGCGCATCGCCGCCCCGTGCCACAAACCTCCGAGGAGCATGGTGAGCATCAGGTTGACGTAGGTGCGGAACTTTCCCTTGCGGTTGCCACCCAGGGAGATATAGAGGTAGTCGCGTAGCCACGAGGAGAGGGAGATGTGCCAACGGCGCCAAAACTCGGTGATGGTGGCCGAACGATAGGGGGCATCGAAGTTCTTAGGGAAGCGGAAGCCCATCAGCAGGGCGATACCGATGGCCATGTCGGAGTAGCCCGAGAAGTCGCAGTAGATCTGCAGGGCATAGCCATAGATCGCCATCAGGCACTCGAAGCCCGAATAGAGAAGTGGCTCGTCGAAGACTCGATCGACAAAGTTCAGCGAGATATAGTCGGAGATAATGGCCTTCTTAAAGAGTCCCGTAAGGATCAGACAGAGGGCCGTGCCAAACATCTCGCGGGTCACCGTGACCGGATTTTGGCGAATCTGGGGGATAAAGTCACGGGCACGGACGATGGGGCCGGCCACCAATTGGGGAAAGAACGAGAGGTAGAAACAGTAGTCGATCCAACGATCCAGAGGCTTGAGTTCGCGGCGGTAGATGTCGATCGTGTAGCTCATCGATTGGAAGACAAAGAAGGAGATACCGACCGGCAGAAAGATGTCCTGAAACTGGAGGAAGCCCGCTCCGAAGAGCGAATTAGAGATCTCGATGAAGAAATTCGTGTACTTGAAGTAGCCCAACATGCCGAGGTTGATCCCCACACTCAACAGCAGCCACAACTTACGCAACGCGGAGTGCGAGGAGCGATAGAGGAGTTGGGCCAGGATGAAATCGCTGACCGAGGCGAAGAGCAACAGCACGAAGTAGATGCCGCTGGACTTGTAGTAGAAATAGAGCGAAAAGGCCACCACATAGAGGATACGGGCCGTGGGAGCCTTACGCAATCCGTTATAGATCAACAGGAAAGCCGCAAACAAAAAGAGAAAGAGGCCACTGCTGAAGATCATCGGTGACTGGGCATCGTAGGTCAGCAGGGCCGCCAAACGGCTCCAGAATTCTTCGATCGAAGGCAACTGCATGGGCTACGGATTCAGTTCGAACGAGGGGTTAAACAACTGCACATCGACCAACTCCGAGTTGAGGAGAGGTTGCTCCTCTGCTCGTTGGATGCGGTGTTCGGTTTCGCGTTGCCAATAGGCGTAGAGGTCGGCATAGAGGGCCCGAAAGAGGGCCCCGGCAATCTGACGACCGCCCCCGTAGTTGATGTGGGTATAGTCCTTGCCGGCCCAGCCGTTGCGCACAAAGGCATCCATGCCGCCCAAGGCCTGCATCGCCTCGCTCGTCGGCCAAAAGGCGGCCCCCGTTCGCTCGGCAGCGGCACGCTGCGAGGAGACCATCGAGCCGAGGGCATCCATCGGAGCATAGCCCCCTTCGCCCTTCACCCAGCGCTGGCTCACTCCCATCACCAAAACAGCTGCTCCGGGGAAGCACTGGCGCACAAAATCCACCATCTGCTCGATCTGACGACCATAATTCGAGTAGCCGAATACCCCCTGCTGCATGATATTCAAACCGTATTGGAGAATGACCAAGTCGTAGGGCACCTGCGCCTGGTGCTGGGCATTGAGCGCCGGAGAGCTCCAGAACATGGCGCGCCCATTGTTGGAGCGCACCGAGTAGTTGTCGACCACCACCCCCTCGTTCCCGAAGAGTTGGGCCCCGTAACCCACAAAGCCCTCTGCCCCCGACAAGATGCGGCACTCCAAGGCTTGCATCCCCTCGAGGCAGACCTCAATACGGCGCAACGACTCGTCGGCCTCAACCTCAAAAACACGCGACAAGGTGTCGTTTACAATCACCTCCACCCGACTCTCCGAGCGGCTCAGGAACCAAAGATTGGCCCCATCCCAACGATCCGCACCTTGGCGGAAATCGGTTCCCGCCCAACGGGTCGAAGCCCCATTGATCGGGGAGCAGACCCAGCCGGCCACGGTAAAACTGCGCTTCACCTCCTCCGAAGACTTTGCCCACTGCATGATGTTGTGCGAAGTCCACCCCTTGGAGGTGGTCTTCACCGTGCGACGAAAACCCGTGAGGGGTGAGGCCATCGGGGCAAAACCCACTCCCGAACCGCCGAAGGTGAGTTGCAACTGCTCGCGCAGGTCGGCCGTAAGGATGTCGCCCTCGACAAACGAATCGCCCAGGAAGGCAATACGCACCGGACGGCGCATGAGAAGTTTTTGGTAGAGCGAATCGAAGAGTCCGCGACCCAGCGTATCGAAATCCTCGATGCGCACCTTGGCCTCGGCCGGCAACGGCAAGCTGTCGGGCCAGAGCGGGGCCGTGGCTTCGCGCTGCGACTCGGTGAGAACCCAACGCAGATGACGCTCCGGCGCAGGCTCCTCGGCAAGGGGCTCCTCGGCCGTGGTTGCAGCCACCTGCTCGGCCACCTGCTCCCAATCCACCTCGATAAGCTCCACCTCGGCCTCCGAAATCGAGGGCAACGCCTCCTCGGCCTCTTCGAACGAGACAAACTCGGAGAGGATGTTGGCACGGCGCAACTCAACGCCCCACACCTCCATGGGGGGAACAAAGCTCACCAAAATCAGGATCGCGATCAAAAGCAGACAGGCCGTCAGGCTGCGGCTCGAATAGTCGTTTCGGGGTCTCTTCATCTCTTTTTTTCGCAGGAATTAGTCGTTTCGGCGACCCAAGACGAGCATCACATAGTAGAGCACCGAAGCAATGGCACCCAAGGCGGCCACCAAATAGGTGCGGGCCGCCCATTTGAGGGCCTCGCGGGCATAGCCCACCTCCACCCCTTGCAGCGTGCGCGACCCCTCCAACCAAGCCAGGGCGCGTGCCGAGGCGTTGTATTCCACCGGCAGGGTAATGAGCGAGAAGAGGGCCGAGAGGGCGATCAGACCGATACCGGCCCACATAATGGCCGTATTGTTGGTCGAGGCCATCAGGATTAGGCCGATGATGATCACCCACTGCGCCGCACGCGAAGCGAACGAGACGACGGGCACCAACTGCGAACGCATCACCAACGGAGCATAGCCCTGGGCATGCTGAATGGCGTGACCACACTCGTGGCAAGCCACCGCCAGGGCCGAAATCGAACGCGACGAGTAGACGCTGTCGCTCAAATTGACGGTCATGGTCGAGGGGTTGAAATGGTCGGTCAGGTGGCCCTGCACATGGGTCACCTTGACATTATGAATGCGGTTTTCGCGCAACATCTTCTCGGCCACCTCGGCTCCGGTCATTCCTCCCGGAGCCAAGACCTTCGAATACTTCGTAAAGACCGACTGCAGGCGGGCCTGCACGATGTAGCCCACCAGGCCGATTACCAAAATCAAAAGGTAGTAGCCCATGTGGCTCGACCCCATCATAAAACCGTTGCTCACGGTGGGGTCGTAATAGGCTTGCAAAATCTCAGACATAACTTTTCTGGCAATTTAATCTCTCCACGAGGGAAGAGGTTACTTTCTAAAGGTGTAATAGGCTCCGGCCTGCTGCGTGGGCATCAGCACGATGTCGTTCACATTCATGTGGGCGGGCAGCGAGAGCATCCAATGAATCGCCTCGGCGATATCCTCACCCTGCAGGGCATCGACACCGACATAGACCCCCTCGGCACGCTCCTTATCGCCGTGGAAACGCACCTCGGAGAACTCGGTCTCGACCATGCCCGGGCGCACCTCGCCCACCTTGATGCCGGCCGAAAGGAGATCGGCACGCATCGCCTGAGAAATGGCATGCACGGCGTGCTTCGAGGCGCAGTAGACGGCCCCGTTCTCATAGGGTTCGGTACCGGCAATGGAGCCGATGTTGATGATGTGTCCCCCCTGACGTGCCTCCACCATGGCGCGGCTGATGATGCGCGTTACATACAACAAGCCCTTGACATTGGTGTCGATCATGGCATCCCAATCGGCCGTATCACCTCGGTCGATATGCTCCAGGCCGGCCGCCAGACCGGCGTTGTTGATCAGCACATCGACCCGTCCCAGCGGCTCGAGGAACTCCTTGCACTCGGCCTCGCTGCGCACATCGAAGACCAACGTCTTGCAGATAGCCCCCTTGGCCTCAATCTCCTTTTTCAAGGCCTCCAAACGGTCGGCACGGCGACCCGTTACAATCATCTCCGTATCGGGACCGGACAAGCGCAAGGCCGTAGCACGACCAATGCCCGAAGTGGCTCCCGTAACCAAAATTCGCTTCATATTTCTCGTTGTTTATCGGTTTTTCTTTAGCGACGCCCTCGCAAAAAGGGTGCTGCATGAAATGAACGCAGAAAATCTGTGGTTCATGTGGCAAAATTAGAAAAAATTTGTGTTACTTTGCATGGTTAAATCAAGTTTTTGGAAGAAAAGGTGAATCTACCCCTCTTTATTGCCCGTCGCACGGCCAGCCCCTCGGAGGAGAACCGCCCGAGTGTCATGGTGCGTTTCGCAACCATCGCCGTGGCCCTAAGCCTTGCGGTGATGCTCCTCTCCGTAGCCGTGATCATGGGTTTCAAAGAGGAGGTAAGCCATCGCATCGTGGGCTTTTCGGCCGATGTAGAACTTTCGGACCTCCGCTCGCGTGGAGTGGAACAGGCCTTCAATTTCCGAATAGACAGCACACTTTTGAGCCAAATAGAGGCCGACCCTCGAGTAGCCGGCCTCTCGGTGTATGCCGCCAAGGGGGGTGTACTCAAGAGCCCCGAGGGGATGCAGGGGATGCTCCTCAAGGGGGTGGGCACCGACTTCGATCGCCGCTTCTTCGAGGAGTTGATCACCGCTGGTGAGATGCCTTCGATCGGGGACGAGCCGCGCAAAAAGGAGCTGCTGCTCTCCGAGAGTGTGGCCCGCAAGCTTCGCCTTGCCGTGGGCGACAAGGTCGAGATGCTCTTTATCGAAGCGGACGGCACGGCACGACGCGACCGCTTCAAGATTGCGGGACTCTACCACTCGGGCATGGAGGAGGCCGATGCGCGTTATCTGCTGACCGACATCCGCAACGTACAACGCCTGGGCGAGGGCGAGGGGATGATCTCGGGCGTGGAGATCCGTCTACACTCGACGGAAGAGGCCCCACGAATGGCCTATGAACAAAATCTGGACCTGCTTTACAACGGCCCGGAAGGGGTTGAGAACCTCCTATTCCGTAGCGTACAGGAGCGTTATCCGGCCATGTTCGACTGGTTGCGCACCCACGATGTGAATGCCGCCGTGATCCTCGGCATCATGCTCCTGGTGGCCCTTTTCAACATGATCTCGGCCTTGCTGATCCTGGTGCTGGAGAGAACCCGCATGATCGGTCTGCTGAAGGCCTTGGGCATGGAGAATCGGGCCCTGCAAAAGATATTCCTCTACCGCGCCGCCTTCATCACGCTGAAGGGGGTCGCCTGGGGCAACCTCGTGGCCTTGGTGCTCTGCCTTACCCAAAAGTGGGGCCATGTGGTGAAACTCGATGCTTCGGGATACCTCCTCTCGGAGGTTCCGATCGCCCTCGATTGGAGTTGGTGGCTCGGGGTGAACCTCGGTGCGGTGGCCGTCATTCTGTTGCTGCTGAGCCTCCCCACCTCAATTGTCAGCCGCATCCATCCCGAGCAGACCATCCGTTACGAATAATTCAGAAAACGATGAAACCATACAACCAAGAGAACCAAACCAAGGGCGAAGAGGTGCGCGAGATGTTCGACCGCATCGCCCCGAAATACGACCTGCTGAACCATACCCTCTCGGCCGGCATCGACAAGATTTGGCGTCGGCGCGTGGTACGCATTGCGCGTGGTCACCACCCCCGCCACATCCTCGACATGGCTACCGGAACGGGCGACCTGGCCATCGCGTTAGCCCGTGGGATTCAAGGGGTTCGGGTTGTAGGCTGCGACCCTTCGCAGGGGATGCTCGAGGTGGCGCGTCGCAAGGTGGCGGAGCGCGGCCTGGAGAGTCGCATCACCCTCGAAGTGGGCTTCTCCGAAGAGCTTTCAAACTTCGCCGACGAGAGTTTTGATGTGGTGACGGTGGCCTTCGGCGTGCGCAACTTCGACCGCATGGAAGCGGGCCTCAACGAACTCAAGCGCGTACTGCGCCCGGGGGGATTGCTCGTTGTCCTGGAGTTTTCGAACCCGACCAATCCACTCATCGCCGGGCTCTACCGCTGGTACTCGCACCACATCCTGCCCCGCGTGGGAGGTGCCGTGTCGAAGGATCGCTCGGCCTACGAATACCTGCCCGCCTCGGTGGATGAATTTCCCACCCCCGCGCGCTTCATCGAGATCCTGCACGGCTTGGGATTCCGCGACGGAAAGAGCCGTTCGCAGAGTTTCGGCATTGCCCAAATCCACACCGCCCTCAAATAGACCGCCCCGATGCGCCTGCTACTGCACATACTCCTGGCCACCCTGCTACTCCTCGGAGGAGTCGGCTGCTCGGGATTTGCCCATCGCATAGGGCCCCCGACCATCGAGCAGATTGAACGCCTCGGAAGTTCGGGGGTGGAGATCTCACTACTCATACCCAATCGGTCGGGAAAGAGGCTGACGATTCGCGAGGCCAAGATCCTTTTCTACTACGAAGGGGCCCCCTTGGCTACGGCCGAACTTCGGGGCGAGGCCCTGATCGAAAAAAAGAGCGACAACCACCTTACGACCCGTTGGAAGGTCGAGGCCGACGACCCCGCCGCCCTGCTTCTGCTTGAAAAGCGGATCAGCGAAAGCAACTTCGAAGCCTTGTCGATCGACTATCGGGCCCAAGTACAAATCGGCGCAATGAAGAAAACTTTTTCGGCCGAGCAGGTACCACTCTGCGAAATTCTTTATAACTTTGTACCGACCAAATAGTTCGCGTATGAAAAATTTTCGCCTTTTCCTCCCGCTTTTGATCCTCGCAGCCATGGCCCTTCCGGCCAAGGGGCAGCGTCTTGCCTCCTTCAAGGAGCAGTTGGCGCACCCTGCGCTCGACACCCTCTCGTTGCGCACGGCCACCGTTACGGTCTTCGAGTCGGAGGCTGCCCGCGAGGCCCTGGCCCAAGCCACCGGCTCGGCACATCGCACCCGCTTCCAGGGGTGGAGGGTCTGCATCTTCTCGGACAACACGGCCGAGGCGCGTTCGAAGGCCTATGAGGCGATGAACACCTTCCGCGAGCACTTTGCCGATATTCCCTACTACAACGAGTACGCGAGCCCCTACTTCCGCGTATCGGTGGGAAACTGCACCAACTCCGAGGAGGCGATTATCCTGCTGAACCGCGTGAACAAGGTCTTCCCCAAGGCCTTCATCAAGCAGGAGTTACTCACCCTGAGCGATCTTCTAAAATAAGAGATCTTTCGGCTTCCCAAACAAGCATTTATTATCTTTTAGTCCCGATTCAATGAAAAAAATTCTGCTTCTTTTCACCTATTTGGTAGGAGCCTTCTGTGTAACAAATGCACAAACACCACTTCGCATCGTCGATGCCACCGACCAAATCCCCGTGATCTCCGCCTCGGTCTTCGATTCCGAAGGCAACATCATCGGATACAGTATGTATGATGGCACCCTGCCGACGATCCCCGAAACCGCCTATCCGATCACCATCCGCTCCATCGGCTACGAATTGCTGACCATCCCTGCTCCCGAAAACAGAGATTGGCTGATGACGCCCAAAAACTATGATGTGGAGACCGTTGTCGTGGTTCCGAGCAAACACGAGGTGGTGAAACAAACCGTTTATGTACGCATGTTTTGCAGTGGAGGAAATTCGGTGAGCAGGGTCCAAGAGTATGTGGAATTTATGGGCGAGCGATTCATTCCCGTCACAAAGGGATCAAAATTTAATGAGTCCGAT